>Ga0326728_10004256_pt1 | contig 42693 bp, 28 predicted proteins | sample MB3enrmetagenome_FD_207602 | JGI IMG/M metagenome (GOLD analysis project Ga0326728, IMG submission 207602) | Lab enriched peat soil microbial communities from McLean, Ithaca, NY, United States - MB31MN | ecosystem: Environmental > Terrestrial > Soil > Wetlands > Peat | place: USA: New York... | reverse complement strand
TTCTGGGCCGTGGTGATCTGCATGTTGATCACGGCGATATACACCTCGATCTCCGGCCTGTGGGGGGTGCTCTGGACGGACCTGGTGCAGTTCATTCTGAAGATGGGGATGTTGATCCTGCTGGCCGTCTACGCGGTGCGCGCGGTGGGCGGCATGGGCGCTCTTAAGACCAAGCTCGCCGCCGTGGATGCAGCGCGCGGCGCGGCGGTGGGTGGCTCCGGATCCATCCTCTCCTTCGTTCCCGATTTGCATTCTCCCTGGATGCCGGTGATGACCTTCCTCGTTTACATCGGCGTGTACTGGTGGTCGGTCTGGTATCCGGGAGCGGAACCGGGCGGCGGCGGCTTTGTGGCGCAACGAATCTTTTGCGCCAAGGATGAAAAGAACTCCTTGCTCGCCACCCTGTGGTTCAACATCGCCCATTACGCCTTGCGGCCCTGGGCATGGATTCTGACCGCGCTGACGGTGGTTGTCCTATACCCGCAACTGAGCCTGCCGGGGGCAGACGCCGAGGGCGGCTTCGTGCGGGTCTGGGTGGATTACCTGCCCGGAGCTTTTCGCGGCCTGATGCTTGCCGCCTTTGCCGCCGCTTACATGTCCACGGTGGCCACGCAACTCAACTGGGGATCGTCCTACCTGGTGAGCGATTTCTACCGCCGTTTCCTGGCGCGCAATCGCTCGGACCACCACTACGTCATCGCTTCCAAAATCTCCACCATGGGGTTGATGGTCGTGGCCGCGGCGGTTTCCTACATCATGCACACGGTGGCGGGCGGTTGGGATATGGTGGTCAACATCGGCGCGGGCACAGGAGCGGTTTACCTGCTGCGCTGGTACTGGTGGCGCATCAACGCCTGGTCGGAAATTTCTTCCATGGCGACGGCGGCGACGGTCTCCATCGCGCTGAAAATCCGCAGTCCCTTCGCCGATTCCGACCCGAACCAGTTTGCCAAGAACCTGGTGGTGACGGTCATCATTACCAGCGTGGTGTGGGTGGTCACCACGCTCCTGACGCAACCGGAACCGCCATCCAAACTCCTGGAGTTCTACCGCCGCGTGCGGCCGGGAGTGGCCGGATGGAGGCACATCGCGGTGCTCGCGCCGGAAATCGCCCCCACGCAGGATGGCTGGTATAATTTGATGGATTGGGGGCTGGGCTGTTTGATGGTTTACATGGTGCTGTTCGCCATCGGCAAACTCCTGCTGGGCTCCACCGGCACCGGCCTGCTGTTCATGGCCATCGCCGCCCTCTCCGGGTATATCATTTACTGGGATTTGTCGCGCCGCGGGTGGGAGACGCTTTCGGGGAAAGAGTAATCAACTACCTTCACCGCAGAGGCGCGGAGACGCAGAGGAAGTACCTCTTTATTCTCTGCGCCTCCGCGCCTCTGCGGTGATAAGGTATTTGGCGAAATGACCTCACCTGCATTCCGGGACTGCATCCGATGAAACCAAAGTTGCGTGAACTCATAACCGAACGATCGAATCCCGCTTCGGCTTCCCTGGATACCAAGTCCACACAGGAAATCCTGCGGATCATTAATCGCGAAGATCATCGCGTGGCGCCGGCGGTTGGCAAGAGCCTGCCGCAGATTGCGCGCACCGTGGATTTGGCCGTCGAGGCCATCAGGAACGGCGGACGGCTGGTTTATTTGGGCGCCGGCACCAGCGGACGGCTGGGCGTGCTTGATGCAGCGGAGTGTGTTCCCACTTACGGGACTGACCGCGTGGTGGCCATCCTGGGGGGCGCTCCCGCTTCGTTCACCTCCTCGGTGGAAGGAGTTGAGGACGATCCTCAACAGGCAGTGCGGGACTTGCAGAAGATCAGACTTACCCGTCGCGACCTACTGGTGGGAATCTCCGCCAGCGGGGGCGCGCCTTACGTTTTGGGCGGAATGCGGTGGGCACGCAAGCTGGGCGCGAAGGCGGTGGGCCTGACTTGCAACCCGGCAGCTCCCCTGAAGGCGCTTGCCGATGTCACCATTATTCCGGTGGTCGGGCCGGAAGTGATCACGGGGTCCAGCCGCATGAAGGCCGGGACGGCACAGAAACTTGTGCTCAACATGATTTCCACGGCAACGATGGTGCGGCTGGGACGCGTGCTTTCCAATCGTATGATTAATGTCCAACTGACCAATCAAAAGCTGTGGAAGCGCGCCGAGAGGATTGTGACGAAGTTTACCGGCGCCAGCGAGGCTGTGGCTGCCAAGGCATTGAAGGATTCCCGCCGCAACCTGCCCGTGGCGCTTTTGATGGTCTTGAAGAAGATCCCAAGAGCGGAAGCGGCTCGCCGACTTCAGCAGGGACCGAGCGTGGCGGCAGTTTTGCGCCAGGCGATGGAGGAAGTGAGTCAGTAACTCCCTGATTCACTGACTCACTGATTCACTGATTCATTTTGGCAAATCCCATGGACAAGTTTCGAATAACCGGCGGGCGGCCTTTGGAAGGGCGGGTGCTGGTCAGCGGGGCCAAGAATGCGGCGTTGCCGGCCTTGACCGCGGCGCTGCTGACGGACCAGCGCGTGGTTCTGCACAATATCCCGCGCGTCCGCGACATCAGCACGCTGCGCAGCCTGCTGGAAGATCTGGGTGTCGATTCCGCCGTCACGCACGAGGCGCATGGCAATCGCATCGAGATCGAAACCCCCCAGTTGCTCAATCCCGTGGCACCTTATGAATTGGTCAAACAAATGCGCGCCTCGGTGTTGGTGTTGGGGCCGCTCGTGGCTCGCTTCGGGCAGGCGCGAGTCTCTTTGCCGGGCGGCTGCGCCATTGGCGTACGCCCCGTCAATTTTCATCTCAAGGGACTCGAGAAACTGGGGGCCTCCATCCGTTTCGACCACGGTTACGTGGATGCCCGGGCCAATGGCCTGCGGGGAACGGACTTCCACTTCGACACGATTTCCGTAACCGGCACCGAAAATCTCATGATGGCATCGACCCTCGCCGAGGGAGTTACGGTGCTGGAAAACGCGGCGCGTGAACCGGAGGTGCAGGACCTCGCGGATCTGCTCAACAAGATGGGCGCCCAGGTGGAGGGAGCAGGGACACACCAGATCCGCATCCGCGGCGTCAGCCGGCTGCACGGCGCCGAACACACGATGATCCCTGACCGCATTGAAGCCGCAACATTTCTGACCGCGGCGGCGATTACCGGCGGGGAACTTGTGGTGGAACGCTGCAACCCTGAGCACCTCACGGCCGTGCTTGCCAAACTGGACGAGGTGGGCGTGCAAGTAGTACGCGATGCGGGTAAAGGTTTGGAGGACGGCCAGACGCTCACCGTCAAAGCGCGAAGCAAGCTACGCGCCCTGGACGTCACCACGCACGAGTACCCGGGTTTCCCCACGGACATGCAAGCCCAATACATGACGCTCATGACGCAGGCGGAGGGTTCTTCGGCAATTACGGAAACGATTTTTGAAAACCGCTTCATGCACGCGCTGGAATTGGCGCGCATGGGGGCGGACATCACAGTGAACGGCCGCCGGGCGGTGGTGCGCGGCAAGACTGCCCTGAGCGGGGCGAAAATCCAGGCCTCGGATCTTCGCGCCAGCGCCTCGCTGGTGCTGGCGGGATTGGTGGCGGAAGGCGAAACCCTGATCGATCGCGTCTATCATATTGATCGCGGCTACGAGCGCATCGAAAAAAAGCTCACCCAAGTGGGCGCTCAAATCGCCCGCATCTCTGAATCCACCTGAGCCTTCCCGAACGAAAAATAAATTCTAGTGACGTTAAACTTCCTTTATCTCATTGGTGGGCAATGAATATAAGAACAAAACTCATGAGTAGATATTATACTTAATAATATATATGTGTAAATTTTAGGATCGATCGACGCATGAGAAGCCACCTTCGGCAGGGCTGGCCAGTCCACTTTAGCAAGAATACAACAACATACTGATTTTAAAAGGGTAACAGGGAAGATGTGGGCGCTTCCCGGTCTTTAGCCGGGCGCATATGGCTGGATTCTTCCACCCCAAAGTTGCAACGTATCATCACGGCCTGCCTCCGGGAATGCGTGGGGGGACGCAACGATGTGCCCAGCCGGGCCAACATTAAGCATCCTTGAATTGTTCTTACCTCCCACCTCATCCAGTACTTTAGTGTAGATAATTGTGCTGGAAAGGAGGTAACGACCATGCTATGCTTCAATCGAAAGTCGGAAGGCAGCGGCCCGCCGATGCCCTATCCCCCGCCCGATGGCGAGTAAGCACTCCTCGGCCAAGGATGGGCGAGCGCGGCTCATGCGGTGCCTGCCCATCCCCGGCCGGTTCTATGCATATTCTGGGAATGGCAATCAGCTTCTGTGTATTTCTCCTCGAGGGCTTGCTGATCCTGCGAGGGGCCGCGAGCAGAATGTTTAGGCTGTTTCCACTCTTTTACTCGTACGTTATTTATTGCTTCTGCGGATTCCTTGCCATGTACCTGATTCTTTGGCTTAACCCGCAGATATATCCGTCTGCATATTGGATTTACTACTTGGCCAGCATCCTCGCGGAATTTGCCGTCCTCGTCGAGGTTTCCGACCATATATTTCAACCCTTCCCAGCGATCCGCAACCTCGGACGCGCCCTTACCATTGCAAGCTCCATCGCTCTCGGACTCCTTTACATCCTCCCGGCGATCCTCGGGGCTACCCACAGGCGTCCGGCGCTGTTCGATTTTGCTTTGCGGGCTTCTGTAAGTAAGGCCGTTATTCTCGTCGTTTTATTTTATGTGGCTCGACACTATGGCACCGAATTGGGAAGGAATGTTGCCGGCTTAATGCTGGGGTTCTCAATATACCTGGCGATGAATATAGCTATTCTGGCAATTGGCAGAGCCTTCGAGCCGGCAGTCGGTGGCAATGTGCTTTGGGTCATGGGGCCCCTTGCCGCGGCACTTTCTCTGCTGGTGTGGACCATATCCCTTTGGGAACTTGCACCCATGCCGAGGCTGCATTCAATTTCGACGGCCACAGAAAGAGATTCCGAAATTGTGGCTCTTGAACTAACTCGTTTCAATAGTGAATTGTCCAAGCTCTTGCACAAATGATGACGCTCATCTACGCCGCCATTGCGATCGCCTTTCTCATGCTGGTTCTCGGCCTTTTCAGAAAGACCCGGTCCCACGAACCCGAGGAGTGCCTGCCCGACAACCCCTATGCCCCGAGCATCGGAAGCGGGCATTGGCTGCAACTTTCCGAGCGCATCTTCGATCCCTCCGATGCCCGTTGGCTACAGGAAGAACTCGCATTCCCGAAGTTAGCCAAGGCCCTGAGGATTGAGCGCAAGCGCTTAGCGATCCGCTGGCTGCAAGCCCTGCAGGCGTCGTTCGACGACTTGGTGCGGACTCCCGAATTTGCGCCCAGCGAGGCTCCCGAGTCCATCTCTGCCGGGAGTTGGCAAATGTTGTGGCTCACCATCCGGTTCAAATTCCTGGTTTCTTATGCGTTGCTTGTGGTCAAGTTATTTGGCCCCTACCACCGATTGATCCCATCCTTTTCATGGGTTCCGATATCACAGGGGAGCGAGCCAAGCTTCCGGCGAGCAGCTTTGGCTGGCAGCCGGGGCTCCCACTAAACCCCGGGCAAGGTTTACCGACTTGTGAAAACGGTCATTCTGTGCGAGGCATTCTCAGCCCCCATGGTGGATTTCACGCCACCGCCGTGTCTTCTAGCCCTTTATGTCCTTGAATCCTGACATGGGTTTCCCTAAGCCACTCATAACAATAAGCATCGAAATAAGTTAGACCGAGAGCCCGGCTGTCATTCTTGGCCCTCCTGTTGCTTCTTCAAGGCGTGAGCTAGGGATGCTACAACGTATTAATACCGGAAACAGGATGCTTGCCGAGGGAGCCCTCGCTGCAGGCTGCCGCTTTTTTGCCGGCTACCCCATAACCCCTGCCTCGGAAGTCTACGAAGTCATGATGCGCGAATTGCCAGCGCGCGGAGGATTAGCCCTTTCGGCTCCTGACGAAATCTCGTCACTTTGCTACTGCGTAGGGGCAAGCTTGCGGGGTTTGAAGGCCATGACGGCAACCTCGGGTCCCGGATGGGCACTGATGATTGAGACCGCCCAGTACGCGCTCATGACGGAGACCCCGGTGGTGGTGGCCCTAGTACAACGTCTCGGGCCAAGCACGGGAGGCGCCACCCAAGGCGCCCAAGGAGATGTTTGGCTGGCAGAGTTTTCCACCTCCGGGGGCTACACGCTTCCAGTTTTCTCCCCCAGCAACGCCGCGGAGTCCTTTGAGCTGGCCGTTCACGCTTTCAATTGGTCGGAAAGGCTGCGCACGCCCATCCTGCTGCTATCCGACAAGGAAGTCGGTATGACCTCGGAGGTTGTAGATGAGGAGGCTCTGCCGATTCCCGCTTTGGTGAACCGCAAAATGGCCTCAGCCCAAGCTGCCTACGTCCCCTATGCCGCCCAGGAACCTGAGAACGTCCCCGCATTTGCGGCAGTGGGGGGAGAAATCAAGGCCACGGTTACGGGATCGGCTCACGATTTTCAAGGGCGCTTGCGCAAGAATTCCCCGCAAGTGATCAATGTGCTGCAACGTCTTCAGCGCAAGATTGAAGCGCACGCTGAGGAAATGGCGCGGGTGCGGCCGGACCTCGACCCGGACGCGCGCACAATGCTGATCAGCTACGGTGTAACCGCGCGCGCTGCCCGCCAGGCAGTGGCCAAGCTGCGCTCCGAGGGCGTGCGGGTTTCCTTTCTGCAAATTCAATCCCTGTTCCCCATACCCCGGAAATGGTTGGATTGGGCGGTCGCCGGCGTGGAAACGGTTTTTGTGGCTGAGGAAAATCTGACGGGCCAATACCGCGCCGCCCTGACGCCCCACCTTTCCGGCAAGCGGATTTACGGTATTAACCGGATCGGCAGCCTGATTTCACCGAGCGATATTGCCCGTGCGGTGCAGGGGGTGACGGCATGACGCCGGAAGCCCTTTACCTGTCTCCCGCAGCCAAACTCCCCTATTGCCGGGGTTGCGGACACTCGCTGGTGGTGCGCCAACTGAGCAGCGCGCTGGAGCACCTGGGATTGCCGCCGCGCTCGATTGTGCTGATCACGGATATCGGGTGCGTGGGCCTGGCCGACTCACTATTTCCTTATTTGCACACCGTGCACACCACGCATGGGCGCTCGACGGCGTTCGCCACCGGCATGGCCCTGGCTGATGCCATTCTGGAGCCCCAGGGGCTGAAACCCATCGTCATGATCGGCGACGGCGGGGCGATGATTGGTCTGCTGCACCTAGTCCACGCCGCGCAAATGAACGTGGATATCACGGTGCTGGTTCACAACAACTTCATGTTTGGAATGACCGGCGGGCAGCATTCCGCGCTGAGCCCCCTGAACTGGGTCACTGCCACCACCCCGGACGGCAATTGGACCCCTCCGCTGGATTTACTTTCCCTGTTGCGTACCGCTCATGCCAGCTTTTTGGCCCGCCGGCTTGCCACCAGCCAGGAATTAGCCAGCACCATCGCCGACGCTATCAATTTCCCGGGATTCTCCATGGTGGAGATCGTGGAGCTTTGCACGGCCTACGGCACACGCTGGAACAAAGTAAACGGCGCTTCGCTCCAGGAGATGGTTCTGCGTCAGGGATATGCCCTCGGCGAGGTGGAGACCGAGATGGAACGGCCCACCTTCCGCGAACTCTATCGTCACGAAATGGAAACGGTCCGGCCGAAGCGCGCCCAACCTGCGGTTCCGCGCATCAACGCCCCAGCCGAACTGAACGACGAAATCCGACTGGTAGTGGCCGGGACGGCAGGCGAACGCGTTCAGTCCGCTGCCGCGCTGTTATGCCGCGTCGCTCTCGCCGCCGGCCTCTACTCAACGCAGAAAAACGACAATCTCTCTACGCAGGGTTCGGGGTTCTCGCTTTCCGAGCTGTGCTTGAGCCCCAAGCCCGTCGAGTATACGGGGATCGAAAGCCCCGCCGTAGTCCTGGTGGTCAGTGAGGAAGGCTGGAAGGAACTTGAAGCCAACGGGACGGTGGCAGCGTGCCGGGAGGAAACCATCCTGCTGTTGGACGCACAGATCGAGGCAATCCCGCCCAGGGGCCGCGTGGTCCGGCTCCCGCTGCGACGCGAAGCCAATCCGCAGCGCGCCGCACTGGCGGCGATTGCGGCCTGGCTGGAGAAGAACCCGCTGTTGCCGGCGGAGGCTTGGCAAGCCGTATTGGCGCTTGAACCTGCGGAGCGCCGGGCGGAGTCGGCTGCCGCGCTCGAAGTCGGAAGGCGCTTGGCAACAGGGAGCCCAGACTTTTAGGTTTCAGGTGTCAGCCCTGGCACCTGACACCTGCGCGTGAACGAGTTTTGAACAAATACTATCTGCATGACGGAGTGAAAAGATGACTAAAAGCAAGGTAACTATTGACGGGAACGAAGCGGCTGCCCGCGTCGCTTACCGCATCAATGAAGTAATTGCCATTTATCCCATTACGCCTTCTTCTCCCATGGGAGAGTGGGCGGATCAGTGGTCGGCGGAGAACCAACCCAACATCTGGGGTACGGTCCCGCACGTGATCGAGATGCAGAGCGAAGGGGGCGCTGCGGGGGCGCTGCACGGCGCGCTACAAGCTGGATCGCTAGGCGTCACCTTTACGGCCTCGCAAGGCCTGCTGCTGATGATTCCCAACATGTTTAAGATCGCCGGAGAACTTACGGCGACGGTATTGCACGTCTCGGCGCGCACCTTGGCCACGCACGCCCTCTCGATTTTTGGCGACCACAGCGACGTGATGGCGACGCGCTCGACGGGCTTTGGCCTGCTGGCCTCGAATTCCGTCCAGGAAGTGACGGACTTCGCCCTCATCGCGCAGGCCGCCGCGCTCCAGTCGCGCGTTCCCTTCCTGCACTTCTTTGATGGGTTCCGCACCTCACACGAGGTCGGCAAAGTCGAAGAACTGACAGACGAAGATCTGCGTGTGCTGATCCCCGCTGATTTGGTGGAAGCGCACCGCAAGCGCGCCCTTTCACCGGACAACCCCTTCATCCGCGGCACGGCGCAGAACCCCGACGTCTTCTTCCAGGCCCGTGAGACCGTGAATCCCTTTTATCTGGCCTGCCCTGCGATCATCCAGAGCGTGATGGACAAGTTCGCAAGTGTGGTGGGCCGGCAGTACCATCTATTTGACTACGTGGGCGCCCCGGATGCCGAGCGCGTGGTAATCCTCATGGGCTCCGGCGCCGAAGCCGCGCAGGAAACCGTAGAGTACCTCACGGAGCGTGGCGAAAAGGTGGGGGTGCTCAAAGTCCGCCTCTATCGGCCCTTCTCGGTTGAGCATTTCCTTGCCGCCCTCCCCAAGACCATCAAGAGCCTCGCCGTGCTGGACCGCACCAAGGAAGCGGGCGCCGCCGGCGAACCTCTTTACGTTGATATAATCACCGCGATCAGCGAAGGACTGGCCGCGGGCAAAGCGCCGTTCGCAAGCTTCCCCCGCATCATCGGTGGGCGCTACGGACTCTCTTCAAAGGAATTTACTCCTGCCATGGTGAAGGCCGTGTTCGACGAAATGCTGAAGCCCGCGCCCCTCAACCACTTCACCGTGGGCATCGTTGACGACGTCACGCACACCAGCCTGGAAGTTGACCCCACGTTTTCCACCGAAGACCCCAAGACCGTACGCGCCATCTTCTACGGTCTGGGATCCGATGGCACGGTCGGCGCCAATAAGAACTCCATCAAGATCATCGGCGAAGATACGGACAATTTCGCGCAGGGCTACTTTGTCTACGACTCGAAGAAATCCGGCTCCATCACCATTTCCCACCTGCGCTTCGGCCCCAAGCCGATTCACTCCACCTACCTGATTACCCAGGCGAACTTTGTGGCCTGCCACCAGTTCACATTCCTGGAGCGCTACGATGTGCTCAAGGCCGCCGAACCCGGCGCTGTCTTCCTCCTCAATAGCCCCTACGGACCGGACGAGGTCTGGAATATGATGCCCCGCACCACCCAACGGCAGATAATCCAGAAAAAGCTGCGTTTCTTTGTGATCGACGCCATCAAAGTGGCGAAAGAAGCCGGGATGGGCGGCCGCATCAACACCGTAATGCAAACCTGCTTTTTCGCCATCAGCGGAGTGCTGCCCCGCGAGGAAGCCATTTCCGCCATCAAGCACGCCATTGAAAAAACCTACGGCCGGCGTGGTGAATCCGTGGTGAAGAAGAACTTCGCGGCAGTGGACGCTTCGCTCGATCATCTCCACGAGGTCAAGGTTCCGGCGGAGGTCAGCAGCAGTTTTGACATGCGCCTCCCGGTACCATCTCAGGCGCCGGCGTTCGTGCGCGACGTTCTGGCCAAAATCATCGAGGGCGAAGGCGATGCCCTTCCGGTCAGCGCCATGCCCAACGACGGAACCTTCCCCACCGCCACGGCGCAATGGGAAAAGCGCAACATCGCGCTGGATATCCCCGTCTGGGACGAAGAGCTCTGCATCCAGTGCGGCAAGTGCGTGCTGGTGTGCCCGCACGCGGTAATTCGTGCCAAGATTTACGACCCGGCGCTGCTGGCAAAAGCTCCCGCCACCTTCAAGTCGGCTGCGGCGCGCTGGAAAGAATTCAAGGAGATGAAATACACGCTGCAAGTGGCCCCGGAGGATTGCACAGGCTGCGCGCTGTGCGTGGAAATCTGCCCGGTCAAATCCAAGAGTGAGGCCAAGCACAAGGCCATCAACATGGCGGACCAGGTGCCGCTGCGCGAGGCGGAGCGTAAAAACTGGGATTTCTTCCTGGAGATTCCGGAAGCCGACCGCCGCACGCTGAGCCTGGGCCAGGTGAAAGACGTCCAGTTGCTGCAACCCCTGTTCGAATTCTCGGGCGCCTGCGCGGGTTGCGGTGAAACTCCCTACATCAAGCTGATGACTCAATTGTTCGGCGATCGCGCGCTGATTGGCAACGCCACGGGCTGCTCTTCGATTTACGGCGGCAACCTGCCCACCACTCCCTACGCTGTCAACCACGATGGGCGGGGCCCCACCTGGTCGAACTCATTGTTTGAAGACAACGCGGAATTCGCCCTGGGCATGCGCCTGGCAATCGACCAGCAATCGCAGTTCGCGCGGGAACTCGTCAAACGTCTCGCGGCGAGCCTGGGCGAGGAACTCGCGCAAGCCTTGCTCAACGCCGATCAATCCACGGAAGCCGGCATTCGCGAGCAGCGGGAGCGGGTTAAAGCCCTCAAGGCCAAGCTGGCGGGAATGTCGACGCTCGAAGCGCGTGACCTCGCGAACGTTGCCGACACGCTGGTCAAAAAGAGCGTTTGGGCCTTCGGCGGCGACGGCTGGGCTTACGACATCGGGTATGGCGGGCTTGACCACGTGCTGGCCAGTGGCCGCAACATAAATGTCCTGGTCCTTGATACCGAGGTTTACTCCAACACCGGCGGGCAGATGTCAAAAGCCACCCCGCGCGGCGCCGTGGCCAAGTTCGCCGCGGGGGGAAAGCCCCGACCCAAGAAGGACCTGGGCATGATGGCCGTCAGCTACGGCAACGTTTACGTGGCGCAGGTGGCCATGGGCTCGAGCGATATGCAAACCCTGAAAGCCTTCCTGGAAGCTGACGCCTACGACGGTCCGTCCATCATCATCGCTTACAGCCACTGCATCGCCCACGGCTACGACCTGGTGCACGGGATGGATCAGCAGAAAGCTGCGGTGCAATCCGGGTACTGGCCGCTCTACCGCTATAATCCAGACTTGGCGAAGCTGGGCAAGAACCCCATGCAGTTGGATTCCCGGGCGCCTTCGCTGCCGCTCGAGAAATACATCTACAACGAAACCCGTTACACCATGCTCACTCACAGCGATCCGGAAGCCGCCAAGCGGTTGCTGAAGCTCGCCGAGGAAGACGTCCACGACCGCTGGAGGGACTACCAGAACCTGGCCAACATGCCGATGAACGGCGCTGCGAAGGAGGTAAAGTAAATGATTGACCTAACCACAAAATACCTGGGCATGACCTTGAAGAACCCTCTCGTCGTTTCCGCATCGCCGCTTTCGGAAGACGTTGGCAATATCCGGCGCATGGAAGACGCCGGAGCCTCCGCGGTCGTGCTCCCCTCCCTGTTCGAGGAGCAGATCCACGTGGAAAGCAACACGCTGGACCGCTTCCTGTGGCAGGGAACGGAAAGCTTTGCGGAATCGTTGACCTACATCCCCAACATGACGGGGTACAACCTGGGCCCCGACGGCTACCTCGAGCACCTGCGTCGTGCCAAGCAGGCCGTGAGTGTCCCCATCATCGGCAGCCTGAACGGCAGCTCCACGGGCGGCTGGGTGGGGTACGCAAAGAAGATCGAGGAAGCCGGCGCCAACGCCTTGGAACTGAATATCTACTTCATTCCCACCGACGCCGAGATGAGCGGTGACCGGGTGGAACAAATGTACGTTGACTTGGTTTCGCAGGTGAAAGCCAGCGTCAAAATTCCCGTGGCCGTAAAAATCGGCGCATACTTCAGCTCCCTGCCCAACACGGCCCGGCGTTTGGATCAAGCCGGAGCGAATGCTCTGGTTCTATTCAACCGCTTCTATCAACCGGACTTCGATCTGGAGAACCTGGAAGTTGTTCCCAACCTCATTCTGAGCACGCCGCACGAATTGCTGTTGCGTCTAAACTGGGTGGCGGTTCTTTACGGGAAAATCCAGGCGGACTTGGCGGTCACCGGGGGTGTGCACACCGGCCTCGACGTGCTGAAGTCGATGATGGCCGGCGCGCGCGTGGCCATGATGACCTCGGCATTGCTCAGGAACGGCATCGGCCACCTGGCGACCGTGCGCACCGAGCTTCTGAAATGGATGGAAGAACACGAATACGAGTCCATCCACCAGATGCAAGGGAGCATGAGCCAGCGCGCCGTGGCCGATCCCTCCGCTTTCCAGCGCGCGAACTATGTCAAGGTGCTGAGCTCATATTCGCTGGCGGGCAGTAGACAGTAAACGGAATACGGCATACGGTAGACGGCATACGGGGAAGACAAACATGTCGGATACCGCATGCCGTAGATGCAGAAGACCATGTCCATCGAGCGATTTGAGCAATTGGATGTCTGGCAAGATGCACACCAATTGGTCCTGCACATCTACAGGTATACTCAGAAGTTCCCCACCGAAGAGAAGTTTGGATTGGATTCACAGATGCGCCGTGCAGCCGTTTCAGTGCCTGCCAATATCGCAGAGGGATTCAAGCGGCGCGGCTTGGCAGATAAAAGCCGTTTCTACAACATTGCACAGGCGTCACTCGAGGAATTGCGCTACTTTGTCTTGCTATGTCACGATCTCGGATACAAGAATGGGGAAGAGGGAATAGCTGAAAGAGCGGAAAAGGTGAGCAAAATGCTCTTCGGCTTGGTGCGCTCGATCGAGACAGGACCGCACGCGCGGGAAGTGGCGTAAGGGCTCAGTTTTGCTGCTCCCAGTATTCCGTATGCCGTCTACCGTATGCCGCTGATCGTTTACACATCCGATTTGCACGGCATCCTCGACCTTTACCGCGCGGCGGGGGAAGCGGCAGTGCGCACGCGTGCTGACGCCCTGATTCTCGGCGGAGACCTCTGTCCCGGCTCGCCCACCGGGGCGGCTATGCGCCTGCCCATCGATCAACCGGAGTTCCTTCTCAATCAATTGTCCCCGCTCCTCGGCGGCTGGAAGCAGGCGCATCCGGCGCTGCGCATTTTTGCGATCCCCGGCAACGACGATTGCCAAACCGTTCTGCCGGCGCTCGAAGAACTCGAAATGAATGATCTCATCGAAAACTTGCATCAGGAAACCCGCACCTTGGGCGCCTACACTCTGATGGGCCTTTCTTATGTGCCCCCCACACCCTTTCAACTGAAAGACTTTGAGCGCTGGGATGCCGGGCCGGAGATGCCTTCCGATTCTCAATCCTATCGCTGCGTCATGGGGACCCCGCGCGGCTTCATGGTGATCGAGGATTTTCAGTCTTACCTGGATTCCCTTCCCAGCATCGAGCAGGAACTTCGGCAACTCCACGTTAATCATCCGGCGCACACCGTGGCGGTGGTCCACGCGCCGCCCTTCAACACGCAATGCGATGTGCTTTTCGATGGCCGGCACATCGGCAGTAAGGCCCTGCGGAGTTGGATTGAGAAAAACCAGCCGCGCCTGACGTTGCACGGGCACATTCACGAAAGCCCCAAAATCTCCGGAACCTTTTTCGACCGCATCGGCCCCACCACCGTTATCAATCCCGGCTGCGACCACACGCGCCCCCACCTGGTTTTCATCGATCTCGATAACCCCGCCGAAATCGAGCATTCCCTTTACGGCAAGAAGGCTGTGAGATAGAAAAACCCTCGCTGTCTGCGAGCCTGCGTCATAAACCCCAAACCGGGCCAGCCGCCTTCCCCCCATGCCCCGCCCCAAACCTTCGCTAACCTTATGAATTAATGGCTATTAATGCGATGTAAAGCATTGGCCTATTAGCTGCATATCCCTCGTATGGCGAGGTGTCAGGTTTTCCGCCATGACCCAGCAAAAGCTTCCCCAACTCCGGCGGCTATCGCAGATCGTGTTTCTGCTGCTCTTTCTCCTTCTGATGATGAAGGCGGAGAGCTTTAGTTCGTTGCGCGCCGTGCGCGACGGAGCGCGCCCTCCCTACCCCGTCAGCTTCTTCCTCCAGCTTGACCCCCTCGTAGCCCTCGCCAGCGCCCTTTCCAGCCACACCCTTTATCGCGGACTCCTCTGGAGCTTGGTGATCCTGATTCCCACTTTATTTCTGGGCCGTTTCTTCTGCGGCTGGGTTTGCCCGCTCGGAACGCTGAACCACTTTCTCAGCAGTTGGAAGTCTGATCGCAAGCGCGGCCCCGAGCGCCTGGAGCGAAACCGTTACAAGAAGTGGCAGACCCTGAAGTACTACTTGCTGATAGCCGGCCTGGTCTCGGCGCTTTTCGGCGGCTCGCTCATCGGAATCCTCGACCCCATCTCGCTGACCGTGCGTTCGCTGGGAACGTCCGTGTTCCCGGCGATCAACTACGCGCTGGACGCAATTCTGGGCGCGTTGCATCGTTCGCCAGCGGGGCCGTTACGGACCGTCGGCTTCGTTGCCCAACTCGTCCTGAACGAAACCCTGCTCAGCTTCCGGCAGCCGCACTATCGCCAGGCGTTTCTCCTCGGTGCGATCTTCATCGCCCTTCTGGCGCTCAATCTGCGCATCACTCGATTCTGGTGCCGGGCGCTGTGCCCTCTGGGTGCGCTCCTGGGAATCGTCTCGCGCTGGTCGATTCTGGGACTGGAGAAGAACCCCGCCCTCTGCGACAACTGCAATCACTGCCTGCTGGACTGCCAGGGAGGGGACGATCCCCATCCCCAGGCCAAGTGGCGCAAAGCGGAATGCCACCTCTGCTTCAACTGCGTCGGCGCGTGCCCTGTAGCGCCGGGCTTCAGCCCGGCATCGACGCGTACTGCCACATCCGGCGCGGAGAGTGCCGCCCTCCCGACCAAGTCGGGACAAGTTCCGGGCGGCGCTACATCCACCACGGAAAGTGGACTCCGTTTCAAGTTCTTTCCTGCAACTCCCACGAGCATTGACAGCCCCAACTTGCAGCGGCGGCGCACGCTGGCGGGAGTGGCGGCGGGCGCCGTGCTTTTGCCGATTCTGCGCTCGGGGCCGGCATTCGCGGCAGCCAAAGATCCGCGCCTGATTCGGCCGCCCGGCGCGCTCGACGAGAGGAGCTTTCTGGCGCGCTGCATTCGCTGCGGCGAGTGCATGAAGGTGTGCCCCAACAACGCCTTGCAACCGGCGCTGCTGGAAGCGGGCCTGGAAGGCTTGTGGACGCCCGTGCTCGCGCCGCGAATCGGCTACTGCGAGCCCAGTTGCGTGCTCTGCGGCGAGGTGTGCCCCACGGGCGCCATCTGGGAAATCACCCAAGCGGAGAAAGCCTGGCTGCCCGCGAGCGCCGCCAAGGACGCCAAGCCCGTCCGTCTCGGCACGGCGTTCTACGACCGCGGGCGCTGCCTGCCTTGGGCGATGGCCACGGAATGCATCGTATGCGAGGAGTGGTGCCCCACATCCCCCAAGGCCATTTACCTGCGCCCCGTCGAGGTGACGGATTCCCTGGGGAACGTGAAACAAATTCGGCAGCCTTACGTCGATCCTAACCGCTGTGTGGGATGCGGCGTGTGCGAGTTCGCCTGCCCGGTTAAGGACCAGCCCGCCGTCTACGTCACCAGCATCGGTGAGAGCCGCGCCAAGACCAACCAGATCCTGTTAAACCGGCAAACAGGAGGTTCGCACACGTGAAGACTTTTGCCCTCACTCTGATCCTCGCCCTCGCTGGCCTTTGTGCAAATTGCCGTTCCCAAGCGCCTTCGACCGCCGTCGAGTTCTTTCCCGCCAGCGGCTCGGTGCAGGGTTGGATGAAAGAAAGCGCGACGCGCACCTACGAACCCAACCATTTGTGGGAATACATCGACGGCGATGCGGACAAGTACGTGCACGCGGGCGTGGTGAAGACGCTCACCAGCGACTACCGGTTCAACCGCGCAACCGACGCCTCCGTTGACGTGTACGTCATGGGTGATGCGGCGGGGGCACGCAAACTCTACGATTCCGAATCGGCGGCGGGAAGTCACCCTCTCACGGTCGGCGACGCCGGCCGTTACGCCAAAGGCAGCTTGACCTTTCGCCAGGGACCTTATTTCGTCCGCCTCGTTGCTTACGAGGATTCGCCACAGATGGCCACGGCCCTTACCGCATTGGCCCACGCACTCAGCGACATGCTAAATAGAGCTCCCTCCATCAAATAGAATCCTTCAACAGGACGCTAGGGTGCGGGCACGGTGGCGGTAACTTCGTTCGAGTCTGCGCTTTCCGTAACACCATCCGCCGCGACGGCCGTAACAACATAATAGTATGTCACCCCTGCCATCACATTCCCGTCTGCATAGGTAGTACCGCTAGTTGGCGTGGAATTCAGGGGTGTGGAGTCTTCCCCACCGGGGGTTGTTCCCCGATAGATGTTATAGCCAATGACCCCATCGGTGGTGCTGGCGGCCCAGGACAGAATCACGTCGTGAATTCCCGTGCCCGACAGGGTCACGGTCGGCGGGTTGCCGGTGGCATTGACCGGGATACTGAGGGTCGCCGTGCGAGTTCCGCCTGCGGAAGGAGTGAACATCACGGCGATCGTGCATTGGGCGCCGGCCGCCACGGAACTGCCGCAAGTATCTGTTTCCGCAAAGTCGGTTGCATTCGTACCCGTGAAGGCAGGGCTGATATTCAAGACGCCGTTGCCGGTGTTGGTCAGCGTGGTGGCCTGAGCCGTACTGGTCGTGTCAATGGGTTGGCTCCCGAAAGATAGGCTGGGGGCAGAAAGGCTAAAAGCCGATGTGGTGCCGGTCCCGGGAGGACTCACCGCTGGGGGGTCACCACCCCCGCAGGAAAATGACAATAAGGAAAAGGCTGCGCACGATGCGACGAGGACGGTCGTGTTCTGGCGCCGGGGCAGCAACACAGGTGTCTTCATTCAGCACAACTCTCAAGCACGCAATCTGATTAGTTTCCCATCAGGGTGGTGCCTTGTGTATTAGCCGGGACTCACAAAGTTGTGAAGTGAAACTCTTCGCATCCCGGCCCAACACCCGCGCTGCCCTTTGAAATGGCGTGCCGATGCTCCCCCTACACCGGGATCTCATTGGCTCCTAACCATTACTCTGCGTTAACCTGAATCCATCCCTTCCGCCCTCTTGCGACCTCTCCCTCCCGCATCCTTAAGTGGAAAAGCGTTCCGCCGATAACCTCCTCTGGACGTAAAGAGGTTTGCCGTTTCCGAGAAGTGTGCCCGCAGCCTCGGCGACCGCGCCGAAGACTGAGGCACAAGCCTCTAAACGGCTCGCCCTCAGCGCTGAGCACGAAGAGGGGGAGGTATGCTTTGCCCATGTCATTTTGAGGACCGTCGGAAGAACCCTGGCGTCGGAGGCTGCACCCAACTCGCCCTTTTTGTTTTCCTATTTATTGTAATTTTTGGTCCTGCTATGGATACTGCAGCATCTCCGAACCCCGCCGGCACGGGGACGGTTCCCATTGCCAGCGTGTCAACCGCCAGTCTCACTTTCCCCAGCCAAGCCGTCGGTTCCACCAGCACGGCTCAGACTATAACCTTGACCAATATCGGCAACGCCGCCTTGAGCATCTCCAAGGTTGCGCTCACGGGCGCCACCCCCGGCGACTTTCCCCAAACCAACAATTGTGGGGCAAGCGTAGCGGCAGGAGCCAAATGCACGATCAGCGTCACCTTTAAGCCCACGGCGAATGGACTTCGCTCTGCGGCCGTCCACCTCACCGACAATGCCGTCGGCAGCCCGCAGGTTGTAAGCCTCTCGGGCACGGGGGCTATTCCCATCGCCAGTCTGTCACCCCCCAGTCTCACTTTTGCCAGCCAGGTCGTCGGCTCCGCCAGCGCGGCTCAGATCGTAACGTTGACCAATATCGGCACGGCCGCCTTGAGCATCTCCAGCGTCGCCCTCACGGGCGCCAATCCCGGCGACTTTGCCCAAACCAATGGTTGCGGGGCAAGCGTAGCGGCTGGAGACAAATGCACGATCAGCGTCATCTTCAAGCCCACCGGGAGCGGATCTCGCGCTGCCGCTGTCACCCTTACCGACAACTCCGGCGGCATTCCGCAGACCGTGAGCCTCGCGGGCACGGGGACTGTTCCCATCGCCAGTCTGTCACCCATGAGTCTCACTTTCGCCAGTCAGGCCGTCGGCTCCACCAGCGCAGCTCAGACCGAAACGTTGACCAATTCCGGCACTGCCGCGTTCAGCATCTCCAGCATCGCGCTCACGGGCGCCAATTCCGGCGACTTTGCCCAAACCAATGGTTGCGGGTCAAGCGTAGCGGCAGGAGCCAAATGCTCGATCAGCGTCACGTTTAAGCCCACGGCAAGTGGAACTCGCTCTGCGGCCGTCACGTTTACCGACAATGCCAGCGGCAGCCCGCAGACCGTGAGCCTGAGCGGCACGGGGACTGCCCCCATTGCCAGCGTGTCACCCAGCAGTCTCGCTTTCGCCGGCCAAGCCGTCGGCTCCACCAGCGCTGCCCAGACCGTAACGCTGACAAATACCGGCACTGCCGCCTTGAGCATCTCCAGCATCGCGCTCACGGGGGCCAATCCCGGCGACTTTGCGCAAACCAATGGTTGCGGGTCAAGCGTAGCGGCAGGAGCCAAATGCTCGATCAGCGTCACGTTTAAGCCCACGGCGAGCGGATCTCGCGCTGCCGCCGTCAACCTTACCGACAACTCCAGCGGCAGTCCGCAGACCGTGAGCCTCATCGGCACAGGAGTTCCTCCCATCGTCAGTCTGTCACCCACCAGCCTGACTTTTGGGAACGAACCTGTGGACACGACCAGTTCGCCGTTAGCAGTCAATCTGAACAATGCCGGCAACGCGGCATTGAACATCACGAGCACCGCGATCACCGGGCCCAATGCCATCGATTTCATTGAAGACGACAGTTGCAGTTCCTCGGTGGCGGCGGGGGGCAATTGCACCATCGCGATATTGTTTTCGCCTTCCGCGACCGGCACGCGCACGGCCTCGCTGACCGTCACCGACAATGCTGGCAGCAGCCCACCGCCCATACCGCTCTCCGGTACGGGAACCCACGACGTGATTCTTTCCTGGACCCCCAGCACCACGGGCGGTGTCATTGGCTATTACGTCTACCGGGGAACGGTCTCGGCAGGAGAAAGTGAGACGCCGCTGAATTCCGCGCCGATTAGCGGCACCACCTTTGCGGATGTGAATGTGACCGCGGGGGCGACCTACTACTACGTGGTTACGGCCGTAGCCGCGGATGATATAACTCAGAGCGGCGACTCGAACGAAGTTTCAGCCACTGTACCCTCACCTTAGCCGCTGCTTGCCGCCTTCCAGTTCGCGGCCGACGTTTCGGAAGTGCTGAGCTAATCGACGATTGGAAAAGTGTCTCCGATCTCGCCGCCACCGTCTTTCATTTCTGGCAGCTTCGCGGACGCTGGTCCGAGGTTGAAGACCTTTACAATCTGGCGCTGGCGGCGAGCCGAGAATCCAGAAACCGTCACGGCGAGGGGCAACCCTCGGCAGCCTGGGAAACGTCCACGATGCGCAAAAACGAAAATTTTACCCTTCGGTAAATAATAACTAGCGGTAATGGCATGCTACGTGCTAGGCTATTGAACGGAGAATTGTCTCAGGGTGAAAATGCGCAGTTAGGAATAGGTGTCAGATGTCAGGCAGTAGACGGCAGATCCGGGTCAGAAGCCAGGGCTCAGGAGTCGGGATGGGGGGCTGGATTCGGCACCGCCGATTGCCGATTTACAATTGCTGATTGCTGATTGAGGATGGACGAATGGCAATTGCCGAAGGCAGAACGCCCGTTCCTAGCCACTAACCACTGCCCCATACACAGCTTCTGAATGTCTGGTGGGTGACCAACTTCGTGCTGAAGATCGAACGCCGAGAGCGTTGAACGAAAACATGAGAAAAGACCGCGCCTCTCCACGATGTATTAGAAGCAAAAGGAGTTAGTGTTTAGCGTCAGAATGTCTAATAACTTTATCTCATTAAATTAAAAGACGTTAAATCGAATGTCGAGAGCCGGGACGAAAGAATGGGACACGTCTCTCCACGATATGCCAGAAACAAAAGATGTTAGCAATGGATAGCGAAAATTCTGTAAAAATGTATATTATTGAAATTAAATGAGTTAGTTGATGTCATCTGGCCAGATCCGTGCGAGAAAAAGGGATTAAAAAATGGGGCTAAAATGCCGTAAGTTATTGAAGACAAATATGGAAATAATGTCCATTTTCCGCCTCTCCACGATGTTGATGAAAACACACGGGTTAAAGCAGTCTATCCACGATGTTGATGAAAAGAAAGGTGGTTATTGAAAACGAGCCGGGGCAAGGAAATTCGGCCCCCCGCTGCTTGGGCCACAGGCGGAATGCTATTAATGGAGATAGGCAAAGAGACTCTCAATTATGAATTATGAAGTCGGAAGGGCAAATCATGACTTCTGCTTGCGATTCGATGCGTCGAAAGGTTTTCAATGGCCCGATCACCGGATGAACCGATGACCTGCTCCACGGATGGTCCGAGGAGCGGGTTCAAAATTCCAGGCGGAGGGGTGGCGGGGGGAGGGGACTTCGGGTATATAGTAATAGTATTTTGAGGTCAGCGGGCTACACCCAGAATTGGCCGAATATTTTCTTTGAGGAGGCGCCAGGAGCATGCGACAGGTCTCTCGTAAGACTCGATGGACCGGCCTAGGGGCTGGAGCTAGTGCCTTAACCCTGGTGGCCGCGGGATTCTGGATGCACAATCTGCGGGCCCAATCACCATCGGAGCTGCGTTCCCCTATGACCAAGACGGAGCTGGTAACGGACAACTACCACGGGGTTGAAGTCGTCGACCCCTATCGCTGGCTCGAGGATCAGCAAAGTCCCGAGACGCGCGCCTGGATTGATGCGCAAAACAAGTACACGCAATCGCTTCTCGAGGCGTGGCCGGAGAGAGAGCAATTGAAGCGCCGCATGGGGGAGTTGCTGAAGATCGATAGCATCAACGTTCCCGTGGAGAAAAACGGCCGCCTCTTCTTTAGCAAAAGAAGGGCTGATCAGGACCAGGGTATTCTCTACGTGAGGAAGAGCCGCGGCGGGGCGGAAGAAGTTCTGGTTGACCCCAACCCGCTCAGCGCGGACCATACCATCTCTGTCAACTTCGAAACTGCATCCGATGACGGCACTCTGGTCGCCTACAGTTTGCGGCAGGGTGGCGAAGATGAAACAACGATACACCTGCTGGACGTTGACCAACACACCGAACTGTCCGACGTGCTCCCCAAGGCGGTCTACTTCACCCTCTCCATCAAACCCGACAAGAGCGGACTGTATTACGCGCGCGGCGGAAAGGCGCCGCGGGTTTACTACCACGCCATGGGCTCCGATCACGCGAAGGACCCGATGATTTTCGGTGAGGGCTATGGCGCGGACAAGATCATATCCGCCGGCCTTTCGGAGGGCGGGCGCTATCTCATCCTTCATGTCCTGTACGGGTCGGCGATGAACCAGACCGAGATCTATTGGCAGGACCTCCAGGCCCACGGGCCCATCCGACCGCTCGTAAATGACGTTGCCGCCCGGTTCCTCGGCGATGTGGGGGGCGACACCCTTTTTGTGCGGACCAACTGGAAGGCTCCCAAGAACCGGATCCTGGCGATCGACCTGAAGAACCCGGCGCGCGAAAACTGGAAGGAAGTGATTCCGGAAAGCGCTTCGGTCATCGAGGGGTTCGCCTTGGCGGGAGGGAAGTTGGTGGTTCTCTACACGGAAAACGCCAGTTCGCGGATCCGAATTTTTGATGCCAAAGGAAAGTTCCTTCGTGACGTGCCGCTTCCCGCCATCGGTTCCGTGGCCGGATTCAGCAGCCGCTGGGGAGGTGATCAGGCCTTCTACGGTTACACATCTTTCCACATTCCATTCTTGGTCCAGCAGTATGAAGTGGCCACCGGCAAGCAGGAACTGTGGGCGCAGTTGAAGGTGCCGATTCACACGGAAAAGCTCGAGGTGCAACAGGTGTGGTACGCCTCGAAAGATGGAACCCGCGTGCCCATGTTCATCCTGGCCCAAAAGGGAATAAAGCTGGACGGCGCGAGGCCCACCCTGCTCACCGGGTATGGCGGCTTTAACCTTATTGAATCACCAGGTTTTTCGCCGTTGGCGGCGTTGTGGGTGGAGAATGGAGGCGTGTTCGCTCAGGCGAACCTCCGCGGGGGCGGAGAATTCGGTGAGGCGTGGCACCGCGCCGGCATGATGGAAAAAAAGCAGAATGTTTTTGATGATTTCATCTCTGCCGCCGAGTGGCTGATCGAGAAGCGTTATACCCAACCTTCCCAACTAGCGATCATGGGAGGCAGTAACGGGGGATTGCTGGTGGGGGCGACGCTCACCCAGCGCCCCGACCTCTTCCGCGCCGTGCTCTGTTCGCATCCACTTCTCGACATGCTGCGCTACGAGAAATTCATGGAGGCGCAGTATTGGGTTTCCGAGTACGGCGCGGCCGACAACCCCGAACAATTCAAGTTTATCGCCGCCTACTCGCCGTACCAGAACGTGAAGCCCGGCGTCAAATATCCCGCCGTGCTTTTCACGAGCGGCGATGGCGACACCCGCGTTGCCCCCCTGCACGCACGCAAAATGGCGGCGCGGCTTCAGGCGGTGACGGCGTCGGACCATCCCATCCTCATCCGCTACGATACGCAAGCCGGGCATATCAGGGGGAGCCTGCCCATTTCCAGGCAGATCGACCAATATACGGATTCCGAGGAATTCCTCATGTGGCAACTCAATATGCACTTGGCCCCCGGAAATCCCTGAGGATGACCCTATTCTTTAGGATTGTTCGTGGAGTTGGAAGACAAAGCTCGGCACGCAGGCCTGAGCCCGCTTAGAAATGAGTTGAGGAGCGAGGCTTGTTTCCCGCGCCGCGCAACTTTTTGAACGTAACCTGAAATTCGCGTTTGGTGGGTAAGGAAAGGGCGCCGGTGTCGCAGCCGTCCAGACAGATTTCGCAGCCGGGGAGGCAGCGAAAGGGATGCGCCACGATGGGCCGGCCGGTTTTGCGGTCCCAATCAAAGACGTCGTACGGGCAGAAGTTGAGGCATTTGAGGTCGGCGAGACAAGCGTCAGAGTCGATCGTAGGAAACCACGGGAATTTCTCGCGAAGATAGGACAACAAAGGCATTTTTCTATCCTTCAGGAATCACATGAATAACCGGACCGGTTATTCCCCAGAGGCCCTCAATGGCGTGGCTTGGTAGGATCGGCAAGCTCTTTCAACCGCTCGCGGATTCGGTCCAGGATGCCGTCATTGGTCGTATTACGGATATCCAAGGGCACAAAATGTTTGTCGTCGAATTCCGCGTTGCGCAAGGCTTTCTTGAAGAGCTTCATCTGCGTTTCTTCCGCGCAAGCGCAGACCAACACGTAAGTGTCGGGATCATCCTCAGCCGCGCGAAGCACATCTTCGAGGATTTCATTTCCACCCTCAGCGCAGAGTTGGGGATGGACAGCGGCATAGGAAACGTCAAATTCGGACTCAATTTCGAACGCCAGCGAGTTCATATCGGCGTAACGGAAGGGATCAAGGCCTTTGCAGTTGCAAATCAGTGTTTTGACCTTCATCAGAATCCTCCTGGGGCCGCTGCCGCACTGGTTCACTTAGAGCCTTGCAGTGCCTTGCGAGTTGCTCCATGGATCTCCCGGGGCATATCTTTATGCATATGAATGGCCACAAACGAAGGATTTGCCAAGGCCTGCTCCACTTACGAGAAGTCAATGAAAATAAATCTATTAGCCTCCCTTTGCGGGTTTTGACCGGCCGCTTTCTGTCAGAGCAGAGACTTTTTCCGCAGCAGAAAGTGTCAACAAGAGGAAAGCGCCAACATCCCTGCGGACTTCATGATGGCCGCAATGTTGCATAAACACCGAACCCTTGAAACTCCCTCCTTACCGCAAGCGGGGCAGGGAAAGACACAGGATACACACAGGTATAGACACAGGTATTGCCAAGCGGAGGGTTGGGAAGTATGCTTCGCAAGTTTTGGTTGACGGAGAACATACACGCTTTTGCCGCTTCGGTGCCGAGAACTCAGCAATTTTGGCGGGCACTGGACGAGGGTGTGTTTGGCTTCCGAGAAATAATTGCTTGAGGAGCCGACAATCGGTAGAATATAACTCGGATAATAAGCCTACGGAGTTCAGGCCACGGCCCGTTGCGGTGCTGGTGTGCTCCTCCGTGCGGTGAGTTCGCCGGGTCCGGCGGGCAGAGGAGGTCGCGACTGCCTGGTGGATGACCCGTCGCATATGGAAAACAACCCGTTCTCTCAAACAACGAAAGTGCAGGACACTCTAGCCAGCCGCAGGCGGAGCACGCGGATTGACTACGTCACGACGGTGCTCCTCTCGGGCAAGGATGGTGCGGGAACCCCCTTTCGGGAGTTTACGCAAACCGTGACGGTAAACCTGCACGGCTGTAAGCTGCGAACCTCCTACCGAATTATGGTTGGGATGCTCGTCACCCTGGAATGTCCCAAGGCCGGGACGTCGGGGAAAGGTGTCTGCGTCAGAGTTTGGGAAACCAAACCGGGAGTAGCCGGGCACGAAATTGCCGTACAGCTTATAAAGCCTCAAAACTTATGGGGCATACCGAACCCACCGCCGGATTGGGAAGTCGTCGCCAAGTCCATGGTGCAGGGTCGGGCGGTTCAACCTAGCCCGGCGCCGTACGTGGCCGCTCCGGTGCCCAACCCTCTCGCGCCTGTTGCTGTTCCGCGTGCTCCTGCCATCCCCTCGCCGGCTGCCCCCGCGGCGCCTCCCGCTGAACGTACGGGACGGTTCGCGGCCCCTGTCTCGCCGACCGCGCCGGCCCCCGCGGCGCCTCTGGCGGAACGCACGGGACGGTTCGCGGCCCCTGTTTTGCCCACCGCGCCGGCCCCCGCGGCGCCTCTGGCGGAGCGCACGGGACGGTTTCCGGCCCCTGTCCTGCCGACCGCGCCGGCCCCCGCAGCGCCATCCCCACCGGCGCCAGTGCGGCCAGCCCCCGTCGCCGGTCCGACGATCGAACAGCGGCTCGCCGAGCTTGAGCGGCGCTCCACGCAGTTGGTGGAATCGGTTCTTGATATCATGCGCGGGCAGGCGGAGGAACTTACCCGCAACATCCTGGAGGAGTTTCGTCAGCAGGTGGATGCGCTCATTCAAGATGGTGAAGTGCGGCTGCGGCAGGCCTTACAGCAAGCATATGAAGAATCGGCGGCTTCCTTGATCGGCTTGCGGACGGATCTGATGGAGCAGATGGCCTCGCGCGGGTCGCAAATCGTCCGCACCACCGAAGACACCTTGCGCACCCGACTCCGCGGCCAGTTGGCGATTGAGGATAAGGAAGCCCCCGCAAAACCTCCCGAAAAGGTCGTGGAGAAGTAAACAAAGCGTTTCATCCCCTTTCCCCATGTTCTGTGCCATTTGATATAATGGAAGGGTTGAGGGAGAGGGCTGTCCGTCATAAAGATCACGAGATTCCGATCAGTCTGGAGTTGGGCTCTGGACGAAACGCTTATTCCTTGGTCCGCCTCTCTCCCCGGCAGAACCGCCGCCCTGGGGGCACCTCGCGGCCGACCTCGTGGCTTGCCCCGGACGCGTACGGCAAGGGAGCAAATTCCAAACTACTACTAAACATGAAAGGGTATTCAAGGGGAATCTGATGGCAACCACTCACGTTGAGCCGAAAGAAGAGGCGTCACCCGCAGGACGAGCACAGATCATCAACGACCTTAGCATTCAGGTGGCGACGGTAAACGGCTCAGGCAGTCAAACTGCCAATCTCGTTTTGCTCCGGGCAATCTTTCAGATGGGCATTCCGGTTTCAGGAAAGAACCTCTTTCCCTCCAACATCGCCGGCCTTCCAACGTGGTTTACGATACGGGCTTCCAAGCACGGGTACATCGCGCGCCGCAGGGATAGCGAATATATGGTGGCGATGAACCCCGAGACCGCCGAAGAAGATGTATTGAGCCTCAAGCCGGGCGCGGCCTGCGTTTACGACGAGCGGCTGAATCTGAAGCGCCTGCGGGATGATGTGATTTTCTACCCCGTACCGTTCGATCAGTTGGTCACCCCCGTGTGCCCGGACGCGCGATTGCGCAAACTCGTCCGCAACATGATTTACGACGGTGTCTTGGCGAAGCTCTTGGGCATCGAGATGGAGGAGATCCATAAAGCGCTGCAGAAGCAATTCCGCAAGAAAGCCAAGGCCGCGGAATTGAACTGGAACGCCGCGCGCGCCGGCTATGAATTCGCCGAGAAGACCTTTGTGAAAGCGGACCCCCACACCCTGGAGCGCATGAACGCCACGGCGGGCAAGATCCTGATTGAAGGCAACGCCGCCACTGCTCTGGGTTCAATGTTTGCCGGCGTCACGGTGGTGACGTGGTACCCCATAACTCCCTCTTCCTCCGTTTGCGAGACGCTCACCGATTACATGAAGCGCTATCGCATCGACAAAGAAAGCGGGAAGGCGACCTTTGCCATCGTGCAAGCAGAGGATGAACTCGCGGCTCTGGGCATGGCCTTAGGCGCCGGCTGGGCCGGGGCACGTTCCATGACTGCGACCGCCGGACCGGGAATTTCTCTGATGGCCGAATTCACCGGCTTCGGATATTACGTGGAAATCCCGGCGGTGATTTTCGATATCCAGCGCGTGGGACCTTCCACGGGCCTTCCCACGCGCACCGCGCAGGGCGACATCATCTCCACCGCCCTTCTTTCCCACGGTGACACCATGCACCCCATGTATCTCCCTTGCTCGGTGAGTGAATGTTTCACCATGGCCATCGACGCGTTTGACCTGGCGGAGGACTTGCAGACGCCTGTTTTCGTGATGAGCGACCTCGACCTGGGGATGAACACCTGGATGTCCGACCCCTTTCCCTATCCCACCAAGCCCATCGCGCGCGGCAAGGTGTTGAGCGCCGAGGATGTCCGCCGCATGGGCGGCTTTGAGCGTTACAAGGATGTGGATGGCGATGGCATCGGCTACCGGACGCTGCCTGGAACGCCCGACCGCCTGTGCGGCTGGTTTGCGCGCGGTAGCGGCCACAACGAAAAGGCCATCTACAGCGAGCGGCCCGACGTTTACGTGAATAATGTCGACCGGCTGGCCCACAAGTTTGAAACCGCTCGCCACAAGGTTCCTCCCCCTGTCATCGTTGAATCGGAGAAGCCTGAAGTGGGAATCATTGCCTACGGCACCAGCCACTGGGCCATCGAAGAAAGCCTTGACCAGTTGCGGCGCGAGCAAAATATCGAAGCTGGCTATTGCCGCTTGCGGGCTTTCCCTTTTACCCCGGAAGTTCATGACTTTATCGATCGTTACCAGCGCGTGTACGTCGTGGATCAAAACCGCGACGCCCAGATGCTCGGCTTGCTCCGGTTGGAATGTAGCGCGGAAGAGATCGCGAAATTCCGCAGTGTCCGCCACTATGATGGCCTGCCCCTTGACGCGCGCACCGTTACTGACGAAATTGCTTCCCAGGAGGCGGCAAACTAACATGGCTACTACCACCGTCCCATCTTCTCCATCCGCCAAGACCAACCGCGTGGGCTTGGAGATGGCTCACTACAAAGGTAACAAGAGCACGCTCTGTGCAGGGTGTGGCCACAACGCGATTTCCGAGCGGATCATTGAAGCCTGCTTCGAAATGGGGGTTGAACCCCACCGCGTAGCCAAGCTTTCCGGCATTGGCTGCTCGTCCAAAAGCCCCGCCTACTTTCTGAATAGCGCTTACGGCGTGAACGCGGTCCACGGGCGCATGCCGTCGGTGGCCACCGGCGCCTTGCTGGCCAACCGCCACCTCATTGCCATGGGAGTGAGCGGGGACGGCGACACCGCCTCCATCGGCATCGGACAGTTCGTGCACTTGATGCGGCGCAACCTCCCCATCATTTACATCATTGAAGACAACGGTTGCTACGGCCTGACCAAGGGCCAATTCTCCGCAACCGCCGACCTGGGTTCGAAGCTCAAGACCGGGGTGGTCAACGATCTGCCGCCCATCGATACCTGCGCGTTGGCCATTCAACTCGGCGCAACGTATGTTGCCCGATCCTTCTCCGGCGACAAGCGGCAATTGCTGGCGCTCATCAAGGGCGCGCTCGCCCACAACGGGACCTCTATGCTCGATGTCATTTCTCCCTGTGTCACCTTCAATGACCACGAGGGCTCCACCAAGTCCTACAGCTACGTCAAGGACCACGACGAGCCGGTGGCGGATGTGAGCTTTATTCCGTTCTTTGAAGATATCTCGGTGGACTACGACCCGGGAACAACCACCAGCATTACCCTGCACGACGGTTCGCAAGTGCTGCTGCGCAAGCTCACCACGGAATACGATGCGACCAACAAGGGCGCAGCCTTGCAGATGCTCACCGAATCCCACGATAAGGGCGAAATTGTGACCGGGCTCTTTTACGTGGATCCCAAGCGGCCCAATTTCATTGACCAGTTGAATGTGCTGGACGAGCCCTTGGCCACGCTGCCCGAATCCAAGGTGCGCCCGCCCAAGGAAGTCCTTGACCAGGTGATGGAGTCCCTGATGTAAGCGGTTCGTAAGCATTCAGTGGTATGTGTGACTAATTTTCCCGTCCGGCAAACCACTTATAAATCTCCAGGGTAATCGCGTCGAGCGTATCCTGGCCCACTTTGTTTGGGAGGGGATGATTGTTGGTCAAAATCGAGAAGACGAGGTGTTTTCCCGATGGCAAGTCCATGTAACCGGAGAGCGTGTTAACGTGCTCTACGGAGCCCGTCTTGGCGTGAATCTTCCCCTTCACTTCATCCTCTAAGAAACGGTGGGCCAGCGTGCCGTCGATGCCTGACACTGGCAGGGAATCGAAATACGCCTTGAAGTGTGACGAACGCGCCATGTAGAGGAGCAGTTTGACCGCGGCGTGCGGCGCCACCAAGTCTTCCCGTGAAAGCCCTGAGCCATCGGAAAAATAGGTCTCGCCAGGCAGGATTCCAACCTGCTGCCGGGCAAATGTGTTCAGCGCTTCCAAACCCCCGGCCAGGCTGCCCTGATTATTCTGCTCGTGACCCAGGGTTCGCAGCAGCATCTCCACATGCAGGTTTTCGCTTTCCTTGTTGACCACCTTGATCGCTTCGCTCAGCGGGGGAGATGTGTGCTCGGCCAATACGACGCGGCGCGAAGATGGGGGTGCGGGGTTCGGCAAGGAAGCGGCTTCCAGCCGTGTAAGGTGGCGAACTTCGATGGGTCCCTCGACGACAATTCCTCGCGCGCGAAGGGCGGCGCGGAATTGCTCCGCCATCAGGCGGGGAGGATTCGCGATAGCGATGGTGTCAACACTATCCGCGCTATCGAGGGGAATCTGCCCCCAAAGGTCAAGTTCCATCGAACCAGGTTGGCGCTCCAAGAGGTATTTCTTCTCCGTACCTTTGGGAGTCGTTTGGATATGATTTCTCAGGAGATAATAATCCGCCACCGGGTCCAGTCGGATCTCAGCTTCGTCGCCGGGCTTCTCGCCCGGTTTGACATGCAGCGTCAGCAAGTTGTCGTTGAAGGTCAGTGCGGAGACGGGCGCGCCGTAACCCCAATCGAGATCGTCGGCTGCCCAATTGGGCGCGAAGGGTTCCCACACAAAGTAACTGTCGTCAGCCACGAACCGACGCACGACCTCCCGCACGCCGCGGGCTTTGACTTGGTCGGCCATTTCCTGAATGAACTTGTCCGCAGACTGTTGTGGGCCGTGATAGGTGTAAGGGAATGTGCGCACCCCGAGATTCGGGTCGCCTCGCCCCACAAGATAGAGATCCCAGACGCGCCCCTGCGCATCCGGCGGGGCATCGCTTTCCACGGTGGTGTGGAACGTGTAGTCGGGGCCCAGTTTCTCCAGCGCTGCTGCGGTGGTGAACATCTTCATGTTGGAGGCGGGGATAAAGAGATGCTCTGCATCGCGCTCGTAGAGCGTTTTGCCGCTCTCCAGTTCCACAACCTGGATGCCCCATGAACCGCGCCCAGCATCACTTGCGGCCAGGATTTCGTCGATCTGCCGATCGAGTGCTGAATCCTTGTTTGCGTGCTTGGGAACCGCGGCGATAGCAGCAGAATTCCGTGTGACTTCCCCCGTGGCAAGCCCGAACCGGGCAGCTTGGAGGGTTTGCTTAGCGAACAGAGACGCTGCTGAGACCATCACGAGGCCAGTAAGCAGGAGCGACTCCCAAGACAGTAATCGATGAGGGGAATTTAGGGTTTGAGGTTGGCCCATCGCGGGGTTAGCCCAGCAGGCGGGCCACCTCCTTGGCGTAGTAGGTGAGAATGATCTCCGCCCCGGCGCGGCGAATCGAAGTTAAGGTTTCCAGAATCATCCGCTCGCGATCAATCCATGCCAGGCGCGCAGCGGCTTCAATGAGCGAGAACTCCCCGCTAACCTGGTATGCCGCGATGGGCACATCGAACTCGCGGCGCGCCAGGGCAATGATATCGAGATAGGGAAGCGCGGGTTTGACCATGATGATATCCGCGCCTTCCTCCAGATCGAGGGCGATCTCTCGCATCGCCTCGCGCTGATTGGCGGGGTCCATCTGGTAGGACTTGCGGTCTCCGAATTTGGGAGCGGAATCCGCCGCTTCGCGGAAAGGGCCGTAAAATGCCGAGGCATACTTCGCGGAATAGGCCAGAATCGGCACTTGGGTATGACCGTGCGCGTCCAGTTCAGTACGAATGGCGCCGACGCGTCCATCCATCATGTCGGACGGCGCAACGATGTCCGCGCCCGCTTCCACCTGAGTCAAGGCGGTTTTGGCCAAAAGCGGCAGGGTGGAATCATTGTCGATTTCTCCGTCCTTAATCAGCCCACAATGGCCATGGCTGGTGTATTCGTCCAGGCAGACATCGCAGATGACCATCAGGTCCGGCAAGGCCTTCTTCACGGCGCGCACCGCGCGTTGCACGATGCCCTCCGGATCGTAGGCGCCCGAGCCCACTTCATCCTTGCTTTCCGGAATGCCAAAGAGAATCACGGCGGGGATGCCAAGGTCGTAGGCGCTCCGACACTCTTCCACCAGCCAGTCCACCGACCACCGGTAGTTGCCCGGCATCGATTTTATCTCACTCTTGACCTGCGTGCCGGGGCATACAAAAAGCGGGTAAATGAGGGAGCGAACGCTCAGGCGCGTCTCGCGAACGAAGCCGCGAAGCGCCTCGGTGCGCCGCAATCGCCGTGGCCGGTGGATGGGGAAGGGCATGGTTTCAATACATTATATCGCGCGGTTTCAGATTTCCGAAGGTGCCGACATTCGCCAGTGACAGAGCAATGCGGAACTGGCTCTCACGCCGCAGCGGTCCCAGGTCGTAATACTGGTACTCGCCATTGATCGCGAAACAACCGAAATTATAGCTGAGTCGAGTGATGACGTGCTGGTTTATCTTTTGCTGAAAGTTGTAATCCATCCCGAATGCGCCACTTAATCCCCTGCGGTTCGACTCACCATAAGTCACCACCGTGCCGAGCACGTTAAAGGCGGTCAAGGGCGGCGCCGAGGTGGCCGGCAAACCGGCAGTGGCGGACGCTAAGAGCGAACCAATGTAGGAGGAATGATTGATAAAGAAGTCGGTGAAGGCGACCCCCAGTAATCCTCGTTTCACGTGGGAAGAGATTCCGACATCCAGAACACCGCCGGCGCCGCTGGGATTCATATCGGTGCGGATTTCCGTATCGTAGTTTGAGAAGGGGGCGAACTTGAACACGGAATCGATCGGCGAAAACCGCTGCCCGTGCTCGAAAGCGAATCCCGTGAGGTCGATGGTGGAGGCAAAGACATTGTTTTGGCCGGGGACCAATGCGCCGCCAAAGGTGGGATCAAGGTAATACTTCTGCGAAATGCGCCAGGAAAAAATATCCCTCGCTTGGGGAATGTCCGGTGAGTTGTCCGGCACGTCTTGACGGGCCATGATGGTATTGGTCAGCGAATACTCGACCTCACTCGTCTCCGTGAAAATATCCATGGCATCGAAGCGGATGATGTCCAGGATATCCTCTGGGTCGTGAGCGCGCACGAGGTGATACTGAATATCCGGCTCGATCACATGCTTAAGGCGATAACCCCGATAGGATTTGGCGAATACCTTTTCCAGGGAAGGGGGCCGCAGGTCAAGCTGGATCTCCGCGAGCAGGCGATCGACGGGGGAGTGGTCCGGCGCCAGGCTGGTGCCATAACGCGTGGCGCGGAATCCCACCGAGGGGATGAAACGAAAATGCCAGAACTCCTTTGGCCGCAGCAGGAGTTGCGGATGAAAATCCAAGCGATCTTCCAGCAGCGGTAGGGTCAATCCCGGTTCCGTGCGCCCCACGGCGTCAACGGAGGTCTCGAAGGAATAGTAGACAGGTGAGTCTCCGATTTCCCGGTCTTCCCCGGCAAATTGAAAGCTGGGGAGGTGGCGGATGATGACGGCGTTCCCCGGGATCAATTGGGTGGACAGGAAGTCCTCGTACCGTTCGGCGGAGGCATTGAAGCTGTAAGCATCCCAATTCTTGGATACAAACCCGGATTGCACGGCCTCCGAACTGACAGCTTCCGTATAAGTGCCCGACCACGTTAATCGGAAGGCCATGGTGTTGACGTAGTCGACGTTGGCAACGGCGCGGAAGCCATCGCCGATGTCATCGTCTTTGCCGAAGCCATGGATACTCTCGCCAGGGGCGCGAAGCGACTGGATTGAATACTTGTCATTCACGCCAAAGTATTGGACGGTAAAGTCGGCGTTCGGGCTGGGCTTGGCGCGAAATTCCCCGCGCTCCGCCAGTCCGCGCTTGCTGTACTCCTCAACCCCCAGCATCAAATCTGCACTGGGGTTAATGGCCCAGAAAAATCCGTCGCCAATAATGTAGCCTTTCTGCGTAGAGTTGCCGATGTGTGGAAGCAGGAAGCCGGTCTGCCGGGGCTCGCGCGCAATCGAATCTACTATGATGGGGAAATAAAAGATGGGGATGCCGAGGAAGCGGAAAACGGCGTCGTGGGCCACCAATTTATCCCCGATCGCGACGCGAGCTTGCCGTGCGGAAAGCGACCAACCCTCCTTTGCGCAATCACAGGAGGTCATGCGGCCGTGATCCAACAGATAAGTATCCTCGTCGAGGCGGTCCACTGTGTCGCCCCAAACGTAAAAGGGGTTCTCGGTCCTCAGGACACGTGCCCGGGTATTCCCTTTGGGGTGAACATATCCTACCCCATTGCTAAACCATCCCTTCTGGGTGCGGATGTTGTAATGGACTTCATCCGCGACAAGATGACTCTTGGGGTCGTCAAACACCACATGCCCACGCGCCATAACATCGCCCGATGCATAATCTATGGAAGCTTCATCCGCTGTCACTCGCATCTCTTCATAATCAATTTGGACATGGCCGCGCAAATGGGAAGTGTCCTTATCCTTCTCCTGCGAGTCCGCGCGGACCACAGCTTCTTTCCCGGGCCGCTGCGCTTGCAGGGAAACCGGATTCTGCTGGGCGTGCAAATGCGAGGCAAAGGCAAGGAAGAGCATGAGTGCGGCGGGAAGCCGCAAGCCATTACTTCCGGAAAGAGGGTGAAGAAGATCCATGAGCACGCAGAATGGCCATTCTACTCGAAAGCACTTTGTTCTTCCGAGTGATTTTGCTAAGATGCCTGGGGATGAGGGAAACGCTGCCTGGAGGACTCATTACTCGCAGTGAAGTGTCCCAAGTGTGGGTTTGTCAGCTTCGCTGGACTTGAGCAGTGTAAAAAGTGTGGCTACCCATTTGTGAAAGCCGCACCGAAGGGATCTTCTTCCTCGCTGACCTCTTTGTTCCCGGAGGGAGTGCGCTTGGTTCCCCCACCTCCGCCGGAACCCTTGCTCAAACCCCGAGAGAATTCACCCAGCGCTGAGCCGGAGCTTCCAACTCAACAAGGGCGACCTCCGGAGACTATGCCCGGGCGGGCACCTTCCCCCCAGGAAAACGTGACCGCGGCCGGTGGCTCGCTTGGCGACGAATTGCCCCAAGATTGGAGACAAGAATTGTCGGAACGAGTTGAGAACTTCCGCAAGCGGCGGGCGCGTCTGCAACCAGACGCAAAACCCGCGGGGAATCTCGAATTGGACTTTGAGGGCCTCGACAAATTTGAGGTTCATCGTTCCCTTGACGACACCCTGGCGACTCCGCAGGATCGAGATTCGGGGTTTGATATGGAAATCGGCGAATCCACCATGGGCCGTGGTAAGGACGGTCCGTCACGAGAGATCCTCCCGGTCGAAGAGCCGGGCGACGAGATGATGCAGTTCGATGCTGCTCCCGCAGAGGAAGAGGGTATGTCCTTAGGCGAACCGCTGGCGGAGAACCATCCCATGGAAATTCTGGTCGGCTCGCCCACGGGGGTAGCGCCCGAGGAAGAGGAGGCGGCCGAGGCGGAGGGGATTTACCTCGCGCCAGTAGGTCGCCGCTTCGTAGCGGGTCTGGCGGACGCCCTGGTGCTGATTCTGGGAGCTGCCGTGTTTGGAATCATTTTCTGGCGATTCTGCGGGCGGTTGTCGCTGGTTCCGCTCAACCTTGCGGTTCTGGGGTTGGTTGCCGTCATTCTCATCTTTGCTTATTTCGCGGTGTTCACGGCCATTGCTTCCGCCACCCCCGGACTGCTCTGGATGGGATGCGAAATCCGCAATTTGCGTGGAGACTACCCGACCGTGCGAGAATCCTTTTGGCGCGCCTTCGGGGTTCTGGTATCGCTCTCGGCGCTCATGTTGGGTTTCGTCTGGGCCTGCGTGGATAGCGACGGCCTGACCTGGCATGATCGCATGTCGGGAACGGCCATTACGGAAGTGTACAATGCCCCTGGTCTTGCCGGGCTGAAAGCGGAAATTTAGTGCGCACGCTTGGTTGATACCCCACGGGATGACTTTTCCATGGGAAAAGGAAGGTTCGTAAATCAGAAGCTCGGCAAGTACGTCAGCCGCAAATTCGATTTGCTGAAGTCTGAACTCTCTGGGCGCGCCAATCCCAAGTCGTTAACCTACCCACTTAACCCGCCGCTCCCTAAGAAGGGAATTTCCCGGGAAAAGCCATAACAAGTCTAGAACGAATCCCTTTCGTTTCAATGAGTTGTTCGTTTCCAGAAGTCAGCGGAAAAGTCTTCTGCCCATGAACCTTCCTTGGTCCTTTGTGCATCAAACACAATGCCGTGTTATACTTTTAAGAATCAGGGCAGTGTAAGCCCCGTGTGAAGGAGCCGTCCCAGCATGACAAACCGTATTCGAGCCACGTTGATTTCTATCTCCCTCGTATTAATGTCCTACCTTGTTGTAGGAGCATTGCTGGGGAAGAATGACACCTCCTCTGAAAAAACCTATCGCGACCTAGGTGTGTACAGTGAAGTCCTGAATCGCATCAAGCAGGAGTACGTTACGGATCCGGATCTGAAAAAAGTCACGGACGGCGCGATCCGGGGGTTGCTCGAGTCGCTGGATCCTTACAGCACGTATCTGACTCCTGAACAGTATCAGGATTACTTGCAGCACCCTGACCCGGGGCCGGCGGATGTGGGAATCTTCGCCTCCAAGCGGATGGGATATGCCACGGTGGTGGCGGTTCTTCCGGGAAGCCCCGCGGAAAAAGCCGGCGTCAAGCCCGGCGACCTGATTGACGAGATCGATGGGGTGCCTACCCGCCAATCTTCAGTGTTGCAACTTCAGCGCATGATGGCGGGACAACCAGATTCGACCGTGAAGCTGACCCTCGTTCGTGAGAACCACGTCGAGCCCCAGACCTCGACGATCACTCGCGCCATTCTGAATTACCCGCCGGTTTTCACAAAAATGATGGAGGACGGAACCGGATATCTGCGCGTGGCGACCTTCAACAAAGGGAAGGCGCGTGAGATTGCGGCCAAGATCAAGGAACTCGAATCGCAAGGCGCTCACAAAATCATTCTGGACCTGCGCAACTGCGCCGGAGGCGATGTGCAGGAGGCGGTGGATACTGTCAGCCTGTTTGTGAATAAGGGTCTGGTGACTTACCTTGCCGGGCAGCGCTTTCCCCGCCAGGATTTTGAAGTTCACACGAACGGTGCGGTGTGCACATTGCCCTTGGCGGTGCTCATCAATCAGTCGACCGCCGGTCCGGCGGAATTGGTGGCCTCCGCGACGCTGGGCAACAAACGCGGCGAAGTGGTGGGCGTGCGGAGCTTTGGTGTGGGCGTGTATCAGAAGCCCATTCCCGTCGGCGATGGCTCGGCCCTGCTTCTTGCCGTGGCCAAGTATTACGGGTCGGATGGCAAGGCCATCAACGAAAACGGTGTAACCCCCAGCGTGGTCCAGGCTGCCACCGGGGAGGCTGACAATGCGGATGAAGAAAATCAGCCCGAAGGGCCTGAGCAATTCGGCGGCAAAGATGACTTGCAACTTCGCAAAGCCATCGAGGTTCTGGGCCAGCCCGCAGCGCCAGCCAAGGCCGCTTGATCAGTGCAAGAAAGACGCGAAACTCGAAATTCGGAACTCGGAACTCCATGTCTGGATAGCCGCGTACGAGTTTCGAGTTTCGAGTTTCGCCTGCCATTCCTTCTGTTCTTAATCCTCGCCGCCAACGCTTGCAATTGGTTTCATCCCCAACCCCTGAGTGAATCAGACCGCCACACGCTGGCAGTACAATTCGCGCTCGTGGTGAAGGACGCCGGTGGCGCCCAGGTTTGGATCAAACATCCCGTCAAGCCGCAACGTGGTCCAAATCCCGACATGCCCTTCCAAGTCCTCGCCGCTCCTGCGGCTTACCATGCCGTGCTGTCTGCCGTGCAGCAAGAGGCGGACAAGGACAAACTAGAATTGAGGACTTCGACGGCCAACGCCGGAGGCGGACTCCACGCGGCAAGCTTATTCGTCATGCAGCGCGGGCAGCGCATTATTCAAATCCATCTGCGGGAAGTGCCCCGACTGCTGCGCGCCGCCATCGTCATTGACGACATGGGCCGCGACTTGCAGGCAGCGCACAAACTCCTGGCGCTCGATTACCCCCTCACCTTTTCGGTGCTGCCTTACCTGCGGTACACCCAGATTACCGCTCAGGAAGCTCACCGCAACGAGCATGAGGTAATGCTGCACCTGCCAATGGAACCGGAGCCCGGCGCGCATGCGTCCCCGGGCAAAGGTGCCGTTCTCGTTGGCATGAATGCGGCGGAGGTACAGAGGGTAGTACAGAATGATCTGGCTTCGGTTCCCTATGTGGTCGGAGTGAACAATCACATGGGATCGCGTGCCACCCAGGATGCAGCCCTGATGATCGATGTCATGAAAATTCTGGCAGACCATCGGCTTTATTTCATCGACAGTCGCACGACGGGCGCTAGCATGGCTCTGGATGTGGCGCGGCGCCAACGCGTGCCGGCGTTTTATCGGGCAGTGTTTCTTGATGACACCGAAACGGTCCCCTACACGCTGGGTCAGTTGCGCGAATTCCGCCACACAGTGGAGCGAGACGGTGTGGCGCTCGCCATCGGGCACCCGCACGCCACCACCATCGCCGCGCTGGCGAAATTTTTGCCGGAGTTCGATCGGGCGGACATTGAGCTCGTCGTGCCCTCGGAAATTGTCCGTCTGCCCGAAGTCGCCCGCCTGCACCCACCTGCCAGCACGAAATAACGCTTATTTTGACGCTATCGCCGCCTGTGCTTGGCTGCCCCGAATCCATTGCAGAATCGTGCGGAATTGCCAGCTTGACTCATTCCCAGGCCAGCGCTGGCCGCCGTTGTGCGTGGCCAGGTAATCACCAACGTTGGCCGCGCTGTCAGTAGGCCGCGTGGGCTTGATCAGAATCAGGCTTTGCGTTGGGTCATTGATGTCCACAACGCGCATGGCATATTTATAATTATCCTCGCTATCCTGGGGGGAGAATACGCCCTCGGAGTTGGGCGGCTGGAGTTTGAAGATCACATGACTGGCATGGCAAAACACGCAGGCCTTGCCGTCAGCTCCGGGCGTGGCCAGAATGGGCTCGATCTTGGTCACGAAGTAGTTGAAGTCCAGCACGGAGCCGGGTTGCACATCCCTGAGTGCCTCACTGAGCTTCTTTCCCTCCAGCACACTTGTGGCAATCAGCTTCAGGCGCGGATTGTTGTCCTTCTGTAACTGAACCAGAGCGGCGCGGAAGTCCTGCCGCTGCTCAACGTCTTTCACTTTGCGGAGAACATCGAGGGCGGCGGCGCGCGCGTTGGCGTCGCGGTCGCGCAAAGTCGCCAGTATCGTGTCGAGCACGATGGGGTTCGCCAGAAAGTCCGGCACCTTTTGGAAAGCCACGTTCTTCCCCAGAAAGTACTGCTGATCCTGCGACACGGCGCCCCCCGCAACGCCCAGATGCCGGCGCATGAATTTGGGGTTTCCCACCTCTTCGATGAGGATACTGCGAGCAGAGCTGCGCAAATTGGCGAATGCCGTTTTCACCAGCGGTGCAGTCTCCGGATCAAAAAGAAAATGCTCCAGGGAAACCCGTAAAGCGGCGCGCTGAACCTCGGGGCTGGGATCGTTCAACCCTGCCAGAACCTGCCCTCGCAGGGCCGGTTCCTGCATGAGACTCTTGAACGATGACGCAGCGTTGAGGACTCGCGCGTAATTTGCCGGGCGCGGTTGCCGTTCGAGCAAGGAACGCACCGCTTCCAGAACCTCCTTTTCTTGCTCCCAGGGAGAGTTGTCCGGGAGCCCTGCGAGCAGCGGGAGCACGACCGCCTGACTTTCAGGGTTGCCATGATTTAGAATTTCGACGACCTGCTTCACCAATTTGGGGTCAGGCGCCGCAGGAGCATCCAGGTTCAGGATTCCTCGCTGCCCATCCTCGTAAACGTAGCGAACCGTCTGCCGCACCTCAGCGCTGGGATCCTCCGAGAGTTGGAGCGCGGCAAGAGCGAAGCGCTCGTCGCCCGCGCCACTGAGCGTGCTTCCCGCCTTCAGCACTTCGATCTTCATGGTGTGGTCTGCGCCCTGGAGGCAGGCCAGGAGAGCGTTCTCGAGCTCAGGCCCGGAACTCTTGAAAAAGTGGATGAGATCGCTGTCGTTGCCGATGCGGGTTTGAAAGAAGCCGTTGTGAACATCGTACTTAAAGTTCACGGCCTCGCGATAAGGCGAGTATTCATAACCTGCGATATGCAGGTCGGGCACGCCCGTGACGTACTTGGTGAGGACGGCAGGCAAACCAATAGAGACCGTGTCCGCCTTGAGCGGGGGCAAGGCGTAATGGCGAATGTGAAAGTCCCACAACGCATTCAGGATGCCTTCGCGCCCCAGGGGAGTGCCCTCGCGCAGCACCTTGGCAAGCACCTGGGCTTGGTCGCGCACTACCGCTTCGTATCCGTCCCCAATCCGGTTCTTGTCCTCATCTGTGGCGGTGGCTCGCACCCAGGCTTCCAGGTAGCCGGTATTCTCGTCGAGCAAGTCATAAATGCTTTCCTGTAAACCCCGACGCACCATCGGGTCCGTCTCAGTGTTGAGGCGGGTAGCCAACGCTTCGAGAGTGCTCCGGCGCACAGGCTGCTGGTCAACCTGCCAGTAATACCAGCGCCACAAGCCGGAGGCAGCTTGAAAACGCACGAATGGAACGGAGTCGTTCAAATTGTTTTCCAGGGCCGCGAGCAAATCTTCGTCCACGGTGAGCTCTTTGAAATGTTGGTTGAAAAGGCGAGTGGCGCCCCAGCGCGTGCGCGCATCGGGCGCCTTCAGCGCGGCAACCAAGAGCTTGCGTCCTGCCGGGGCGGCCTCTTGCCGCCGCGACAACACCATGCGCAGCGCGTAGGCGGCGCTGGTCTGCACCATCTTGCTGGAGTCGCCGAGAGCTTGAATTAAAAACGGCATCGAGCCGGGGTCCGCCATGTGCCCGAGCGCGCGGGCCGCAGCTTCGCGTGCCAGCGGTTGGTCGCTCTTTACCAGCACCTGACGGATCTCGCGCAGTGTAGGTTCAGGCGCCAGGTCCCAGAATTGGTCAAGTTGGGTGAGGAGCAAAGGCAAATTGTGGGTGGCAAGTTTGGTGGGTGGCGGAGGATAGGCCGCGTCCCAGTTTTTGGCCTGGGTGGTCCCCGGGTAAAGCGTTGAAAGTGACATCACCGCAAACTGCGTCGCCCGAAAGGGAGTGTTAAAGCCTTGATAGACGGGGTCGCCTTCCCAACTGCCTTCCGGTCGCTGGGCAGCCAGCATGGCGTGCACCGCGCGTGCCATGCGCCCGTCGGTCTCGGGGCGCCGTCCCGCCACAGCCAGGGCATATACGGCATTATAGGAAATAAAATCCGCGGGCTTGGCTTGCTTGTCAAACGGATACGGCCACGCTCCCTCGGGAGTCTCGTAACTATAGAGCTGGTCGATCAGCTTTTCGATTTGCGAAGCGTACTTGATGCGATCCACCGTCGCCAGGAGCTGGATCTTCCAGTTCAAGTCGATCATGTTCTCGGGCTTGCGCGCCAGGGCGAGGCGCTCAACGTTGTCACGTTCACGGAGCCACTGCGGGGCGTTCGTCCGGCGGTAAATCAGGTCGAAAGTCTCCCAGCTCTGCGCGGCGATCTCGAAGGGACTCACGCTCGGTTCACAACCGTCGGCCTCGTCCCCCGGCATGGTGGTTACACCCTTGTAGTGAATCTTCAGGAATTCGGCGTAAGGCGTATCGAAGTGTGGCCGCGGCGCGTCGTGGGTTACATTCTCTTCGAGCGAATGCATGATCAAGGGTATGCGGCTCGACACTGTGCGGGCCGTATAAATGACGCGGACCCAGTTCGTACCGGGCTCGCCATACAAGGGCCGGGCGTTGTTGTAAAGGCGATCGCCGATAAACTCCAGCGCCGGGCGTTGCGTGGGCGCATAGCCGTTTTGGACGGCCTTCAGATATCCTCGCATGGTGAATTGCGAGGGATGACAGGCAATGCACAGTTGCGTTTCCGAATGCTGCATGACGGTCCGTAATGCCACAGAGCCGCGGCGCGGCGTGTTGGAAAGCCACGTATCACCCATATTGATGAGGAAATCCATGCCCGCCAGCACAGCTTGGTGCGGGTCGTTGTAAGGCGGCACCCCATAGTCATAAGTGTGGAGTTGGTACGCAGGGTGATTGGCGGCGACGCGCACGTAATACTCCTGGCCGGGTTGCAGCGTGCGTGTGCGGAATTTGTAGAGTCCGGGGTAATTCTGCGTTGCTTCGATCTGATAAACGAACTGACCATCGCCAAAGGGGACAACATCCAGCTGCCCGCCCGCGTCCTTGCCAAGCCGGAAGATGTCCACGTCGAGAGGCACGTCGCGGTCAGTGACGTTCAGAACAAAATAAGCAAGCCTCGGTTGCGCCCCGTGATATGTGAATTTGAACCACTGAAATCCCTTAAGCATTGCCTGGTAGGCGTCTTCGCTGGGGGAGGGCGCGTAAGGCCTTTCGTCGTCGCTGCCATAAATGGTTTGCCCGAACTCGAAGGGCTGGGCGGTTTGCCATGTGCTGTTGGGCGCCGTGGCGATGACGCCGGATTGGTCATTCACAGCGTGGGCCGCCGTGGGCGCCGGCGCCTCGGGAACGAGGTGCATCGTTGCGCCCACGTCCGGCATTTGCACTTTTGCGGGGGCTGAAAGGGTGACGTTGACCTGGCCAGGAGCCCGGGGGTGGAGGGTCAGATAGAAATCCAAGTCAGCCGCGTGCAGCCATTTGGATTCAACTTCTCCGCTGGCGTCATCCACCGTTACCAGCACGGCGTCATTGCCCTGAAGTTGGGCGGGGTCTTTAACCCAAACCGTCAACGCGTAAAGTGCATCTGGGCGGACTCGACCCAAGTGCATCTCACGTACATTTTGGGAACTGGACTGATCGGCCCGCACGGATCGGCCAACGTGCAGCAGAAAACCTATGATCGTCGCTCCGCCTGCCAGCAGGAAAAGTCCCCACTGCGCACCTCTCCACTTTCTCGATGCCCTCATATCCCTGACCTCCCGCCTGGTCTTCCATTTGTGGTGAAATACGGCTTGCCCTGCGCCCCTATTGACTGCCCCCCAGAAGCTTCTTCCAGCGCGCCCAGGCATCTATGCGAGCCTGGCGATTAGCATCACTCGCGTCGGGAGCTTCTCCGGCGCGCATGAAACCGTGGCCGGCGCCCTCGTAGGTGACCGGCT
>Ga0326728_10004254_pt1 | contig 42734 bp, 35 predicted proteins | sample MB3enrmetagenome_FD_207602 | JGI IMG/M metagenome (GOLD analysis project Ga0326728, IMG submission 207602) | Lab enriched peat soil microbial communities from McLean, Ithaca, NY, United States - MB31MN | ecosystem: Environmental > Terrestrial > Soil > Wetlands > Peat | place: USA: New York... | reverse complement strand
CGCTGGTAGCCGCTCCACCGTCGCCGGAGTAGCCAGCAGTGCCGTTTCCAGCTACCGTGGTGATGAAGCCTGTGGCTGCCGACACCTCACGGATGCGATTATTATCTGTATCCGTGATGTAGATGTTGCCAAGAGTATCCACTGCCACGCCCCAGGGTAAATTTAGCGTAGCGTTGGTAGCCGGACAACCGTCCCCCAAGCTATCGGTCTGCTGGGAACAGCCGGTACCGCCTCCAGCTACCGTGGTGATGAAGCCTGTGGCTGCCGACACCTTACGAATGCGATTATTATCTGTATCCGCGATGTAGATGTTGCCAAGGGTATCCACTGCCACGCCGCCGGGCAAATATAGCTCAGCGCTGGTAGCCGCTCCACCGTCGCCGGAGTAGCCTTGAGTGGCGTCTCCGGCCACCGTATTGATGAGACCTGCTCCGGGAAGGACAATTTGAGCGTATGCACTTCCCGTGAGCGCTGCGAAGCAGCAGAACAACAAAGCGGATAACCAACGGACTGCGGTTGCGCGTCGTGAATTCTTCTCATGCTGCCGGTCAGCGTATGTCATCATTTTCTCCACCCGCTTGCATCACAAGTTACTCTTCGACGTTCGTCATGGTTGTTCATCAATGGCTGCTCACCACCTGCGTCGCAATCAGTTATATGACTCTGCACAACTGCGTCTTACCCACTTAGTGGCAGTCAATCACATAGTCCATTCTCATTGGCTCTGCTCTGCCCCTGTAATAGCCACGGTCGCGGAGGCGCTGGTCGGAGATGAAACAACACTTCCCGTGTCCGTCTCGCCAGTGATCCACAGACGGTTGTTATACGTCCGGCTCAGTGTAAGTCCGCTGCCAAACGCGGCATTCTGTAGGCCACCGAACGGAGCATAGGCGGGCGGGGACGACGATTGCGCAGAAAACAGCGTAGCCGGATGCGTGCCATCGTACCAGTTGCTCGTCACGGTTTGCAGCCGATTTGCACCGTCGAAGCAATTGAAAAATGCGCGCGTCGTCGGTGGCGTAGAAGAGGTTGGACATGGGGAGGTTTGCGACTGTGCGGAGCTTGGGATTGGGGTCACACCATCCGTCAAAGAGGTAACATTCCCAGCCCAGTCGTACGTATATGCCGGTGCATAGAAAGTTCCGCTCGCGCAATTCGACGGCGTGCACTGTTGCTCGTTCCAAATCCGGCCCATGGGATCGTAGGCAAGAATCGACCGTTGCGTCCAAAGTCCTGTTGCAGGCGGCGTGTTCGGGCAGGAGGCTCCCGCTGAAAGCTTTTGCGTCCATTCGTTCGTCAACCGCCCGATCCCATTCGTTACTGACGACGAATCGTACTGATAGCACGACGACGGCGTGCCAGCCGGATCGTTCGAATAGGTCTTGCTCAACACACGGTTTAGAGCATCATAACCATAGTTCACCGTTATATTTCGTGCATCAGTCTTAGACTGCACATTGCCGTTGGCGTAGTAGGTGTAAGTAACTATCCCAGACTCAGGATTGGTAGCAGTAAGGAGTCGCGATAAGCTATCGTAAGTGAAACCTCGCGTTCTTGCGTTCGCAGACCCAGAAACTCCACCCCACTGCTTTACGCCCAGAAGATTATTCAGTGCATCGTATGTATAATCTGTCTCGTAATTCAGATGCGGCGACGTTCCTGGGTCTTCCCACACGCCAGTCATGCGGCCAAGGCCGTCTACACATGATTTACGAGAAATGCCGACTTCATCGGTGACGATAGTGCACGGGAAAGACGCATAGTTTGTGGTAACCGTGGAATTGTCCGGCTCGACGACCGATGTTATTCGATTCAAAGGATCATAGTTGTAGGTGGTGTATCCCCAGGTGGTCTCTCCGCAGTTCGTCGTGATCGCCGAGCAGCGGGTCGGGTCGTAGACTTGGTACTTCCGGCCAATCGCATCGTACGTCGTTTCGGTGTAGGTTGTGCCGCTCGGATCGGAGGTGAGTTCCGTCTCCGAAAGCCGACCCAGGCCATCGTACAACGTCGTTGAGACTTCATTAAGTCCTTGTAAATTGAGCGCCTTCGTGGTGACGACCGCGTAAGGCGGGCCAGATTGCGAGCAGGTCGAGCCGCCCTCGTCGGTGTAGCAATAGCTGGTCCAACCCTTGTCGGGATAGCTGACCTGCGCGAGCCGCCACATGGAATCGTAGCTATAGCTTGTTGTCAGGGTGTTCGGATCGGTCGTGGAAGCCAGCAAGCTGGTGTTGAAGTCATACGTATTGGTCGTGACTTGGCTCAGAGCATTCGTAACGCTGGTGGCGAGTGCTCCCCAATAGTACAAAGAATAGGCGTAGGTAGTCGTGTTGCCGCACGGATCGGCTGAGGTGTTCAACATTCCATCGTCAAAATACGTCTTCTTGCTGATGAGATAGCCGTTCGAGCCGCCCGAGTTTCCATTCGGGCAGGTGAATGTGCCGGAGTTGAGCCAGCGAAGCGTCGAGGTATTGTTGCCGCGATACGTGCCCGACGGTTTGAACCACTGATACGAAGAAGTCAGTCCGGATAAAGCTGGAGTATTCTCATCGTAGTTGTATTGAGTCAGGGAAAGCTGATTGCCGCTACCATCCTTGATTTGCGACGTATATGGCAAGGACCACATATTGTTCCACAGGTAATTGGAAGCGCTTTGGTTATAAGCATTTTCCATTTCTGACCGCTGCGTTTGCGATCTTTCAAACGCTGTTTCGCGGACTTGTTCCAGGATTAGGCTATCCTTTGGCGTCAATCGGGCTGCTTGGTGCGAATGAACTTCAGACGTGGAAATTTCAACCAGCTTGTCGGCCCGCGACTCACGCACCAGTACAGCGATTTCGTTATCGCTGGGTTGGCGACCCTTGCTTTCGACAAACTCGGCAATTGCCCGGTCGCGCTGCTCGCTGCGTTGGCTGTACTTTGCGAGTAACTCATCGGAGACACCCTTGATCTCAAAACCCAGGTTCTTACCCTTGGAGCTGCGCCTGTCGTCGATCTCGTAGCCCAGAGCGCGCACCTCGCGGGCAAGCGCGTTCCGGTAGACCTCGGTAAGGTAAGCCCGCTGTTCGTAAATGCCAGAGGCTTGCAGGGCCTTCCAGCGGCCCTCTGCGCCGTCATAGGTCAGATTGGCGGACACGGCGTGGGTATGGAGTTGAGGATCGAGTTCACGGCTGGTGTCGTGATGATAGACAGCCAACACGAGATTCCCCGTGATGCGATTATCGTTCGCCCCGTCTCTACGGACGCGGCTGGCGGCGCTGCATTCTAGCTCTTGCAGCGTTTCTTGCACGGCCTTTCTGTGCGCTTCCACCAGCCGTGCATCTCCGCCAAGTTCGGCCATGATGGAAACCGACTTGGGAGCCGAGATCGTGAAGTCGTACAGATTCCGGCCTCGGCTTTGGATGCTGCCATCGGTGGCTGTGCGGTCGGCGCTGTGGCGTTGCCGGATAAACTCTCCGCTTTCGGGATCGAGGCCCTGCCGCACGGCCTCGAAGTGTTCCGACTGAACTTCGCCGGAGAGACCAAGCAGTTCCGCTCCACGGCCTTGCCATTGACCGGTGACGCGCTCACCTTCGGCGTAGTAATCGCTGTGCTCTAAATGTCGTGCAGAGTAGCCGGTTCCGTCGGACATGGCGCGAATCGTCAACATAAGCAACTTCCTGGATTCGTCCAGACACCATCCCTAACGCTGCGCGTTAGGTTCGGTGCTGCGTGCGTGACCTGAAGCGCGTCCGGTGTGCATCCGGCCTTTGTCCGGTGTCTGTCCGGTGATTGTCCGGCCATCCTTTCGGCCCCCGTTCGGCGTCTGTATAAGTAACGGCCTTTCGCCGGTATTCATCTTGCTGACCCATTCGGAGGAATTCGTGGACGCCAAGTTTGAAGCCATACTTAATAGCCTGCCCAGTAAGGAACCTCGCTCCCGGTTGGAACCGTACGGCGAGTTACTTATTGAGATGCGAAAGCGAGGATGCGCATATCGTGAAATCGTGCAAATACTTAAGAAAACCTGTGGTCTCAAAGTGGGCGCGAGCACGGTAAACGATTTTGTGCTCGCGCGTGCGAATTCAAGAACAAAACCGCCCGCTGCGGTGTCTAAGACGATAGGGACTCAGCAGAACAAGAAAGTACTTACAGGCACTTATAAGGACGCAGAGGCGCACAAAGACACTGGAAGGCATCAGAAGGACTTGGAAGGCATTGTAAGAACGATTACGGACTTGAAAGACAGACCGCTGAAAGCGTCCGCAAAAAAACCTTTGTTTGAATACAACCCGGACGAGCCGTTGCGGCTTCAGCGTAATCAGAGAACGAAGGAGTAGGCATATATGTTCGAGTCCAGTGCTGACACAACAACCCAACTGAAGAATGTCGATCCGCCCCGTGCCGTCCCGTCCAGTGCCCCGTCCAAGCGCGTGATTCTCACGATGGGAGGAAAAGGGGGAGTCGGCAAAACAAGCTTCATGCTCGTTCTCGCCGAATGGTTCGAGGGCCACCAAATTCCGGTGACGCTTCTTGACCTCGACACGGAGAACAAAGCACGCGGGAGTTTGAAGCACTACTTCGATGACAGGGTAACCAAGGTAAACATTCACACCGCTGCGGGCCTCGATGCCTTTGTTGACCACTTAGCCGCAGGCGCTCCCATTATCCTCGCGGATATGGGCGCGAGTTCCGGGCAAGTAACTCACGAGTGGTTCGACAGCATGTTTGAGGATGTGGCAGCAACGGGCGTGACATTCACGGCCATCGGCATCGTTACTCCCGACCCGGCAAGCGTGGAAAGCATTCTGAGTTGGGCGGCCCGGTTGCAGGATCGAGTGAACTACGTTGTGGTCGAAAACGCCACGACGCATCAAGCGGACTTCTCTTACTGGAGTGAGAGCGAGCAGGCCGAGCAATTTCGCGAAGTTTTCCAGCCAATTGTGCTTGCGATGGAATTCCGATTGCCGGAGTTGGAGAATCCGGCGCGGCAACACGGCGTCACGCTCGGTCAGATCGTCGAACGGCGATTGAATATCCCAGAACTACAGCGGGCCTCGCTAGTGATCCGCGCACAGAGTTACCGGCGTCGGCTCTTTGCGGAGATTGAGAAGGCCAAGGGGTTGCTCTTGCCGTGAACCTTAAGCCCAAACTCGTAGATGAACCACCTGCCGAGCCCGATTTCATCGACGACATCGCCGCGCTGCTGCCCGCAGAACAGCGTCCGCTTTGGTATCGCGACATGGCGCATTTGCGCCGATTGCCCGCCGATGACGAGATGCTGCGAATTGCCCGCGCGATGGGCTTTCTCGCATTGGTGACGCGGCAAACTCCGGCGCAGATCGCCATCGAACGGGAACAGATTGCCTCGATCTTAGGCGACAGTGTCAAGGCCATGCAGTCTGCTCGGCAAGATGCAATCGCTTTGCATCGGCAACTCGATGAACGACTGACACAGTTACCGGCGACGATTGCCGAAGGCATCAGCCCCGCAGCCATTGCCGGGAAGCTCTGCGAAAGTCTCCGCCAGCAGTTTTTGCAAAGCGGCATTCCTGAAACCGCAAAAGCGCTTGCCGTGGTGTCGAAACAAACCAAGCAAATCGCGGGAGAGTTTGACCAGTCATCGAAAGAATTGACGGATTCCTATCGAGGCGCAGCCGGTGAAGCTCGCAGGGCGCTCAATGACTTGCGTGCGAGCATCGAATATGCCACAGACACCGCCAAACAAGCCGCGCACGATTTAACGCATACTTTCCTGCGCGAATACAAGTGGTCGGTGCTCGTACTATGCACTGTTGCGCTGGCCCTAGGATTTGCACTGGGCACTCTGTACTACCGCTGGGTCAATCGGACTCCAACCGCACCGGAACCAACCCCAAGCACCGTCGTGGTTCCATCACAACCAGCAGACGCCACGCCATACACGCCTGCAACTCACTCCGCACGCAAAACCAAACATAGGCCAACATCGTCCGAACAGGCGGCGCAATGAAACCCGCAAACCACACCCCGAGTATCGAGTGTCTTCTTTCGCTTCCACAGGAACGAAACCGGAACTGCGAAGAACCCGTCAAGGGGCAGGCCCGCTGGCGCGGCTCCCTCCGGTCGCCCTTGACTGAACCTTCGCAGTTCCAGTCCAACCCGCCACTATGGAAGCGAAAGAAGCAAACCGAAACACCACAGCATTTGCCCCAACGGAGTAGTTATGTGTCCTCAATCCCAGCCCTCCGACCCTGAATATTCCGCCATTGAATCGGTCACCCGAGTTCGTTGCGACGCGGAACGCCCAACATGGTTAACCGCCGCAGAGGCGGCGCACTACCTCAACGTGAAGGCTCGCACGATTCTGCTCTGGGCGCGACAAGGCAGGGTGAAAGCCTATGCGCTCACCGGCACGAAGCGCCACGTCTGGCGTTTTCTGCACGCAGACTTGGAAGCAATGGTGACCCAGAAGAAACCTGTGGTAAGCTCGGCGCAGCCGTCCGTGCTCGCAAACGAAAGGAGCATATGAAACGAGCACGGCACAAGCAGGGATCTGTTGTTTACGATAAGCGTCGCAGGGTGTGGAATTACCTATTCTGCGAAAACGGAGTCCGTCGAACCAGGTTGATTGGTTCGCTGCGCGACTTCCCAACCAAGGCAGCCGCATGGCGTGCTGCCGAACCATTTCGGCGTTTGATGGAAAACCCAATCAGCAACAACCCGGACGCCACGGTGAACAGTATCGTTGCCCAGTACCGAAACGAAAAAATGCCTCGACGCCTCAGTACACGCCGGGGCTATGAAGCTTGGCTGAACAATCACATCCTCCCACGTTGGCGGAACTGCCCGCTCGCAGACTTGCAAGCCCGTCCCGTGGAATTGTGGTTGCAATCTTTGACTCTTTCTCCAAAGAGCCGAGTTCATGTACGTGGGCTAATCCACGCGCTTTGGGATTATGCAATGTGGCGTGGGGATGTTCCGACGCAACGCAACCCGATGGAGCTAGTCGCCATCAAAGGGGCAACAAAGCGTATGCGGAGGCCGCGCAGTTTGACCGTGGAGGAGTTCCAATTGTTCCTTGCACACCTTGAGGAACCCATCCGCACAATTGCGCTCGTCTGTGTCTGCTTCGGTCTGCGAATCAGCGAATGTCTGGCCTTGAAATGGTGCGATGTTAACTGGTTCGACGGCAAGCTCCGGGTTGAAAGAGGGATCGTTCGCCAACAGGTTGACGATGTGAAAACCATCTACTCGGGGAAATTGATGTCCATAGATGCAGCCATGCTGGAGGTGCTGAAAACATGGAGGCAGAACACCCAATTCTCGCTGGACGAAGATTGGATATTTGCCAGCCCAGTTAAGCTTGGCCGGTTACCAGTTTCGTACCCGTGGGTTTGGTTGATGTTTCAGCAGGCTGCGTTTAGAGCCGGGATTGGGAAACTGGGCACCCATTCGTTGCGCCACAGCTACCGTTCTTGGCTTGATGCGGTGGGGACTCCGATTGCCGTTCAGCAGAAGTTGATGAGGCACTCGGACATCCGTACTACCCTGAATATCTATGGCGATGTGGTCACCGACGAAATGGCACAAGCGCACTCGAAGGTCGTAGAACTAGCCCTACCCCGCAAAGTGATTGCAAACTGATTGCGGGGCGAGCTAAGTCGTTTAGAACTGGCGGAGAGAGTGGGATTCGAACCCACGTTACCCTTTCGAGTAAACACGCTTTCCAAGCGTGCGCCTTCAGCCACTCGGCCATCTCTCCGGCGCCCTGCGTAGCGCTTGCTTCGATTCTAACAGTGTCGCGCACTGTCCGCGAACTTCACTCTTCCCCTGCGGTTTCGCTTCGGGCGGGGATTGCAACGAAAGACGAAACTACAGACGATAACTTAAAGATGACAACGACAGACGACAACTGCAAACGGCCGGCTGCCGTTGCCGTCTTGCGTGTTTAACTTTCCTCGGCCTTGTGCAACTGCTGCGCCAGGTAATTCTCGTAGGTCGTCTCTTCTATCGCGTGCAGTTGGCCTTCCAGCCAGTCGATGTGATGTTCTTCGTCGAGCAGGATCTTTTCCAGCAGCTCTCGCGAGCCATTGTCGCCGGCAGCCACGCTGGCCTTGATGCCTTCGTTCAGGCGTTTCACCGCCGCGTATTCAAGCTGCAGATCGTTCTCCAATTGCTGCTTCACGGTCTGCCCGATATTGATCTTGAAATAATCGGTCATGTTGGGAGCGCCATCTAGGTACAGGATGCGCTCCATCAAAATTTCGGCATGACGCATTTCTTCGATGGATTCCTTGCGCGCGTGCTTGGCCATGCGTTCATAGCCCCAGTTTTCGCACATCTCGGCATGCAGAAAATACTGGTTGATAGCGGTGAGCTCGGCTTTGAGCGCCTCATTCAGGATGGCAATAACTTTGGGGTCGCCTTTCATCGGTTTGCCTCTCTTTGGGGACAGTTCTCAGCTCTCAGCGAAAAGCCCAACAGTTCTCATTGAGAACTGAGGACCGAGAACTGGACTTGCGTGATTGTACTAGAAGAGCGGATTCAGGAGCGGGATCCCGCAGTGGCGGCGGCGGCGTTGGGTGTTTCCGGTGCTGCCAAACCTTGCCCATTCGCGGGTTGCGCTTCAGCGGGCTTGCCCTGGCCCACGTTCTCAACCACGCGGTGATTCAGGCAGTAGAGCGCCAACTCCAGGCGATCGGCCACTCCGAGCTTGTCGTAAACCTTGCGCAGATAATTCTTGACCACTTGCTCGGTGGTGCCCACTCGCAGCGCAATCTCTTTGTTCTTCATCCCTTGCGTCACGCAGGAAACGATGAGTGCCTCTTTGGGCGTGAGCGAAACTTTGGAACGCGCCCCTGCCGGGCGCAAGCCTTGCGCGCGATACGCCTGCATCACCCACGCGATGGCTCGGCTGTCAAGCCAGGGTTCGTCCTGGGCGACTTTGCGCAGGCATTCCACCAGCGTTTCGGGCTCGACTTCGCGCGAAACGATGCCATGCACGCCGCGCCGGAACAAGTCGAGCGTCATCTCCTGGTCGGGCTCTTGCAGCACCACAACAAAACGGCAGCCAGCGCATTGTCGAAGTAGATCGGAAACAGCGTCCGCTGGATTCGGGGCCAAAGCGGACTCGAAGATCACAATATCGGCGGAAAATTTTTGCATCGCGGCAACGGTCTGCTCCAGGCTTTCGGCCTGGCCCACTACCCGTATGTCGTCCTCCAGCGCAAAGATCTTGCGCAGCCCGGCGCGAAAAATGGCCTGCGTATCCGCCACGATTACGCGAATCGTGCCTTTGCCGTCCGCCGGCTGAAAACCTTCACCCGGCTCTGTGTTGACCGAAGTGCTGCCCATCTGTCCTCTTTTCGCGCCCTACCTGTCGCGTTCTGCTTGTCGCACTACTTACACTGACGATCTGCGCTCCGGCTACCTGCGCTCAAAACGATATTCGTCAATCACCACACCGACTCCACGTCGGCCACCATCCGCAAAACTGCGCACCACTCGTCCCCGGCAATCCACTTGTACGTCGGCCGCCGCTCCCACAACATCCGCCGGAAGAGACAGCGTGAAATCGACAGCCGATCCTACAGGTACATCGGCATCCATGCGGAAAAGTACACCGTTGGCGGAAATATTTTCGATCTCGACCGGATTTCCCGCGACGCCAGAGCGGTTGACCGCCGACGTCGACTTCATGGCCACCGGCAGTTTGATGGGAAAGCGCGGCGCTCCTTGCACCTCCGCATATCCCTTTCGATTCTTGCTGGCCTCGGCGACGGTTCTCTTGGCGGCTTCTGACACGGTTGCGACAACCTTTCTTCCAATTCATGCCGTGCACTACTCCACCGGAGCCCATGCACATTTCAAGCCGAGATTACACTCCAGCACCAGCAATGCAAAGTTACGGAAGTCATGAAACAAGCGTGGCAAAGTGCCGCTGGTACAGGGACTTAGGGGCGTGGCTGGGTTGCTCTTTGCGCGCTCGCCGCAGGCCAGCACTTAGCTTTTAGCCGTTCGCCTTTGCGAATGTACAATGATGGCGTTTCAAAGTCGAAAAGGGAACCATGTTGAGAAAACTCTTGATGGCCATTTCGTTGCTCTCCATCGCCACGCTAGCGCGCGCGCAAGCGCCGGCAACTCCTGCAAAGCCCATGCTGATCAAGGCCGGCCGTATTCTCGACGTACGCAGCGGAAAATACCTCACCGGCCAAGGCATTCTGGTGGAAGACGGCACGATCAAGCAGGTCGCTGCATTCGCCGAGTTACAGACCCATCTACCGAAGGACGCCGTCTCCGTCGATCTCAGTAAGGCCACTGTGCTCCCTGGGCTGATCGATTGCCACGCTCATCTGCTCATGGCTGTCTCAGCGGCGGTCAGTCCGGGCAACAACATTCTGGACGCTGTCGCGGGCACGAGCGCCTCGCAACGTGTTCTGCTGGGCGCGCGCATGGCCCGCGAGGACCTGGAGGCCGGCTTCACCACCGTTCGTAACGTAGGCCACTCCGGCGCAGATGGCGATGCGGCGCTGCGCGACGCCATCGACGCGGGCTGGGTGCCGGGACCCCGCATCCTGGCCTCCTGCCGCAAGCTCACTCCACCGGGCGGTCAAGCCGTCCGGCTGAACCACGCAATCGCCCAAAAGATCGTCGAGCTTGAGTTTCTTCCGGTGGGCAGTCCAGATGAGGCGCGCCGAGCCGTCCGCGAGAATCTGCTTTACGGCGCCGATCTCATCAAAGTCGTCGCCGACGATGAGCCCCGTTTCGTAACCACGGATGAGATGAAAGCTATCGTGGAGGAGGCGCATCGTTCGAAGGTGAAGGTTGCTGTCCATGCCACGACCGAGACCGGCATTCAAACGTCGATCGACGCCGGTGTGGACTCCATCGAGCACGGCGATGCCGTCACCGACCCCATGCTCAAGCAGATGAAGGACAAGGGAATCTTCTTCGATCTAACGGAGACCTTCACTGGCGGCCGTTTGCTGACGCTTGTGCGGAAATCCGTTGTTCTCTCGCCAGAGTACGAGCAAGGGTTCGCGCAATATGAGGAACGTTCGAATCGAGAAGCTCCGCTTCGCGTACAGAGAGTTCTCAAGTCCGGAGTGAAGTTCGCCATCGGGTCCGACATGTGGTTCGACTATCCCGGCAAGACTCGCGGTCAGGCAACGGCAACCATGTTCGCGTCGCTGCGCGACCTGGGAATGCCTCCGCTGGATATTATTCGCGCCGCTACCTCGAACGCAGCCGAACTACTGGGCTGGCAGGATAGAATCGGTGCTATTGAAGCAGGTAAGCTCGCCGATCTTGTGGCCGTCTCCGGCGATCCTCTTCAGGACATCACCGAGCTTGAGCGAGTGAAGTTCGTGATGAAGGGCGGAGTCGTGGTCAAGAACGAGATCCAGTAATCCTAATGCTGATTGCTGAATGCTCAAAATTTCGTCGCTTCGGTAAAATTAAACTCCCTTACCTTCATCGCCGGCACCACCATGTCGAACGCTTCTTCTCCGCTGGCGCGGACCGGGACGCTCATCGCTTCGACATTCGACAGCATCGCGATCAGGCTTTGGTTGAAGCGGAAATTGCGCAGACCGCACTGCACCTTGCCGTTCTCCACCAGAAACGTTCCATCGCGCGTCATGCCGGTCACGATCTTCTCGTAGGGATCGACTTCGCGGATATACCACAGGCGCGTGACCAGCACGCCACGCTCGGTCGCGGCGATCATCTCTTCGACGTTTTGCGGGCGTTCTGCGCTTTGCGTTCCTTCCGCCGCGCCGAACACAATGTTCATCGGCATCTCGCCCATCTCGTTCGGCAAGGGAAATCCGTGTCCGGTGGCCGCGATGGGGCCGGCCTTCGCCGCATACTCTGAATTCTTCATCTTCCGCGCCGTGCCGCGCGCATAGACCACGCGTTTCACCACGCCGCCCTCGACCAGTTGCACGCGCTGCCGCCGCATTCCCTCGCCATCGAACGTCGCGCCCGCTTGCAGCGGATGCTGCGCGTCATCGCAAATATTGATGTTCTCGCCGAAGAGCTTCGCGCCAATGCGGTCGTTTAAAAACGAGCGTTGGTCGAGAAGCGCCACTCCGCTGAAGTCCCAAAACATGAAGCCGACCAGGTCGAGCACGGCGGCCGGCTCAAGAATCACCGTGTATTTTCCGGGCGCAATCTCCCGCGGATGGGCCGATTCGACCGCCTTTTGCGCCGCTGTCTCCGCCAGCCGCGCCGGATCGAGGTCACGTACGAGGTTACGCACATCCGGCGAATTCGCTTTCTGCCAGCCCGAGGAATCGCCGCCCAGCATGGTGATGGAAACTTCCGCCAGCGTCTGGCGATGCCAATTCGCCAGGCCGCGCGAGTTGAAAATCCCTTCCTCCGCTTCGGAGTTCGAGTAGATACCCGCCGCCGTCAGCTTGTGTTTCGCGGCAACGGACACGACGTTCTTGACCACTTCCGCACGGTCCGCCGGAGTGACGGCCGCGGTCTCGGCAAAATAACGTGTGGGGACGGGCGACTCGCCCGTCCGGCCGTGCGCTTCCCGCAAGTCCGGCATCGGCAGCAAATCCGGGTCCGGCGCTTGCACTCTGGCCAGACTCTCCGCAGCGGCCACCGCCCGGCGCAAACTCTCGTCGTCAAACTGATTGGCAGTGGCGCGCGCCGTCCGTCCGCCAAAATTCGCGCGGATCGAAACCACGGAGTTCTCTTCCTCCACATTCTGATGAATGGTGTTGTTGGCGAATCGGGTCAGGGCGAAGCGGGAACCGGTAAACAGGGCTTCGACCTCATCGGCGCACGAGAGTCGGCGTATGCGCTCGAAGACGCCGTCGGCTTGTTCTCTGCTAAGCATTCCTGCAATCACTTTAAGCATTCCTCGGGAGCTTGTAAATTCCATCTGTAGAGACGGGGCTTGCCCCGTCTCCTTCTGGCGCGACGGGAGTCGCGGCCAACCGCGTTTCTGCGGGAAATCAATCGCCTCCGCCGGGGCCGGCTCCGGACTCGCGATGCCTCGCGAAAACGCTGGATTTTCAGCCGTTCCGGGCTGCTTTGGCCCCGCTTCCCGCGCTGGGCTTGGGGGGTACCTAGTTCCTACCCGGATTACTTCCGTAATCTTTGCTTTTATTGGCGTATTTTCCGTGATATAACGCCGTTAGCTGCTCGTTAAGCTTTGGGCTGGGAATTTTGTGGTTGACTGGCTTGGTTTTCTGCCTTTGCATTGCAACGCAGAGCGACAGCAGAGGAGGACTCGTGTCCGAAGCGCGTACCGGAAAAAGATTTCCGCTGCATTTGCCGATCAAGATCCATAGGGAAGACTCCGCTGGTGACACTCACAGCGGTATGACTGGCGATTTGAGCGCCGCCGGCGTTTACATCCGCGCCGACGCTGCGCTCGAGGTCGGCTCGCCCGTGGAGTTTGAAATCACCCTGCCGCCCGAAGTCACCGGCGGCAAGGACAGTGTTGTCATACAGTGCCGCGGCCGCGTTGTGCGGACCGACGAGCCCAATCCAGGCGTCGAATCCGGGGACAACCGGGGCGTCGCTTGCGTCATCGATTCTTACGAATTCGTTCGCAATAGTTAATCGGGAGCGCGATCCATGCTGAAACTTATTTTGGCCGACAATCAGGCGATTTTCCGCGCCGGCATCGCTAAAGTTCTGGCCGTTGAAGACGAAATGCGCATTGTGGCCCAGGCCCAAACTGCCGAGCAGATGTTCATGGCGCTCGACAAGTTTCGCGCCGCGGTGCTCATCATTGCCGGAGGCTTTCACTCCGATTTCAGTGCCGTCCTCTCGGCAGCCAGCAAAAACAAGACCCGTGTTGTCGTCCTCGCCGACACCGGCGAGAGCGCGCAACGCTACATGGCGGCGGGCGCGCATGGCGTCGTCTACCGCAACGTCACCAGCCCAGCGCTCGTCGACTGCGTCCGCAAGATCGCCCGTGGCGAAAACTGGGTGCAGAACATGGCCGTGCCCAGCGAGCTGACCGAAAACGATATGGTCGGCCTGCGCGTCCGCGACCGCTTGACGGCCAAGGAACTGCGTATCGTGGCGCTCATTGTTCAGGGATACAAGAACAAGGAAATTGCCACCCAGTTGGGTACCACCGAGCAGGTCATCAAGAACTACCTGCGCAACGTCTACGACAAGATCGGCGTGTCGGACCGGCTGGAGCTGGCGCTGTTCACCATCCACCACCGCATCTTGAACGAAGCCGCCGCCGCTACTGCGGCCGCCGCCGTCGTCCCACAACCGCCGCAGATTGCGGGGGTCACTAACTAGACCGTTTTCGTTCGAACCACAAATTAGCGTTAACGCGCTCTGGCTCGACTGGCGAATCGACTGGAACCGGGAAGTGAGGTTCCAACAAACTTCAAGCCCACGACCGCAGTCGTGGGCTTTTTCTTGCTTACTCAACTTGCCGAAGCCTTAGCGGCGACCGCCGCCACCGTGGGAGCCGCCTCGTGCCCCACCGTGAAATCCACCGCCCGTTCTGCCATGGAAGCCGCCCACTGGACCGCGTGCAAAACCGCGTCCACCGTAGACTGCGTGTCCGGAGTAGCCGCGACCGTAGCCCCAGCCTCTGCCGCCATAATAGCCCCGACCCCAGCCACCCCGGCCCCAGTATCCGTGATACCACGGCCCGGCGCCGATAAACACTCCATCGGAAAACCAGCTCGGCCCATAGTAGCCGTAAGGCGCACACGCGTAAGGTGCATATCCGTAGTAGCCGTACGCGCATACCGGCGGCGCAGCCACGTATCCCGGCCCGAACCCCACACCCACACCAACCCTGACCTGCGCTTGCGAGTAGGCCAGTGGAACCATCAGGACCGCCAGCATGGCCACATACTTGAGATTACGCATTTGTTCTCCTCTCTAGCCCCAGATCCACCACTCCAATCTGAAGCGCCTATTCACTTAAACGCGGGTGCGGAAAAAAAGTTGCGAATTTCGGAGTGGCTGAATTCAGCCACCCTAGTTGAAATCAACCACTTGCACAACAACCGTCCCGTCATGACTCACCCCTGCAACTCGCCGTGCAGAGCGCAGTGACGGTCTGTCCGCACCTCGCTCCATCGGAACTCGGCGGTCTCGTGCGGTGTCGTGGATCGACCGGGCCGATGCCTCGATAAAATTGTCCTCCGGCCGGCGTAATCCTATTCTGATGTCATATTGAAAATCTGTGGAGTATGAGTACGAGTTGCAGGAGTGCGCGATCGGGACAGATCAGTTCTCGAAAGAAAACGCTTGACAGGGAGCCGGTGCCCTTCTCTACTGGTGTCGTTCCAAGCCGGTCTGTGCTCTTTGGCGTCCATTGCTTCCAAATATCGGACGATCCGGTGAGGATTTCTGCAAAGAGCCCGAGGAATTCATAAATTTCAACTTGGAGAAAACGAAAATGAAACAACGATTGCCGCAAATCCATGTTGCAGATCGCCGGCAGACACCGGCCACTCCATCGTCAATACTCAAAGCTGTACCGTTTCTGCTGATTGTCGCCCTGCTGTGCGTTTCCGCCGAGGCGAAGAAAAAGTCCCAATTGGATCCTCGAGACCCGTATGCCACGGCCGAAAATGAGAAGGCCCCGGCCGTCAACCCGGCAGACTTGGCCTATCGCACGATCCTATTCGAGGACTTTTCGGTCCCCGCGGAATGGGAAGCGGACGCTAGAAAACTGGTCAATGCAACCGAAGATCAAGCCGTCCGCCGCCTTTTCGACACACACGCTTTCACCTCAGTCGCAAGAAGGCAGGGCCCTTTGCCCGAGGATCCATCTCTGGTCGTCAAATGCACGCTCGTGAATTATCGAGTAGTGTCGAGAACGGCCCGGGTCTTCGTGGGGATTATGGCGGGCCGTTCGTACCTTTCATACCGGGTGCAAGTCTACGACGGCAAGAGCAATACTCTACAGTTCCAAAGGGAGATTACCACCGAGAACAGCGTCTTCTCCGGCACGTTTTCGAACACTGACAATGAACTCTCCACGTTCTTGGGCAATGTGCTTGGCGACTATCTCGCGCTTCGTGCGCGTAAGGATAAGGGTGTGGATGTGCTTCCTCTCGAGAATCTGTCTCAGACCGCACCATCAAAATAGACCGTAGCGCCTTCGCCCCAGCCCGCCAGCACCGGCTTTCGCTGGCGGTAACTATCTTGGCAGTAACTTGGAGGTTCGTTGAGGACAACTTCAACGATCGGGACACACTCAGTTCCATCGCCTTCATGCGCTATGAGGTTATGGGACGGACTTGGAACGACAGTTGTTGGAACGATAGTTGGCAGACGGGGTCGGCAATTTCGTCGCCGATCCCGGAAACTTTCAGCAGGCTGTTAAGCGTATCCGCCATGCCCGCGGCGGCTAGAGTGCGCGGAGGAACCGCGTGGCCCGGTCGCGCGCGGCCATGGCCCCGCTCAGGTTTAGGTCCAGTTTTGTCCGCAGATCGTCAAAGGCGCTGGCGGTGACGGCGGAGACGGGAAATTGTCCGTCATATCCAAACAGCAACTCGACACAGGTTTGCCGCACCGAACCGGCAGCGTGCAGCGACGCTATCGCGCTCAAATCGGTGAAAAAAGATGCGACGGAAAGTGTCGCCGTTCCTTGGCCGCCGTTCTTTGCTAACTCCAACTCCAGCACATCCAGGGTCAACGCGCGCGCCGCCAGCAGCCAACTCAGAGCGTCCGCCATGGGGAAGGTCACGCCTTGACGGGCGTCACAATAGAGCCTCGCGCCGCGCGCGTCCGTTTGCCGCCGGAGCTGGTCCAGAGTCCAGCGCCAAAGCCGCATCGCTGCCGCCAGGCAGCGGACACCCATCGGCGGCAGGCGCTGGGCGACCCCATCCATGTTCTCCATATCCTCAGTCCACGCGCGAAACTCCGAGAGGAACTCGCCTCCGATCATGGCGGCCGAGACCTGGCGGCGCTGAATCGCTTCCGGCCCCAGATAGATCGCCTCGATCTGTGCGTCAATCTGCGCCTCGATCTGTTCAACGATGAGCTTGTCTTCCCAGCCGCCGGGCCCGCGAACCGAATCGCTCTCCATCGGCCCGCACTTTCCGAGCGCCGCCGCGCGCTGCAGCATCGTGGTGGCGTGGCTTGTGCTGAAAAGTTTTGCCGCTGGACATAATACGGCGGAAACGGCAGCCTTGCTCGCAGGAGCGCTCCGGCGATCGACTGCCATGTCGAGTGCGTCGGAAAGCCGCACTGCGGAAAAGCCCAGCGCTGTCGCGGCCTCGCCTGTCGCCCACACGTCCACCAACCGCTGCCCGTCATCGCTGTCGTCACTGGACGCGCCACGCAGACGAACCAGGGCTTCCACCGTGGAGAGTAATTTGGAGGCGGTCATGAGGCTCAATACGGCGCGCACCCGGCGAAACCCGGGTGCCAGTCCCTCGCGATGGTCGACATTTGGAACCACAACTCCATCGTTCATCGTGTAGCCGCCAACGATGCGGGCGGCAGGCACCCTCAACCGGAACACTGGGTTGGTGGCCGACGATAGTTGATGCCCCAGTTTGCGCACGGGCAACCCGCGGTCGAACTCGCCCGCATCTCCCGGCTCGAGGATCGCCAGACAACTACCCCGCACACGATCGCCACATCCTTGCACCGCTGCCACTACAAAATCAGCGAAATCCATGTGGCTGATGAAGCGCCCGCGCTTGTGGACCTCCAATATTGGCTCCTTGCCCGGGAGCCAATCGACGACGCGAACGCTTCCCGTCAGAGAAGTCGCGTCGGCGCCCGCGCCCGGGATTGGCTCCGTCAGGCAGAGGGCGCCGTGGCGTCGTTCGATGCCGCCCAGGTAGCGTTCGCGCTGCTCCTTCGTGCCAAAGTCGCGGATGGGCATCTGCGCCAGGCTTCCGGACAGGCTGCATGTCGCGGCCCCGCCATCGACCCAAGCCAACTCCCAAGCGGCCAGCGCCAATGGCATGGCGATGCCGTGATTCTCGAACGAGTGTTCCGTGAAAGACAGAATGGAAGTCAAGCCGTTTGCATCGAGGGAGGCGAGGATGCGCGCTTTCTCCGCCGTCCACTCGCAACCGGAGCGCGCACCCAGAGCCAGCAGCGGAACTATGGTCTCGCGCGCCGCCTTCCGCGCCGATTGGATGATAGGAAGCAGAGCGGAGCGGCCCGCGATCCGCCACATGATCCAATGGATTTCGTCCCACCAAATTGCGGCCATCGAATACCCTATGGCAAGTCCGTGGGCACACTGAACTCCGCCAGATAAGCCTGCGGATCCATCAATTTCTGCGCACGGGCGAGGATCCTCGCCATATGGCCGATGTGGCGCAGATCGATGTCCCGCACCCACTCCCACCACTTCTTTCGCCCGGCGGCGTTGAGCACGGTACGTTTCCAAGTCTCGCAGTAAAGTTCAAAAAAGCGCTGGACCGGCAGGCGAGGTTGCCAGAGCAAGTGGTGCAGATCGTACTGGTTCCAGTCCATAACTTTGAGCTGCGCCTTGCTCTGCTCGAAGTAATACGTGCCCGGCAGCGGCGTCAGGATAGTAAAGCCCACGCGGTAAAGTTTGTGGGTTTCGATGAAGTTCCACAGCTCGAAGAAGTCTTCCTCGGAGAAATCCGGGTCCACTATGAAATTGCCGGTCACGCCAAATCCGCATTCCCGGGCCACGCGGACGGCATCGAGCGTCTTCGCAATGTCCGTCCCTTTGTTGAGGGAGTCGAGGCCTTTCCGCGTCGGCGATTCGAAACCGAAGAAGATGTCGAAGTTCCTGGCCAAGGGCCGCCACAGCCGCAGCAGCTCGCCATTTTCGCTAACCACGTCCGCGCGCGCCTGCGCCAGCATCCAGTTCTTGCGTTCGCCCGAGGCGAGCAATTCACGCCCCAGCTCCTCGCTGCGTGTCCGGTCGCCCCAGAAATAATCGTCGATGACGAAAACATTCTTGCCGGTGCGCTCGAAATCCGCGCGCACGTTCCGCGCCGCATGGAAGCGGCACGACCCTTTGTAAAACTGCCAGACCGAGCAAAAGTTGCAGCGATGCCGGCATCCGCGCGTGGTCTCCATCGTCCAGACCGGCATGTAATTCAGGCAGACGTAGTGCTTGCGATACCGTTCCACCGCGGCACGGTCGGGGCATAGGACCTCATCCAAGTCCAGCCACTCACGCGCCTCGCCGGTTGAGGCGAACCGCCCATCGCCTGTGGGCAACAACAGGGAGGGCACTTCATGAAGCGGCTTATGCCGCGCCAGCGCGTCGCACAAGGCGGGCATGGAACGCTCGCCCTCGCCCACGCAAATCGCGTCCAGCCAGCGGCTCTGCTCCAAAGCCTTTGGATACGAAGCTGCGGCATGGCCGCCCACCGCAACGAAAATTGCCGCATCGATCTGTTTGATTTCGCAGGCAAGTTGAAGAGTGGCGTAAGCGTCCAGGATGTGCAGGCATGAGATGCCCGCGATTTCCGGCCGGAAAGATTGAATGAGACGCGCCATGCTTTGGCGCTCGAAACACAAGTCCACAATGCGGACCTGGTGCCCGCGAGCGCCCAGCGCCGCCGCGATGTATTCAAGCCCCAGCGGCTCGGTCCGGAAAAAAGGAGCGAGTCCGAAATGTACTGCGGACGGGCGTGGTTTGATGAGCAGAACCCTCAAAGCGAAATCAATCCCTTCTGCCAGCGATATCTGTGGAAACTCCGATTAAGTCGGTTTCCGAATAGCTTGGATGGGGCATGGCTTTACAGCTTGCGGAAACCCCAGTTTCGTATCAAGTCATCGCTTGAGCGATGACATAAACTCTTTGAAATCACATGCCCCTTTAGGGGCTGCGCTGCGGAAATCGACTTTTTCCGCAGCCTCTTGTGCCATGCCGTCAGCACCCGCTACACAAGCGGTTTTCAGCCGCTGCGGGCCACCCCTCTCCAAGCATTCCGTCTCGCCATCGTGCTGCATCGGACAATATTCACGTATGTCCTCCGAAATTAAGGGCAACGCGATTTTTCTGCGCTAAGAATTTTTAATTCTAGGTGTGCTCCGAGGCCTTGTAAATCGTATTCTGTACTCTCTTCTCAAGAAAAGAGGCTTTGACGCGGCGGGAAATTGCCGAGTCTTTGGGTTTCCCCAGCGCAGGGAGCCGATGCTAAAATGGCCCTTCGCCTCCCGTAGCATCTCCAGGGACCATCGATATGGCGAGGTCTGCGATCTTTTTCTTGTTGTTTCTTGCGACCAACGCCTCCTTGGCCCTGTTGGTTCCCTTTAGCCTTTCGCGGTTCCTGCTCACATTTTTGATTTACGCCGCGGGCACGCTGCTCATGCTCTACTTGCTGTTTCACCCGCGCAACCAATGGCTGGTCGCCAACCGCTCGCGGGTGGATGGCGTGGATTGCGTGGCCCTGACTTTCGACGACGGCCCCGATCCCGTAGATACGCCCAAGTTACTGGACTTACTCCGGGAGAAAGGCGTAAAGGCAACGTTTTTCGTGGTGGGGAAGCGCGCCGACCGGTATCCCGAAATCGTGCGCCGCGCCTGGGCCGAAGGGCACTTGGTCGCCAACCACACATGGTCGCACCGTTCGCTGTTTTGTTTCCTCATGCCCTGGCGTCTGCGGACCGAGATCGAGTGCGGCACCGAGAGCGTTCGCCGCATCTGTGGCTTCCGTCCGCGCTTCTTCCGCTCGCCGGTGGGCCTGCGCCATCCCCTTCTGGGTCCCTATCTCAAGGATGCCGGACTCGAGTACGTTTCTTGGAGCATTCGGACGCGTGATACACTCACAGCGAATTCCAGCGTTCTTGCCCAGCGCATCTTGAGCAAAGCGGCCAGCGGCGACATTATCCTGCTGCACGATCGTTTGCCGGCGGGAGCGGATGTCATGCTCGAAGCCTTGCCCCGGGTCATCGACGAACTCCGGCAACGGGGCTTCAAATTCGTCCTGGCCGGCCCGCGTGAGGATGCCATCGGCGGAACCCTGGAACCTGCCTCATGCGAACCTGCGCCCTAATCCCGGCATTCAACGAGGCCCCGTACATCGCCAAAGTGGTGGAGGGGGCGCGGCCGCATGTTGCCGCGGTCGTGGTCATCGACGATGGCTCCGGCGACGGGACCGCGGACCTGGCCCGGGCTGCCGGGGCCACTTGTTTGCAGTCGCCAAGGAATTGCGGCAAGGCCTCGGCCCTGCGCGCCGGCATCGCTTTCGCCTGCGCCCAAAACTTCACTCACGCCATCACTCTCGATGGCGACGGCCAGCATCTGCCGGAAGATATCCCGGCCATGCTTCGCGTCGCCGAAGAGACGGGAGCGGACCTGGTCATTGGGACGCGCTTCTTCGATCGCGCCCTCATGCCGCGCGCCCGCTATTTCTCGAACACCATTGGCAGCCGCTTGGCCTCGGCGCTCGTCGGCTGCGAAATCCGCGACAGCCAGAGCGGATTCCGCCTGTTTCGCTTGGACAAACTTTCCGGCGCCAAACTGCGCAGCCGTGGCTACGAATTGGAGATGGAAATCCTGATCAAAATGGCCCGGTCGGGCTGCACCATCGCGCACGCTCCCGTCCGCATGGTTTATGACGATGGCCAGGCGCGCTCCAAGATGAAACCTGTACGTGACACGGTGCGTATCTGCCTGTGGTCGCTCGCATTTCGTTTTCTGGGAGCGTGACATGATTCCTCGGTTCAAACTATGCCCGCTCTTGGTCTTGCTGGTTCTTCCAGGAATGCTGGCTGCGCAATCCGGCGATCTGCTGACGCGCATCTGGGACGGCGTTCAGCAAGCGCAGAAAAAATACACGAGCGGCTGCGGAACCATCACCGAGACCCGCACCTCCAGCCTGATGGTGAAGCCCATGGTGCTCCGCGGCAAGTTTTGCGCCGAGGGTACCAAGCGATTTATGCTGGAGTACTCCGAACCGGCCCCGTTGCGGATTCTCTTCAACGAAAACTTTCTGAACGTTACGGCCGGCGGCAAGACCGAGGTCATGGAAGTCGGTTCCAGCGTTCGCCGCGCCCAGTCGTATTTCAGCCGGGAGAACTCCATCGGAAACTTGAGGAAGAATTTCACCATCGCCGTACAAGAGGACAGCCGGGGTTACGAAATGAAGCTCGTTCCCCGATCGGACGCATTTCGCCGCCGCCTCAATTACGTGGTGGTGAAGCTGAACAAGCGGGACTTCCTGCTGCGGTCGCTGGAAGTGGACGGCAAGAGCGGCGTGAACAGCGTGTTCGCCATCGACGTTAGCTCGGTGAACCCCAAGATTCCGGCGAACACATTCGAGGTCTACAAACCAAAGTGATCGAGCGCAGCCAAATCGAGGCGATGATTCCTCATCGCCCTCCCTTCTTGTGGATTGACCGGGTCGAAGAATTGGAGCCGGGAGTCCGCTGTGTCGCCCTGAAGTTCGTCGATCCGGCCGATCCGATTTTTTCCGGGCATTTTCCCGCCCAGCCCATTCTGCCCGGCGTTCTTCTGATCGAAGCCGTGGCCCAGACTGCGGGAGTGATGCTGGGACCGTCCGCGCCGCAAAGCGCTGCTCCGGCTGGTGCCGGAGAACTGTCCCTGCTGGCGGCCGTCAACCGCTTCAAGTTTTTCAAGCCCGTGACGCCGGGCCGCGAGCTGCGCATCGAAACCAAAAAACTGACCGGCGCCGGAAAGATGGCTCTCATCTCCGGCACGGTGTATGTGGACGGCGAGATCGTAGCCAGCGGCGAGTTATCGGTTGTGTCGGCCTGATAATCGGATTGATGGCCGGATTGATGGCCGGAAAAACGGCCGCACGAACGACTGAATGAATGACCAAACCTACGACCCGCCGGACGATGAAAAAGGCCCGTAAGTGATCCGAAAACTCCAGACCCGTGCGCGGCAATTCGCAACCGCCGTGCTGCAAGAAAGGCTTGACCCGGGCCGAGCTGCCGCCGCCGTGTTTTTGGGGATCTTCATCGGCATCGTACCCATCTACGGATTGCAAACGCTGGTGGCATTGGGTGTGGCTTTGTTGTTCAGACTGAACAAGCCGCTGACCCTGGCCAGCACTTTCATCAACAATCCGCTGCTCCAGCCCGCCATTGTTGTGTCTTCCGTGGAACTCGGCTATTTTTTTCGCAGCGGCTCGTTCCGGCCTTTTCATCTGTTCACCCGGACCGGCGCGCACATTCAGATCAAAGAGGATCTTTTGGCCTGGGCGATCGGCAGCGTTGCATTGGGGATACTCGTCGGCGGCGTTGGGGCGACGATCGCCGCGGTGGTGGTCCGCCTTCATCGTCATCTCACGTCGCCCGGCCATCCGGAATTGCGCGACCGCGTGCGCTTTGTGAACGGAATGTTCGCCCAATGCGCGCAGGCCGATCGCGGATTCGTCCGATGGAAGCTGCGCCTGGACCGGATCTTCGGCTTGCTCGCCGCCGAAGACTTGGGGTCGGGGACGGTAGTGGATCTCGGCTGCGGCTACGGCATGGCTCTCGCTTTTGCAGCTTTCGGCGACAACAGCCGCCGCTTGGTGGGTTGCGACCTGGACGCGCATCGCATCGCAGCCGCTCGCCAGGCCCTCAGCGCGCTGAACGCAGACGTGAGCGTTGCCGACGTGCGTCATCTCGAGCTTCCCCCAGCCGGTTTGATTCTTATTCTGGATGTCTTGCAGTATCTGCCCGCCGATGAGCAACTGGCCTTGCTGCAACGATGTTGTGCGGCGCTCACGCCTCAGGGAACGCTGATTTTCCGCGTCCATGATCGCGAACGCGGCCTGTGGTCGAGAATCACCATGGCCTTCGACCGGCTCATATTCGCCTGCGGGCACGCCGGTGTCCGGCCTTTGATGCTTCCGACCGCCGAGTACCATCGTGTGTTGGAGAACGCCGGTATGCGGGTGGAAGAACGCCCGTTCCGAAACCGTCTGCCCCTGGCCCATATCCTTTTCGTCGCCAGGAAGTCCGTGGCCAAGCAATCCGTGACCCAGAAACCGTTGCCGGAGGCTGCGCCATGATGGTCCGATTCATGCGCAGCGTGGGCCGCCTGGTCGTGGATCATCCGGGGCTGGTCACAGCCCTGAGCCTGCTTCTGACCCTGTTCTTGTATGCCAACATCCACAACCTGCGCACCGGTACCGACCTCACAGACCTGTTCGGCAATCGCGACCCGCAGTGGCGGGCTGCCAGCCAGATCGGCAAAGAGCTGGGTTATGGCAACCAACTCTTCGTGCTGATCGAGGCCCCGGAGGGAGAAACGGATTCCACCGCCGCCATGGAGGAAATGGCCGACCGTCTCACCGCCAACATGCTGTCCAGCGGGCTGTTCAAACATGCGCGTTGCGGTTTGCAGGAAGAAGAACTGCTCAACCTGGTGCGCTTCTTTACCTGGAACTTTCCGTCCTTCGTCCCGCCCGAGCAAACACAGATAGAAGACCTGAAACGGCGCCTGGACCCGCAACAGATCCACAAAACCGTTCGCCGCGCCGCCGCCGAACTGGTCACGCCGTTCTCGTCGCTGGGAACGAATTACTTCGTTGCCGATCCTCTCGGCCTTATGGAAGTGGCGGCGCACAACAGCCAGGGGTTCTCGCAGTTCGCCAATTTCGACCTGGCCTGGGGAGACGGAAACCGGTTCTTCAGCAAGGACCACAAGGCGCTGCTCATCATTGCCGAGCCTCGGCAGCCGGCCGTGGACTACAAGTTCGCCGAGCAAGTCGTGCAATGGACGCAGGCGCACATCCAGTCGATCCGCCAGTCGATCGGCCAGCAAACGGCCGCGGATCCCGCCTTCCACGATTCCGGCATTCGGGCCACGGCGGCCGGCGCTTACGTTTACGCCGAGCAGGACCACAAATTCATCGAAAAGAATATTCGCCGAATTTCTCTGATTTCGATCGTCGGCAACCTGCTGTTGTGCCTGCTCATCTATCCCAGAATTCCGCTGCTGCTGTTGTCGCTGCTGCCCACCGGCCTGGGTATTCTTTGGACCACCGGCGTGGCGAGTTTTTATCCGGGAGAAGTCAATCTCATCAGCCTCTCCTTTATCGCAATCCTGGCGGGACTGGGCGACGACCAAGTCGTGCATTTTTTTAACCGCGTGCCCCAGGAGTGGGCCAAGGGCGGGACGCTGCACCAGGCCGTGCTTCGCACCTTCGAAACCACGGGAGTTAGCGTTTTCTTCTGCATCCTCACGGCGGCAACATCCACGGCGGCGCTGGCCACCTCCGGCTTCAAGGCACTGGCGGAGTTCGGCTTCATCCTCACCGTTGGAATGTTCATGATGATGTTCCACACGCTCTTCACCGTTCCCGCGCTGATGCAGCTCTGGTGGCGGTTTTCCAAGCCGCGTGCACCCGAAACCATTACCTTCCGCTTCCTTCCTTGGCTGGCGCGGAAGTCCGTCGATTTTGTGGGCCGGCACGCGCGCCTCGTCGCCGCCTTTTCCTTGGCGGTATTCCTGCTGTCGTTACTGGCTCTGCCTGCCGTCAAGATTGGAGGGCGCTTCGAGATCGAGGGTGGCGCCGATAATCCAGCCGTTGCCGCGCAGAACCGCCTTTCCGCGAAGTTCGGCATTGAGGGCAGCCCCAACGTGCTCTTGATCGCCGGCGGCCAGCAGGAAGTCCTCGAGCGTGCCGAAAAGCTGACCGCCGGTCTGGAATCCTATCGCCAGCGCGGCGTCCTCAAATCCATTTTCTCCCCCACCGAGCTGCTTCCCTCAGTCCGCACGCAGAAAGAACGGGCGCGCGCACTCGCGGGCATTGACCTCGCAGTCTCCGCCCGCGCCCTCGAGGATTCGCTGCGCGAGAATGGATTTCGAACCGGGCCGCACCAGCCCTTTATCGAGCGCCTGCGAGCGCTGGGACAAGGCCCGGAACCGATCACTCTGGAAATGGCCGCCCAGTTCCTGCCCGCCGGACTGCTCGACAACAGTATTCGCAAGACTAGCGACGGCAGCTATGTCGCGGCCATCGCCTTTTATGCCACCGACCCCAATGCGACCCAGGTTGTTCCGGAGAATGTCATCGAGTCCTGGCGCAATCGATTCGGCCCGTTCGTGGAGTTTTCGTTCGACAAGATCAACCGCGACATGCAGGGCCGCGTCCTGCACGACAGCCGCAGGGCCTTGGTGTGGACGGCGGCAGCCATCGCGCTGATCGTCTATCTGTGTTTCCGCAACCTCCGCGTGTCGCTTGTCGTGCTGATGCCGATCGCATTCGCCATCATCGTCACTTTCGGATTATTGCTGCTCTTCGGACACCGCTTCAGTTTCATGTCCATTACCGCGATCCCACTCATCATCGGCATTGGCATCGACAACGGCATCCATTTGGTCCGCCGTTACTTGGAAAACGAGCGCAACGGGATTCTCGCGATCGCCAAGGCTTCGGGCGCGGCGCTGATTCAGTCGAACCTGACTACCATCGTCGGCTTCGGAGCGTTGATGGCCTCCAGTTTTACGCCGCTCGCCGAGCTCGGCCTCGTGACCGCATTGGGCGTCGCACTGGCCCTCGCCGGCGGCCTCTGGCTGGTTCCCGCGGTCATACTCTTGGGAGAAGAGAGAGGAGCACAGCAACCGGCGCCGAATCGCGATTGAGGAATCGAACCTGTACTTGATTTGGTATGGGTCGCTTGCAATCATTCGTATATACTTGTTGCGTTCTGGACTCAGTTGACAAAAAACTCATGACGAAGCCGCACGCCCGCGATTTTTCCCGCGATTCCATCATCGACACGATTCCATCGCGCTGTCCCGAGTGCGGCAAGCCGGCGACTTCCGTGATCGAAGATCGAGGCGGCCAGGTCTATCAGCGCTCGCAATGCCCCTGTCACGAATCCACTGGCTCCATGATTTTCTCCGATGCGGATTTGTACCGCCGGCTGGAAGAATGGAACAAGCTGGTCTATCCCGATGCTCAACCGGCAGCGGTACCGGCAGCTCCCGGCGAAGCTTGCGAGTGTTGTACCGCCAGCCACAACGATCCATGCTTGGCCGTAATCGACATCACCAACCGCTGCAATTTCAAGTGTCCCCTGTGTTTCGCGGAGGCCAAGGGCGACGGCGACCACTACTTCCTCGATCCGAAACTGGTGCGCAAGATGCTTCAGTCGCTGCTCGACCGGCCGGTGCCGTGCCGCCACATCCAGTTTTCCGGCGGAGAACCTACGCTCCACCCCGAGTTCCCGGCCATCCTTCGCACTGCCCGCGATCTTGGATTCAACCATATCCAGGTGGCCACGAACGGAAGCCGGTTCGTCAACCTCGACTACGCAAAACTCTGCGAGGATGCGGGCCTGCACACGCTGTATTTGCAGTTCGACGGCGTCGACGACGAAGTCTATCTCCAGTTGCGCGGCCAGCGCCTTTTGGATAAGAAGATTGCCGCCGTCCAGAACGTCCAGAAGACGAATATGCGGCTCGTCCTGGTGCCGACCATCGTGAACTCCGTCAACGTCGGCCAACTGGGCCCTATCTTCCAGTTCGCTCTCGAACACAGCAGCCACGTCACCGGCATCAGCATCCAGCCGGCGGCTCACGTGGGCCGGGTCGATGTCACGGACGGAAACTCCGAGGCCTTCAACCTTGCCACCATGGCCCGCGAGTTTGGCCAACAGACGGGATTGACCCGCTTCCCCGACGATTGGTTCCCGCTCAACTCGATATCTTTGATCAGCCGCGCCCTGGACCGCGTCCGCAGCGAAAGTACGCTTCCCCCCGCCAGCGATGCCCATTGTTCGCTGGGTACGTTCTTCTACGTTGACGACGACAACAAGCCCACCTGCCTTAGCAGTTTTTTCGATCTCGACCGCTTTTTCCGTAGCATGGCTGAGGTAACTCCGGACGCCAATCGGGGCATTCTTGAGCGGCAGATTTCGCGCATCCGCCAGTTCGGGCGGCTGGCGAAATGTTTCGATAAGCGCAAAGCCCCGGCCGGACTCACCTTCCAGCGCATGTTGCGCAGCCTGGAAGGGTGGGAGGACAAGTCCAAGGGAAGGTCCAAGGGCTGGTTTCATAAAGGCTTCAACGGCATATTCGTGGCTGGCATGCACTTCATGGACGCGCGCAGTTACAATCTGCGCCGCCTCCAGCGCTGTATCATTCAGTATGTCTCCACCGATGGACAGCTAATTCCTTTCTGCAGTTATAACGCGGGCGCCAGACTCCGCAGTACCGAGGAATCGATTCGCCTCGAAAACAACGCGTCGCCCCGGCCGTCGCGTTGCGGCCATGCCGATCCCGCGGCGCTTGATAGCGAGCCGCCCAAGCAAGCCGGCTAGATGTACCGTAGTGGGCCGATTCTGCATTGCCGAGTCAATACGCTGCGAGCGGCGATCTACTATCTACGAGCTGCGGAGCATCCATTGTTGTTCGCACCTTGGAGCGAGTCTCGTAAGTCGGTTTTGGATAGGGCACGGATTTAGAGGAGCGCACCTTCCGGCCTGAAAAGCATGTTGAAACTACACTCTAATAACACGGAATAGGCCCACGACGAATCTCTTTGAATTCAAGGTCATCGGACTTAAGTAAGGACAATACAATGAAATCGTCGCCTGACTCGGCAACGCTGCCTTGTTCCAGGATGGCAGGTTTGGGGCGAATTGCCGCTCTTCTTCTGTTTTCCGGTCTTGTGTTTTTACCGCTGACAGCGGAAGCCGGCTTACCCAAGGCTGCGATCTCCATTCCCGCCGGCCAGGACCTTGCCGCGGCCTTGAAGGCCGCGCAACAGTGCGCCCTCCCAGGCAAGTCGATCGTGCTGCCGCCGCTGCCCTTCCAGTTCGCCGGCGACGCCAGCCCCGCCAGCCTTTTCGAAGAGCAAGCGCGCGCCCTCCAGGGCATTCCCGAAACCTCCGAGGTCTGGCTGCATGTGCTCGTGGGAGCCGGCCCGCTTACCGGCCGGGAGTCCGAGAAGGAGTCCGAGAAAGAGATCACCGGACGGGTCGACGAGTTCCTGAAACTGGCGCCGCTCTCGGCGCCCGCCGTGCATGGACTGATCGTGGAAATCAAGGGTCCACTGACCGCCCCCGATCTGTTCGAGTTCGCTTTGCTGCGTCTGGCGCTGACCGCTAAGGCCAGTAACTCCGGCTTGCGGCTCGCTTTTGTTTTCCCGCCCGGTTTTATCGGAGGCCACGGCGGCTTCGTTAAGCAGCTTGCCACTTATTCCGATCTGCTGGGTACGACTTACTCCGAAAGCTGGCGCCAGGATGCTGCATGGATTGCCGAACAGGCGTTGAACAAGCCCCTCATCCTCAAGTTAGACGCCGGAATGTCCGCCGCCACCGCACCCTATCTCACCGCCGCGCTCGCGGCCACCGGCACCTCGGTTGAAATTGTCTGGTCCGAACCCCCGGACGCCAGCGCTGCGGACAGCGTCTGCGCATTGAACACCTTCCTGACGCATTACATTCCCGGCAACATGTTCCCGGCGGATTCCGCCTCTTCGCCATTCACCATTGCGGTAGATGGCGTGGGGAACGATGCGCACCGGTGGTTTGGCGGCGGAGAGTCGTCGGACCTTGTGATCGTCGCCCGTGTGAATGCCAGTCCCGGCCACCCGAAGACGGTCAAGCTTCAGGGCGTTGCCACGGACCAAGAACAGTTCCAGATACAGTGGTATGACCCCGCCACTGGCGCCCGACTCTCGGCGGGAGAACCGTCTAAAACCGGCACGGGCTTGGCGCAGACATGCGCTTGCACCAGCACGTATGCGTTGATTTACATCCACAAACAGAGCGGCGCCGATAAGACGGTGTATAGCTCGGTCGAAGTTAAGGGCGGGGTCGAACTCACAGTCGAGGAAATCATTGCCCGCTGGCAACAGTACCGCGAATCGCAGAAACAGAAGTTGGAAAACTTTCTCGCCTCCTGTTTCATGAGCCTGCACTTTGAAAACACCAACCTGGGCCCCGGATTCGACATTTCGATGCAGCTCAAGCAATTCCTCAACCGCGCCGGACAGATGGAATTTGCCCAGAAACAGCTTTATGTCAACGGCGTGAAGTTCGGCAAGAACCGCGAGTTCCCGCTGCCGCAAATCGAGCCCGAGAAGGTGCTGACCCAGCCCCTCGAATTGAAACTCAACCAGCGTTATAAGTACAAGCTCCTGGGCACGGAGCAAGTTAACGGCATCCTGTGTTATGTGGTCGGAGTCGAACCCTTGGAGGCGAACGAGAACCTTTACAGCGGCAAAGTGTGGATCGACGGCACGACCTTTCGCCAGGTGAAACAGTACCTAAGTCAGCGCGGCTCGAAGAGCAACGTCGTGGTCAACGTCGAGACGCAGAATTTCGAGTTAGTCGCCGATGGCAAGGGCAACCAGTTCAACGTGCTGCGGTCCGTCTCCGCGCAGCAGTCGTTGAATGCCGCGGGACGCGATTTTGTGGTGCAGAGAACTTTGAAGTTTTCGGACTACGCCATCAACACTCCGCAATTCAGCGGCGCGCTCGCGGCCGAGCACAGTTCCAACGACCCGATGTACCGCGATACCGATGAAGGACTGCGGACGCTGAAGAAACAAGGTAACGAGCGCGTCCTGGTGGAGAAAAAAGAGACGCGCATAGTGTCTCTCGCTGGCGGGGCCATGTACGGAGGTACATTCAACTTTCCCATTCCGTTTGCCGGCATCAGTATGGCCGATTTCGATTTCCGGCACAGCGGCGCGCAGCTTTCGACTTTCTTTGCCGGCCCCATCCTGGCCTCCGACCTCTCCAAACAGTACAAACCCAAGTTCCGCCTGGCAGTGGACTTGGCGCTTTCCGGGCTGCCCGGCGAGAACCGCATGTATATTGACAACCATGAATTGAAGCAAGGAGACGTATGGTCATGGGAGGAAACTACCGGACTGCGGGCTTCCTGGCAGGCCACCACCCATCTCAGCCTGACCGCGTCATCGTACTTGGCCTTTGACTATTTCCGTAGGACCAGCGACGCCAACAAGCAATACGTGCTGCCGCGCAACGGCGTGACCTTGCTTCCGGGCGTCGAAGTCAAGTACACGCGCAAGGGTTATGTGTTCAGCGCGCAAGGAACCAGAGGCGAGCGCATCGACTGGAGGCCGTTCGGATGCGCTTCGCTCGCCCGGTCGCCGGCCGGATGCGATTCTTTGTCGCCCACCTTGTTGGCCCAGCCTCCGCAAAAGGCATATACCCTCTACGGCGCCGACTTCAATAAGGATTACTACATCGGTAAGTTCACTAAGGGCGGATATGATTTCTCCTACTATGGCGGGGACCAACTGGACCGCTTCTCCCGTTACTTTCCTTCGTTCTTTTCGACGGTGCGACTCCACGGCATTCCCGGCGGCACGGACTCTTTTAACGCCATCGCCATGGGATACGTACACTACGGCTTCAACGTAATGGACTTCATAAAGTTCGATGGGATGTACAGCTATGCGCGCGCCCGCAACCTGGAGGAGTCCAGCCACTTCAACAAGTTTGACGGTCTGGAGGCCAATTTCAATACTCCCGGCCCCATGGGCACCTTAATACAAGGCACGATTTCCTATGCGCTGGACGGGAACATAGCGCGGTATAACTCCCGTTGGGGCGCTTATCTTATGATCTTCAAGCCGCTGCACTAAAGCTGTCTTCATAAATGGTTTTGGGAAGGGCATGGCTTCAGCCGTGCCAATGCCGCGGCCAATAGAAATGCGGGCTTTAGGGAACCTCTGATTAAGTCGGTTCACGAATAGTTTTGAAAGGGCATGGCTTTAGCCATGCCGTCAGAACCCGCTCTACAAGCGGCTTTAGCCGCTGAGGGCCGCGCTTTCAAAACATCGCGTATATTCTTCGGAGACTTGTTCAGAGCTTCTTTAGCCCCTGAGGGCCGAACAATCCACTCGGCAAATCATTTATGAAACCGGCTCTAACTGATCCTATGGTTGAAAAAAAGACCGCATTGGTGACTGGCGCTTCGGGGACCATCGGCGCTGCCATCGCGCAAGCATTGGCAAGCGCGGGGTTTCGCGTGGCCGCGCATTATCGTCACGCGAAAGAGTCCGCCGACGAAGTGGTCGCGCGCATTGTCGCCGCCGGTGGAAGCGCGCTGGCCGTGGAGGCCGATCTATCGCGCCAGGAGAGCGTGGCGCCCATGTTCGAGCGCATCGAACGGCAATATGGCCCCGTCGATTGCCTGGTCAACAACGCCGGCATTAACCGCGATGTCCTGTTGGCCTTTATGTCCGACGAGCAGTGGGACGAAGTGATCGACACCAATCTTCGCGGCACTTACTTATGTTCGCGGTTGGCTTTGCCGGGCATGATGCGCCAAGGGAGCGGAACCATCTGCAATATCGTGTCGCCCAGCGGAGTCCGCGGCCAAGCCGGCCAGTGCAATTACTCGGCTTCCAAGGGCGGTATCATCGCCTTCACCAAGGCGCTGTCCCGCGAGGTGGGGCGATTCAATATTCGAGTCAACGCCGTCTGCCCGGGCGTCGTTCCCAGCCCCATGTCCGCCAAGTATATTGAGAAAGAAGAAAAACGATTGCTCTCCGAAATTCCTCTGGGGCGTTTTGGCAAGCCCGAAGAAGTGGCTCCGCTGGTGGCATTTCTGGCGTCGGCGCAGGCCAGCTACATCACCGGACAGGTGATCGCGGTCGATGGCGGATTGCTATAGTTGGTTCTCGATCCATAGTTTAGAGCGTGTTTCAAAAATGGGTTTTGGGTAGGGCACGGCTTCACAGGCTGCGGAAAAACCCCAGTTTCGTATGCTGGAAAAACCGCAGTTTCGTATGCTGGAAAAACCGCAGTTTTGTATCAGGTCATCGCTTTAGCGATGACATAAACTCTTTGAAATCAGATGCCCCTTTAGAGACTGTGTGAGAACTACGATTCCAGAGTCGCGGTGAAAGGGACCTCACGGTTTTCAGCCGCGAAGCGGCGTAAGAATGCAGCCCACGGCGTAAGCCGTGGGTTCAAGTGGAAAAGAAACAAGCCCCAGCGGGGCGAAAGACGAGTTCTCACACACTCTCTTTAGCCCCTGAGGGACACGCCTTCAAAGCTAAAAGGTGTTTTTGAAACACGCTCTGGTCAATGGAAAGAAACGGCAAGAGGGACAGCGGATGAGTCGTGCGGATTACTGGGTAATCGAAGACTATGCTTACCGTTCGTGTCCCCAGCCGGCTCGAGAATTCGGATTTGCGGTTTCACCCCACAACCACTCCTGCCACTCGATTGAGAAACTATCCTCTCTGAACCAGGTGGTGAAGCTGTGGTTCATGCGGCCGTTCCGGCATGTTCTGCAACGGGCATTTGGGCTGGCGCCGGGTGCTAACTTGGACTATGCCGAGGTCTACTATCGGCCGCCACTGACGGTTGACGACGTGTTGTGCACCGAGTCCTCCAGCGTTGCTCATCTCGGTTTCGACGGCGTTCATCTTGGGATTACCGACCATGACGAAATTGCCGGCAGTGTTGAATTGCTGCGCAAGCATCCCGCGAATGCACACCGCAATGTTCTCGGCGAGGAGCTGTCCTTCCGCTTTCAGAACTATCTCTTCCACCTGGGAATTACAGATCTACCCGAGTCCGGCGTTGCGGAAACTCATGCCAACCTGCAAGCGGCGGCCCGCGCCGAACGGCTGGACGATTTGTTCGAAATACTCAATGCCAGCGGATGTCTGGTCGTGCTGAATCACCCGCTGGTCCCCTGGGGCAAGCATAACGGCCCGCGCCGTAAGATCCCGGTCGAAGAGCTTCTGCAGCGCTACGGCTGGGCGATTCATGCCTTGGAGTACAACGGAATGCGGGGCCAGGAAGAGAACGGCCGCGTCCTCGCGTTGGCCAAGCATGTCAACAAGCCCGTAGTGGGCGGCGGCGACAGCCATCTTCTGCTTCCGAGCTCCGTGTTATCGGTATCGCAGGCTGCGAGCTTTCGAGATTTCGCGGCTGAAGTCAAACAGGGCCGTGCCGTGCCCCTCATCACGCCCACGTACTTTGCCCCCCTGCGCTGGAAGATTTTTTTACGCGTGCTTTATTTCATCGCCCACTACCGGCAGATCGGCCATTTCCGCGACCAGCCGGTCCGCGACCTGCTTGCGGACAGAATGGTGCTTCTCGATCCAGCCGGCGCCGCTTCCCGCGGTTTCCTGCGTCTGACTGCGGCCCTCGGACTGATACGATGACCGGAAGCGCTATGCTATACTGCCGCCAACAACTATCATGGCCAGCGTCAAGGAACAACTTAAGCCAATTATTCTAAAGAGCTTGCGGATCGCCGATTTGGCACCGGAGGACCTCCGCGACGATCAGCCTCTGCTCGGTGGCGACCTCGAAATCGATTCCATCGATATCCTCCAACTCATTCTTGAGATTGAGCGCCATTTCGCTATCAAACTGGTGGACGCCAAGTTCGACGAGAACGTGTGGGGGAGCATCGACGCTTTGGCGGCGGCCATCGAATCCAAAATGGCGGCAAAGGCCTAACCCAAGCACTCCAGGAGCACGTCCCCCCATGCCGGCCCACATTAGGACGAAAGCAGCGGCCCGCGTCCTGCTGATCGAGTGCAACAACATGGGTAAGTGGGTGGGGACCACCATGCCCTACGAAGTGCATATCCCGCCCCTGGGCCTGATGTATCTCGCGTCCTATGCCCGCACAGCCTTGCCGGGCGTGGAATTCCGCATCGTCGAGTCTTCGCTGTCCGCTCCGGATCTTTCTTCTCCGGACCATCCTTCGTCAGGCGACGAGCGCTTCATCCGCATCTTGAATGAGTTTCAACCGGATGTCGTCGGCTTCCGTTCCATCGCCTTCTTTCTTGAGGAACTCCAGCGTGTCGCCAGCCTGGTGCGCGCCCATAGCGGCGCTACGCTTGTCGCCGGCGGGCCGATCGTGCAGGCGTACAAGCAACGCCTCTTTCAGGAGGTGCCTGAGCTGCAGATCGCCGTAAAAGGCGAAGGCGAGCGGGTTTTCGCCGATCTTCTTTCGGGATCGCCGCTTCCCTCAATCGCGGGACTTTTATACCGGACGGACAATGGCGTTGTGGAAAATGAAGACCAATCCGAAGTGGCGGACATCGACAGCCTGCCCTTCCCTGCCTACGACTTGATCGACTTGGACCAGTACCAGCGTCAACTGAGTTACGCCTACAATCACCGGCGGCAGGGAGTTCTGCTGACCAGCCGCGGATGCGCCTACCATTGCACCTTTTGTTTCACTCACTGGAAAGGCATCCGTCTGCGCAGCGCCGCCAACATCTTCGAAGAAATCAAGGAACTGCACGGCCGGCACGGGATCCAGGACTTCTATGTAGTCGACGATATCTTCAACGTCGATTCGAAGCGCGCTTTGCAACTGTTCGGCCTGATCGTGGCCTCGGGGATCAAGCTGCGGCTCTACTTCGTCAACGGCCTGCGCGCCGACATCACGACCGAGGAATTCGTGGATCGCGCGCTCGAAGCCGGCGCCGTCTGGTTCACCTACGCTGTCGAATCGGGCACGGACGAAATCCAGCGCCTGGTCAAGAAGCGCCTCAATCTGGAAAAGGCCAAGCGCATCATCGCCTACACGCAGCGCCAGAACGTCGCCGTGAACGTTTCGACCATGTACGGCTTTCCCACGGAAACCCGCGAACTGGCGCAGCGCACCTTGGATTGGTTGAGCGAACTGCCCAAGCCGTCGTTGTTGCCCTACCACTTTTGCCTGCGTTTCTTTCCCGGCTGCGCCATCAACCAGCAGGCCTTGGATGCCGGTTGGGACCCCGAACGCCTGGGGCTCACCAGCCGCTTCTCTTACAACGATCTGCCCGTAAGCACTCCCACCTTGTCGAAGCACGACATGCACGGCATTCAGCTTGAGTACCACCGCCGCTTTGGACTGAGCAATCCCGCCGCCGTTGACGGCGCGGTCCGCACGCTCCGCTTCATCGGGTATAGCGACACGGAGATCGCCCACATGTACTCCGTGTTGAAGAGGAAAGTAATTCACAACGTGGGCGATCTCATGACGGCGGGCGGAAATTGACGCGCTGGTACCAGCATCGTTTTCACAACGTCCTGACCCACCGCATTGTGTTTTACACCATACCGAGGGTGCCACGCTTCCTCCATCCTCCCATCGCGGTGGTGACGGCGTTGATTTTCTTCTTCCTGTTAAAACGCGAGCGCCGGGCGGTGGCCGGAAATCTGCGCCGCATCTCGGGCAAGCGCGGGCTGGCGCTGCAGTGGAAGGTTTATTGCGTCTTCTTTTCGTTCTGCGACTTCATGGTTTCCTATTGTTATGTCCCGCAGGCCACCCATGCCCAACTGCTCTCTATGCTGGTGTGCGAAGACAAAAACAAAGACGAAGACGAAGACAAGGACAAAGACAAAGCCAAAGCGCGCGGCGCCGCCCAGATCGACCAGTGCCTGGCCGCCGGCAACGGGCTCATCGTCTGGACGGCGCACCTGGGAAATTCGGAATTCGCCTCGCGCCTCCTCGAAATGCACGGCCGGCCCGTCAACGTGGCGCGCCTGGTCGAAGACAAACCGGCAGAGATCATGCTGCGGAATTTGATGGCCAACGAGCGCCTCAAAATTGTGGACCTCGGCGAAGGCGCGCGGGCCACCATCGAACTCTTACAGGCCTTGCGCCGAAACGAAATCGTGGCCATCCAGGGCGACCGCGTCTATCAGCGCCATCGCGCCGAGGTCCCGTTTTTCTCGGAGCCCGCCGCCTTCCCGCTTGGCCCCTTCCTGCTTTCGCAAGTCTCGGGCGCTCCGGTGTTGCCCGGTTTCGTGATTCGCCAGGGCTGGCTGCGCTACCGCGTTCTCATGGGCGATCCCATCCCGCCCTCCCAATCCTCGTCCACCAGCGATGACCGAGACGCCGGGTCGCAGCGTTCCTTGCGCCAAGCCGTCGGGTTCCTGGAAAAAACCTTGGCGGCACATTACGATCAGTGGTTCAACTTTTTTGACTTTTGGCCGGTTGCCTCGCGTGACTGATATCCGGAAAACCATCGTCGTGACCAGTGTCGGCGTTGTCAGCCCCTATGGCATTGGATTGGACTGCCTGCAAGCCGGCATGTTGTCGGGCCAATGCTGCCTCGCGCCCACTAACGATCTCTATCCCGGCTTCGAAGGTACGACTGCCCAAGTCCAAGCTAATATCAGCAAATTGCCGCTTCCTGCGCAGGGTTTCAACTCCCGCCATTCCCGCACCGATCGGCTCGCCGTGCTGGCGGCTCAAGACGCAGTTGCGAATTTCGCCGGCGAGCGCCCCGCTTTCCGCGAGAGCGGCGTCGTCATGGCCAGCACGGTTGCGGGCCTGACCGAAATCGATCCCGGAATCGCTCAAGATCCGGCCGCTTGGTATCGGCACGGCGGTCTCTCGCGGGCCGCGACCTACCCAGTGGCGCACGTCGCCGACGCAGTCGGTGAACATCTCGGCCTTCGCGGACCGCGCTGTGCCGTCTCCGTGGCTTGCGCCAGCGGAGCGATGGCCATCGCCCTCGCCGCCAACCTGCTACTCGACCAAGCCGCGCCCATGATTCTTGCGGGAGGCAGTGACGCGATCTGTCCCTTCACCTTGAGCGGGTTCAATTCACTGCAAGCGATGGATCCAGACCCCTGCCGGCCCTTTGACCGGAATCGCAAGGGGCTGAACCTGGGCGAAGGCTCCGCCGTTCTCGTGCTCGAAACCCTCGCCGGGGCGGCGGCGCGCCATGCCAAAGTTCTGGCGGTATTGCGCGGATGGGCCATGACCAACGATGCCTTTCATCCCACCGCGCCCCACCAACAGGGAAACGGCTTGGCCGATTGCATGCGCCGCGCCATGGAAATGGCCGAGGTCGGATGCGATGACATCGGCTACGTGAATGCCCATGGCACGGGTACCCCCCTGAACGATATTGCCGAGGCCAACGCCTACGAGACCGCATTCCGCGGACGCAGCCGTCCCATTCCTGTATCTTCGACCAAGTCCTATTTCGGACACTGTCTGGGGGCAGCCGGAGCCTTGGAAGCAGCCATCACCATCACGGCCGTTTGCCGCGGCGCGCTGTTCCCGACGTTGCGGCTGACCGATCCCATCGAGAGCCCTGGCGTCGATTGGCTGCGCGGAGAAGTTCGACGCCAGCCGCTGCCGCTGGCCATGTCGGTTTCCGCGGGCTTTGGCGGCAGCAATACGGCGCTTATATTCGGGAGCGTCCGCTCATGACTCCACTCATGACCCCGACGCTGCCAGCCGCCAATATTTCTATTACCGGGATCGGTTCCGTGAGCCCCTATGGCCCGCTCGCCGGACTTATCCCGCCCGAACTGATCGCGCAGTCTCCGTTGCAACCGAGCGCCATCACTGCATGGACAACCGCTGGGCTGTGGCGCGCGTTTCTAGTGAAGCCGTTTCGCCCCGTAAGCGTAGTGCCCGGCCTGAAGACGAGGCGACTGGATCGCCTGTCGGCGTGGGCCTTGGTCGCTTCTACCCTCGCCATTCAAGATGCTGGAATCGACCTCAGCCAGGTAGACCGCTCGCGGGTTGCCGTGGTTTTCGCCACCGGCTTCGGTTGTGTTGAACTGACAGCATCCTTCTACCAAAGCGCTTTCGCAAATGGTTGGAGCGGGACCGATCCCAGTACTTTCCCGGAGACACTCGCCAACTCTCCAGCCAGTCATGTGTCTTTGTTTCACGGCCTGCGCGGGCCGAATATCACCGTCGGCAGCAAGAGCTTTGCGGCCGAGAGCGCGCTGATTCAGGCCGCTTCCCTGCTCCGCCACAGGCAGGCTGACTTGGCCATTGTCCTCGCCGGTGACACGCTCACCCAAGCCGTCTACGAATGGTATGAGGCGGCAAATCTGCTGTCGCCTGCCTGCTTCAACTCTGAGCCGCTGCCGGAAGACTGCGGTTTCGTGCCCAGCGAAGGTGTAACCGCACTGGTGCTGGAACCCGCCGGTCGCCAACAAGCCCGCCCCTATGCCTATTACCGCGCCGGCCGCTGGGCGTCCGGCGGACAGCCGGTCGAAATCGTTCGCCAGATGCTCGGCGAGTCCGCCTCCAGTCTCACCATCTGTGCCGGGAATGGCGCACCCTGCGCCACCAGTCCTATAATCGCCCTGGCTCGCGAGATTGCCGGACGCGCCGCCGTCGTCGTCCCCCCGCAGGCCGTGGCCGCGGGTTTGGCCGATACGGGTGCTCTTCTCCACTTGCTCCTGGCCTTAAGCAGCCGGCCAGGCAGCGGGCCGGCTCTGTTATTAGGAGCATCACTAGGAACCTCCGGTGACCGTGGATTCGCAGCCCTTCTGTTGGAGTTACCTTGATCATGAATGTGCGAATTGCATCCGCGGCCTACGCCGTTCCGCCCGACGTTGAGACCGTCGATGCGGTCTTGCAGCGCGAACGAACTCGCGTGGAAACCACGCTCGCACCGCTAAGCCCGCAGGCGAGACGAAAGGCCGCGGAGGGCCTCGGACTTAGCCGCGTCCATATTTGCGGCGTTAAGCAACCCTATGACTTGGTTCTCGAAGCCGCTTCCACCGCCATCGCGCAAGCTGGAATTGCGGCGCGCGACATCAATCTCATCCTCGATTACAGCACCTTTCCCGGAGAGAACTCGCCCTATCTCTCCTTCGCCCATAAACTCAGCGCCGAACTCGGCGCTGAAACTTCCCTGAACTTGAGTTTCAAAGCTGGCGGCTGTGCAGCGCTCCACCTCGCCATCAAGACCGCGCTCGGTTGGATGGGCCTCGACGAAAACATTCAGACCGCTCTGCTGGTCACGGGCGACACACCGCCTTACGGCAATCGCTCCCTGCTCCCGGTCACCGTGCAAGGCGACGCCGCCAGCGCCGTGGTCCTGCGCCGCGACGCCACTGAAGGCCCTTTGCTCCTCGGCGTCGAAGCCATGACGCTCGGCCATCTGCACAACGCCATTGCCCTGGTCATGGCGAACGGCCACCTCGAGATCAAGGTCGATGCCGCCTGCATTGAAAACGAAGTCATGCCGATCTACTATCTCAACCTGTTCCGGCTGACGCAAAAAGTCCTCGCGGCATCTTCCCTGAGCTTGAACGACGTTGACCATTTCATCTATTCCAACATCAGCCTCCGCGACCGCGAGGGCTTCCGCCGCATGGTGGGATTGCCCGTAGGCGGTCTGCCGCCAACTCCCATGGCCGAGTATGGCCACACCTTTGCCAGCGATCTCGTCATCAATTATGTGAACATGCGGCGCGAGGGCCGCATTCGACCCGGCCAATTGTTGCTCTTCGCTTCCGCCGGCATCGGTTTCACCTGGGGGGTAACGCTTGCCCGAGCCTGATAGCGATGTACTCTCCGACTGGCTCCGGTGCGCGGCAGCGGCCATGCCCGATGCTCCCGCCATAGTAGAAGAAAATGACGAAGAAAATGACGAAAGAAATGTCGAAAGAAATGTCGAAGCAGATCGCGTGACTTCGTTCCGTCAGTTGTTCGAGCAATCCGCCGCGCTCGCCCTGCGTTTCGTCGAACACGGCGTTCAGAAGCAGGATCGCATCGCCCTCGTACTGCCCAAGACCACCGAAGCCATCGTCTCAGTCTTCGCCTCCCTGCTCGCCGGAGCCATCTATGTTCCCATCCATCCCACATGGCCCAAGGAACGAATCGAAACAACCTTGGCGGACTGCTCGGCTCGGCTGGTGATCGAAGGCGAGAGTGAGGGCAAAAGTTTTCCGCCGCGAATCATACCTCGAATTACCGATCGCCTTACCGGTGCGAGCATCCCGTGGCCAACCGCTCGTGCCAGCACCGCTCTCAACAAAATAAATTCGCTGCCCCGCGCCGACGCCGCCGACCCGGCTCTCATCCTGTTTACCTCCGGATCGACGGGCCGTCCCAAGGGAGTCGTGCTGTCCCACCGCGCCGTGAGCGCTTTCGTACGCTGGTCCGCGCGTGAGTTTCAGATCTCTTCCAGCGACCGTATCGCCTGTCCATCTCCCTTGGGTTTCGATCTCTCCACCTTTGACATTTTCAATATGGCCCTGTGCGGCGCCACCTGTGTTCTCGTTCCCGGCCATATCGTATGGATGCCGCGTTTCCTGGCACAGTTCGCGCGCGACGCCCGCATCACCTGTTGGTATTCAGTACCGTCGATCCTGGCCGGCATGTTACAGGAGGGACGCATGGCGGAGCGTGAGTATCCCAACCTGCGCGTCATCCTCTTCGCCGGTGAGGTTTTTCCCAGCGCCAACGTGGCGCGCTTGCAGGCTGCGGTTCCACAGGCGGTTTGCGCCAACCTCTATGGCCCCACTGAGACCAACGTGGTCACCTGGTATCGCGTGCCGCGCGATTTCAGTGGCTCTGAGCCGCTGCCCATCGGCCGTCCCTGCCCTTACGCCGCCATCGCTGTGGATGCGGCGAGCGGCGAACTGCTCGCTGGCGGCGACTCCCTCATGTGTGGATATTGGAACCGCTCCGAAGAAACCGATCGCGCCTTCGTCACTCTGGAGGGCAAACGCTATTACCGCACCGGCGACCGCGTGTCGCTCGCGCCTGACGGCAGCTACCTTTTCCTGGGACGGCTCGACCGCCAGGTCAAACGACGCGGTTTCCGCATCGAACTGGGCGAGATCGAAGCCGCGCTCGTCCGCCAAGAAGGTATACTCGAAGCGGCGGCGGTCGCTGCCGAGGTCGATACCAAGGTCGATGCAGAAGTTAATACAGAAGACGGGCGAATGGGGACTGTGATCACTGCCTTTGTCCGCGCTCGCTCCACCGGCGCCGTCACCTTGCTCGAAGCCAAAGCCCATTGCGCGCGCACCTTGCCTCGGTATATGTTGCCCGATAACATCGTATTTCTGAATGCCATACCCAAAGGTAGTCGCGGCAAAATCGATTATCTGGCATTGGGCAGAATCGCAAAAGGACTGGATCGAGGACTGCAACATGGAGATCAAGACCGGGGACATCAAGACTGAAGTCCGGCAATACGTCGCTGAAAATTTTCTGCTCGGCGCGCATCCGGCCGCGATCGAAGACGCCATGCCCCTCGTCACCGGCGGCCTCATCGACTCCATCGGCATGATCGGCCTCGTCGATTTTCTTGAGGGCCGCTTCCAAGTCGAATTCTTGCCGCGCGAGATCGACGTGCATAGCTTGGACACTGTGGAGCGGATCGAAGAATTGATCCGGAAAAAACTGGCCAGCCAGGATACCGGCGCAACTGCCGGTGACGGAAAGATTCGGTGAGGTGTCGCGGTGCGGAACCGTAGCCTATCGGTGGGACTGATACTGATCGGAACTTTGCTGTTCGCCGCCTGCCGGCGATCGCACAAGGAACCGTTTGAGAAGGCCCCGCTCTCTCCCGGCCAGATCGAGGTGGCGCGCCTCTCGGAACGTACCCACCTCGTGGTCGAACGCATTCGTTTCTGGTCCTACGAAATGCGCGAACCCCGCTTCTTCCTCGCCCTCGTGCCCAAGACGACCAAAACGAAGACTGCGCCTTCCGAAGTTTTCATCCTGAACCACGGCTGGTGGGACCGCCCCGAGGACCTGCTGCAATATCTCAAAGTGGATCAGGTCTACGACGAGATGCTGGGCCGCGGCGAAGTCCGGCCCGCGATCGTCGTCCTGCCCGACGTTCGCTTCAGCAACTTTTACCGGGAATACTCGGACCGCTTCCCCTACCCCAATTATCTGACCCTGGTGGCGGAGGAAGTGGCGGGAACGGTCTCACGCCACTACGCCATTCCTTTTGAACGCCAGCGTTGGGCGATCGGCGGCTTCTCCTTCGGCGGTTATCTTTCGCTGGATGTGGGACGGCGCTATCCCGGCCGCTTCGCCAACGTCAGCATTGTAAGTGGGCTGGTCGACGACGAATGGAGCTTTTGGCCATCGCAACCCCCGCCTCCCGGGCTTCTCGATTCCCAGGGCCGGGGCAAGCACACCATCGTCGTGCCCGGCCCTGTTCCCAGACTTT
>Ga0326728_10004252_pt1 | contig 42752 bp, 58 predicted proteins | sample MB3enrmetagenome_FD_207602 | JGI IMG/M metagenome (GOLD analysis project Ga0326728, IMG submission 207602) | Lab enriched peat soil microbial communities from McLean, Ithaca, NY, United States - MB31MN | ecosystem: Environmental > Terrestrial > Soil > Wetlands > Peat | place: USA: New York... | reverse complement strand
AACTCCTCATGCTCCTCGGCGGAAAGCAGCTTCTCCGCCCTGCGAATGAAGATGCTGGTCTCAACGACCGTCAGCATGGGCTTATTCACAAAGAGATTATGCGGCATTGCCGCATCTGAGTCAAGCTGTGGCTCGCCAAATTGCGTTACAGTGAATCTCCAAATTGCGTTACAGTATACTGTAATTTAATTTGGAGAATATGAAAATCTATATATTCCCAAAAAAGCGGTTTTTGAGACCTTTTTCTGTCTCAATTTATTCCCCCTTAAGGCATTGAACAACATCAGATATAAAACCCTGCAAAATACGATTCTCATAAGCCACGGCATCATGGTGTTTTTACTATATATTCAAATCGCAATGTGCCAGTTGACGAGTTAGTTGCTTGCATAAGTCATGATTTCATCGCCAGCGGTTCAGTTACCGCAGATCAAAGAGATCGACGTAATTGCCGTTTGAGTAGAAGGGTTCCATATTCCACCCATGGCGAGGCCCCTATGGAGTATAAGTGATCACTACAATGCCTGGGCTACCGGCGCCTCCTTGCCCAGATGAGCTACCAGTGGTATAGCCGCCAGATCCTCCTCCACCTCCATAAAGTCCTCCTGTGCCGCCATTTGCGGCTGCTGCGCTAGAGAGAGCGCCGCCGCCACCGCCGCCGCCCCCACCAGATCCATATCCTCCCCATTCTTTCCCTGCTCCTCCTATTCCACCCGGATCGCCGGTATTTCCGGCGGCGATAACGCCGCCGCCGCCACCGCCCGAGGCTCCATTCACATCGCCTCCGCCGGCCCCTGCTCCAGATCCTGTATCTCCGGCTCCTCCAGCCACCGATGCAGTATAGTTAGCGCCGCCAGCCGCGCCAGCATTGCCGCCGCCAGGGGATATACCCGCAGACCCGCCGCCAGATCCTCCTCCGCCTCCGGCGCCTGTATGTGAAGCTGTTGTATTTGCTGCTCCGCCTGCAGCACCAGCGCCGTTTGGTCCGGCCGCGCCTCCGCCTCCTGAAAAGGCAGTGTGGGGCCCTGGTGTGCCGGAAGCCCCGCCATCATGAAGGGTGGTTCCTGTCCCGCCCGTGCCTCCTGCTGCTGCCGTGCTGGTGTTTGTGGCACCAGCTCCGCCATTGGCAATCACAGACGACCCAAAGGAACTTGCTCCTCCATTATTGCCTGTGTTCCCACTGCTCGCGGCGCCCCCGGCGCCGACTGTGATGGTGATGTTTGCGCCAGAAATATAGGCTATTGAAGCACTGGCATATTCACCGCCGCCACCGCCAGAACCATAGGAACTGTTCCCGCCATTACCGCCGCCGCCGCCGCCAATTGCCTCCACGGTGATGTTTGCGCCATTCGTTGTTGCGCTCCACGTCCTGCTGGATGTGCAAAACTCGCGTAATTGCAAACCCACCGTTACACACGCGCATAGCGCGGCACTGCATGATGGCGCGGTAGAGTGGATCGTGTGCCGGTGATTCCCGGTCATTACTTGCTGACTCGCCGCCAGCAAGGGAAGGAACGCGAAGAGCGTGAAGATTTTTTTCATGTCAATATGTCCCCGATATAATCCATGTGGTTTGTGTGGTGGCGCCATCTGCAACAAAGGTGAATTTGATCCAGCCTCCGTTCGAGATGGTATAGTGGCTGCTGTTCACGGTGCCCGAGGCCGGAGTCGCGGAGCAGGTCAGTGTGGAAGCTGAAAGCAGATTATTGCTGGAGTTATCGGCTACGGCGATTGTGCTTGAACCGGAATTGTCCGTGTAGCACTCAATTGCAGTGATTGTCCATGTCGCGCCGCTGTTGTTATAGCAGGTAGTCTGATGATAAGTAGCCGCAGTGATCGCGTTGGTTCCATCGCCCAGCCCCGGTTCACAGGAAAATGTTTTATATTGCGAAGAGATACTTCCACCGCTTGGCGCATTCCCGATGGTCATCACATCCCAATTTCCTGCCGCGTCAAAGCACATCGGGACAGGTTTGTTGGCCGGGATATCGCCGGCTGCCAGCGTGGTTGCAGAGCCCGCCCATTTTGCAACGGAGTCAGCCGCCGATGAGTTCACGTTGATAGTCAGCGCCGTCCCTGAATTCGCTGTCGTGGTCAAATAGGTGATGCAGTTCCCCGCCGTTGGCGTAAAGCTGGGCGTCGTCGTGCAGCTCTGTGCCGTGCCGCTGCCAGAGGTATCTGAGCAGGTTATGGGAATCGAGCCGGTCAGATTCAGGCTTCCCAGCGCCGTTCCTCCATTGATGCTGACAGCCGTTCCTCCAGAGGAAACCGAACAGGTAGGGCAAGAAATCGCCACCGTCGACCCTGTTTTCGTCGCCACAATTGGGCTGGTTCCTGTCACGCTGGCAACTGGGGCGGCTCCGCCATCCTGCATCGTGCCATATGCGTCTGCGTAAGTCACAATATCGCCCGCAGTTGTCGATGATATAGGCCCCGTTACAATTCCCGCGCCGCTGCCCGCCAACGGCTTGCTGCTCGTCACCGTACTGGCCGTGGCCGCGATCGGCACCTGCCCGGCCGTCATCCCGGAAAGGCCGCTGCTATTCGTTCCTACTGACACGTTTCCCGAGGTATCCACCACTAAAGGCTGCGTGCCGCTGGAAGCGACGAGCAGAGGGAACTGAATCGCCCCATTCATAAAGACTTTGATCCACGTATTCCAACTGTTGTAGTTGGTGTAGTTCGACTGAAGCGACCAATAATTGTTTAGGGAGGAGAGAGAAACCTGCGTGTAGCAAATACGGAATGAATCATCACCCACAGATTCATTTGAATTCCCCATCCTGCTGCATCCGTACATATTAGTTCCAAACCCAAAATCAAAGAGTTGATCGACCGCCTCTCCGTTTCCATAGGCCGTATTCGGCGCATGGACCTCGATTCGTGGCTTGCCGCCGTCATAAGTTCCAATGGTGCTGAAGAGAACGGCCGGATTGTAACCATCCAGCATCACAAAACCGGGATATGGTTCTGGAATATTGAAAGCAAGGCTGTTGTTCGTCCACGGCTGCCACACTGGAGGCGGACCGCTCATGCTGCTGCCTTGACTGGCGAATGCCTCATTGACTCGCTGCGCAAAGATGGCAGATCCCGAGGGATCGGTTCCCACGCGCCCGGATAAGCCTCCATAAGCATTGAAATCGATATAGCGATCCCAGAATTGGCCGTTCGAACGATTCGATCCTGTAGGACCCTGTTCAGCCATCCATTCATTTATCTGGCCGACAGTAGACCAATAGCTTGAGCTATCGATGCCGATCTGCGTATTCAGCAGAGATCCCTCGACGACAACACAGCCCGCGGCGTGCGCCTGCTGCCAAATCGATTGCAGCGACGTCTCAACCTGGCCTGCCGTCTGGCTATTCGAGATGATGTCATTCAATCCCACTTCCAGAATCAGATAACTCGGAGTGCCCGCGGAACAATTGACCAGGCTGGAGAAGTTGGTGGCTAAATTCGCGGCCGTGGTGAAGAAGTGAGTATAGGTTCCATGCCCTTTAATAAATGGCTGATTTGCCGTCTCATATGCGCCCCAATAAGTTGAAAGATATAGATTGCCGCCAGATCCACTGCCTGTGTTGGTGCTTGAAAAGGTGAATTGCGTGGTGCTGGTGACCGTAATCGGAAAAATCGATACATAGGTTCGCGTCTGTGAATCTGAGGGCCATCCCGTCAATTGATTCACGCATACCCAATCACCTGTTTGGTAGCCATGAGCCGAGGTTGTATTGACCGTGCATACGCCTGCAGAGCAGGACCACGCGCCAGCCGCGACCGCTGAACTGATGTTGTGATTGTCATCCAGCAGAATCGAGGAACTCGCCAGATAATACATCGTGGTGGATGGATTATAGGATACGGAGTTTCCTCCGCTTCCGCCGCCGGCATTTACCGTAACAGCGCCTGTACCGCCGGATGGCGAGATGGTCACGTTGGTTCCGGCGATGATCTGCGAGACTCCGCTCGATCCGCCTCCTCCAGTCACGCTCTCCTGAAACATAGTGCGGTCATCGGCGATGCTGGTGATAGCGCTTGTGCCCGCAACCACCGTTGCGATCGGGATGTCGCTCGATGTGAAAGCCGTCGTTTTGACCGCCGGCGCGCAGCTCGCGCTGGTGTTCAGGTAAACATAGTTTTCTATGCTTGCCGTCATGCTCAGCGTGCCGCCGGCATAAGTTACTATGGTTCCGGCGCAGTTCGCCGTGCCTGCCGATAGATTGAGCGTAAGTCCCGAGCCGGCTGTGGGCCAGTAGCCAGGCGCGACGCCATTCGCATATTTTGCATTGATCGGGTAAATGGGCGCGTGCTGCGACTGCGGCTGCTGGGCGCAGAGGGCCATGGCCGAGATGAGCAATAAACCAATTCCAAAGAGCTTTTTCATCCTATCCTCCCGGTTTAGAAGCAGATTGCATTGCCCGTGACTCCGGCATCCGAAGCCGCAAGATAAAGATTGGTTGCGTCAAAACCAGTGGGGTTTTGAAGCCAGATGGCGCCCCCCGAAGTCATGGAAATCAGCACTGCGATCGGCGCGCGGCTCATGCCATGCGCTTGAGTGAAGTTGCCCGGCGCTGAAGGAGCGAGCGCCACGCTGACCGGAACCGGAGTTACGTTGACCCATGCGGAGCCGGTATCATACCAGATTTGCATTGTGTCGGTGGCGTAGTAAACGCGGCCATGCATTCCAAATGCGGGAAGGGCCGCGTAGGCGCCTTCGACAACCACAGTGCTCAGATCGATCTGCATCATCCCTCCTCGACAATAATCGGATTATCGTTGACATCGATGATGTTGCCGCCGGTGGTCAGATAATCGCTGGAATTAGGCGTCTCCGTGCCCCAGATCGTCACGGTGGCTGATCCCGAGCAAGATGGCGACGCGATGCTTGTGGCTGTGATAGTGTGCGCGCCGATCGAATCTGGAGGGTTATAGAGGCCGGAGGCGCTGATGGTTCCCACCGTCACATTGCCGCCGGCGATGCCATCCACGCTCCACTTCACGTTCGGATTCGCATTGTTGAGAACCGCGGCTGAAAATCCCTGTGTGTTGCCGATCTGAATGCTTGCGGTTGCGGGAGTCACCTGCACCTGGGTTGATGGAGCCGCAGACGGCACACAATAGATGGCGAAGATATCTGCCGTTCCGGGCCATTGAGTTCCAGAGCCATTCTGGAAGAAGACGTGAACCTGATCCTCGGCATCGAGATAGCAGGCGCCCACGCCCTGGCAGTGATCGGTGCCGGATTCAGGAAGTCCATTATGCGAACCGATATTGATTTGAAGAGTTGATCCATTCCCGGCAGCGGCAGGCAATTGCAGAGTCGATCCATTGACCATATTCAACGCGCATCCCGCGCCGAAGATTGTGCCGTTGGAAAGCGGAATCTGCATCCAGTTGCCGCCGCCGAGCGCCTGCGTCGTGACGGTGCCCATATTATTTTTCCAGGCGAAGACGAGCACCTGAGCATTTCCGTGCCAGTGATTTCCCGAACCGTCGGTCACATCGTAATGCACCACCATCTCGGCATCGACGTAAGCGCCCATAAGATGCGCGACATTGTTGCCGGATGTGGGACCATCATGCATATTGGCGACGGCAAAGCACTGCGCAGCCGTGAAGCCCGCGGGAAGCGTGATCGTCGAGCCATCCGCAAGAATTCCCTGACCGAAGAGAATCACTTCGCCGCCATCCAGCGTCAATTCGAGCCAGGTCATTCCGCCGCTGCTGGTGGTTGTATCCGAACTCAGCCAGGCGAGAACCGCATAGTTGACAGTTCCAATCCATTCCAGGCCTTCCCAATCGCGATAATTCAAGGTCAGCAGGCAGGTTGACGAAGCCGCGCAGAGCACGATTGCGCTCGCGGAGTGGCCTCCGGTGATAGTCGTATCATTCAAGCCCTCGGTGATGTTTGCGCCCGCAGCGCTGGCCCAGGCCAGCATATTCCCCACCGGAATGCCCGTGGACGGCAACTGAAACGCCTGGCCGCTATTGAGCTGCCCGCTGAAGAAAACAAAATGGCCGCCATTAGCCAAAGCGATTGCGGTAAAGTTAGTGCTATTGCCGGGATCGCTTCCTGGCACATCGGGCCATCCGGCCTGCGTAGGATCGCTGGAATCGTACATCACAGCTTCGTCATAGGGACCGAGCACAAATTCAATTTCACCGCTATTTTCAGCGGGCTTGCGCGCGATCTCTCCGCCCTGACTTGAGGCATCCACAGTTGGAGGAAAGAACGAGAGCGGCTCTAGCACCTCGTATTCGCCGGCATATTGGAAGTTGGTTGTATTGTCGAGCGTGACGTGATCTCCGGGGCGAACGGCGCAGGCAAGATTGCCGTAGATATCGCGCGCGAACATGGAGGTGCGCAGCTTTACGTTGGGCGGAGTGATATAAGGCGATTGATCAACGCCCAGCAGGCGATCGCGTTCATAGCAGGTGAGGCGGCTGACCTGATCCCAGGTTGCTGTGGCGAAATCGAGAGATTGTTTCACCTTCTGACGCTGCCTGGGAATCCCTAAGCCCAGAGCGCCGCGAGCCAGCATATTGTTTTTGTGCCAGAACTCCGGAGTCCGTTCCTTGAAGCGCGAATAGAGAAGCCCGCAACCGCCTACATTGCCCACGTTAGCCGGATAATTCGATCCCTGCGGAACCAACGCAAATTGAGTCGGATCAATCTCGTCAGTTGCGCCAGGATTGACGATGGAGGGAACGCTGAAGACTTGCCATACGCCATCATAAGGAGAATTTGTTCCGCCGATTGCAATCCAGTCGTTCGCTTGAAATGGATGCGGTTCCGGAGTGGTTAAACCAGGAAGCGACGTGGTGACAATGGGGTAGTTGCCCGAGCCGCCAACTGTCCACCCGCTGGGAAGCGGCCCGCTCTCGATCGATAGAATTGTATTGCACTGCGGAACCAGCAGATCGCGGAATTGCGAGAGATACCGGTTAGCGCTTTTGTTCAAAGGCTGATCGGTCGCCTCCCAGGAGCCGGGCAAAATATGCGCGCGGCTGAAGGTGAAAACGCTGGAGCGCGGCATATCGATCTGCACGCCGATTTTGCCCGCATATTCCGTCTGGAAGCCGCGGCAATTGAGGAGAATCTGCTCCAGGCAGGCTTGCAGAGTCGTCTGTTGAGCAAAAGAATAATTGCCTTCGAAGCGCCGCCTTCCGTTGGCTAGAAATTCATCGCAATATTGCGCGGCCAGATAAAGAGATCCCCAGTCAAAGCGATTGGAAACAGCGACGGAGAGACCATCGGGACCGACGTCATATACGAGACCATAATCGGGAAAGAGCTTGCGACGCAGAATCAGATCGATGAAATGCCAGATGGGATTGGTGGTGAAGGCATAACCGGTCTGGTTTCCCTCATCATCAAAGAGGCGGCACCTCAGCGCGCGGCAAAGCAGAATAGGCGCAATATCGGTCCACTGCGAAGGATCGTTGCCATTGTTCGAGGTCTGATTCTGGATCGGCTGTTTGCGCATCAGCGTGTAGTAGGCGATGCGCGAGAAAGCGAGCTGCTGGATCGCCGGCGGGAACAGCGGCCAGAGCACATCGAGATTGTTGTTATCCGGGCCTGTTGAAGATGGAGATAATGTGGTGCCAACCGGCGTATCGCAACCGCTATGAAAATTGAAAACAAAACCCTCGGGATTGCCGTCGAGCGCGGCCAGCCAGTTGAAGCCGTAGGTCCGTATCTGATGCTGCGCGGGCGCATTGCCGCCATTCCAGACCATGAGATCGTTGATCCAGAGAGAGATGGGCCCATCCCATTCGCCATGACCCAGAAGCCAGATGCCCAGGCGCTGATATTCATTCACCGAATCGCCGGTATTTTGCAGCATGTAATAGGCGTGGCGCTTGCCCGTCACCCAGGCATAGCCATAGGTGATCGGGATCGGAGTGCCGGTGGTTTCGCTGGCCGAGCTGGTCTGAGTTGTGGCGGCGTTTGACATCAGATCGCCCTTCTCCGGTTGATGACGTTCAGCGCAGTATTTGCCTGATTCTGGCCGTAGTTGGTTTCGTAGTGATTCATTGCCACCATGATGCGGGCCGGGGATTGGCAGCTCTGATAGCTGTAATTGCATTCCGTGGTTTCAGTGGAACCGCAGCGCACGCCGCCCCATTGCAGTTGGCAGGTCTCGCAATAGATTTCCAGCGGCGTATCATCCTGCGATGGATTGATGAGCTGAGAGCCTTTCAGTTTCACGGTATCTACGCCGATGTCTTCAACGGTGAGAGTGCCATGAACCTCAAGCCACGCAGCCATGGCATCGGCTTGCCAGCACCGATAGACAAAGAGAGCGCCCTCCAATGCGGATTTGCGGGCGATCTTCTCGAAGTCGCGGCTGAGCGTATCGCCACTCAGATTCTGGATGACAAATGAGCCGATATCCGTGAGAAGGGAACGATGGAATTTGAACTCGGGAATGCCGACAAGCCAGGGAACATAGGGTCCGCCGTCGAGCAGATATTCCAGAAAAGAAGGGTTTGTCGATTCCGAGCCGGGAACGGTATAGATGATGCAGGTTACGACATTGGCGTTAATCTGTGCTTTTGCCTCTCCCTCCCAGGTGCCCGCGCCGAGATAGAAGTTGACATTATTTGCCTGCAGAGGAATAGGATTCGGGTCCCATGCCGTGCCACTAAAAGAATCGTCGATGGTATACGTGTCGCTGATGAATTCAATATTGGCGCTGGCCAGGCCGTTGTTGGTCATCGATCCAACCACGCCTTCATAAATCCCCACAATCGTCGCGTTCGGGGGCACGCTGGGAAAGACAAGAGCGACAGTGCCGCTTTCAGTTTGAGTTCCCAGCGGGTTTGGCGCGTCAACCGATTGATTGAAATTTCCGCCAATCCCGTAGGCGGCATATTGTCCCGGAGCCAAAGGGGATGGAGGAGTGATCGGGAAAGGCAAAGAGGACGACGTGGAGGAAATCGCCGTCGGCACGTTTTTGATGAGCCGGTCGCTCCAGTAATAACAGTTCCCATTCACATCCTGCACGTCGAGCAGGTTCACCGGATCGATGCCGGTGCGCGCGCCGCCCACTGCCAGCAGGGATGGAGGATAGACGATCACCGCATCACCTCCAGCGCATACCAACTCACCGCGGCGCCCGAGGCTGAGGCGTTCTTAGTGCCGTCGCAAAGCACCTGCACGCGGTGAATGTCGAGCGGCATATTCGTCTGCGTGAGCACGATCTGCGGGCCGATATCGGCGGCGTTGTAAAGATCGATGGTTTCAAGAAAGACCCCATCCACGTAGATATCCACCTGGCCGAACTCCGGACCTTTGAGCATATAGAGCCTGAAGCCGTAGCCGCGATATTCGTAACAGGCCCAGTCGCCGGCAGTGCCCGTATCGTCCATGGTGACGTATGGTGTGCCGATAGTGCTCAGCGGAACATGCGCAGTCCCTTGTGCGCCGGCGACGGCCGTGCGCGCGGTTTGAGTCCACGTTCCGGAGGTGGCCAGCTTCTGATCGCCGAAGTCGTTGGTGACGAAAAATGCGATCGCATCGTCGGTCCAGTCGCTGGGATAGCTCACCATCGGCTGTTGCGGAATCTCCTCAAAGGTCACATTCTGCACATCCCACATGCCGTTGCCGGTTTCGACGGGAACGATTTCGGTGGTGAATCGGCCGACATAATGGCGGCCGCCGCCATCCCAATCAACGATGGTGAAGACGCCATCTTCATACTGCTCGTAGTAGCGCTTCAGTCTGCGCACGCAGGCCCAGGAGCGCGTGAGCCAGCTCAGGTTGAAGACGTGGCCGGTATTCTGCGTCTCCCGCGTCCACGGCGTTCCTCCCACGGCTTTTTTGTTGAGTTTGGTAGCGACGCGCTTGCGCGTGAAGCCATAATTGGGCGTCATGGAATCGTTGATGTCTTCAGACCACGCGGTGGTGGGATTGAGAATATCGGTATAGGGCATCAGTTCAACCCTCCACCGGAATTCTCCGCATAGCTGTCATTTACCGCCGAGCGGATGTTGTGCTTGTATTTATCGAGGAATTGAGAGACGCCGCGCGCATCGATGGCGTGGACATGGAGATGCACGTCGCCCATGGAGGCCGATTGCACCGGCATTTTGCTCATAGATTCGACTGCCTGTGTAACGCGCTCATTACGACCAGAATCAAAGACGCCTTCACCTTTATGCAGGATGGCCAGGCCGGTGCCGGGAACATAATCCGTGCCCGATGCATATTGCGCGGTGGAAGAAGAATATTGGCTGCGCCCCGCCTTTTCCTGAGCCGTAAGCTTGGCCATAAACTGGGTCAGCTCGGGCTTGATAGTATTGCTGAAATAACGATAGTCGGCAGGACCCATCTTCTTCGTGGTGCGGTCCGCATCCATTTCCAGGCTCTGCGCGTCGGAGTAAGCCGCGAGATAATTCATGCCCCCGGAATGGTAGGCTTCGAGGTCCTGCGCCATGCGCGGGCGCACGGTTTTCAGATCGTATTCGCGCGCCGCTTTGCCGCTGCCCAGGCCGCCCAGCACTGCGCCCACACCCGCGCCGATCAACGCGCCGATTGGCCCGGCGATGGCCATGCCTGCCTCAGCGCCGCTCATGGCGCCCTTCAATGCTCCACCGACTCCGCCGCCGCCTTGCGATGCGGAGAAGACGCCGAGAGCGCCTTGAGCCGCTCCAGTTACATTCGAAGCGGAGAAGCCTCCGCTCGCCATGGAGCCGCCGGCAGCCGACTGAGAAGCTGCGCCAGAACCTGAGAAATCTTTTGAAAGCTGTTTATAAAGTCCAAAGCCTTGACTCACATCAGTCAGCGCGCCTTTAGCCTGAGCTATATTCGAAGGCCCTACTCCGCCGCCAGGCGCGGCAATGCCGGAGCCGATATTCGCAGCCATATCAGCGGTCGATCGAGAGCTGCTGAAAGCCGCTCCGGCTGGCGTCGATGCGCCGCCTCCGAAGCTGCCGCCAGCGCCTGGCGCGAGCAAAGTTGTGCTGCCAGGCCCGGCGACGGTTGCATTGCCCACGGACGTCGATCCGCCGGCGAAGCCGCCGCCAGAAATGCTGGCGCTGCCAATGTGAATCATGGCGGTGGCGATGCTCATCGATTTGCCGGCCTCGTGCGTGGCCGGCATTCCCGGTACCGCGCCCGCGCCCGGCGCTTTCTTTTTGCCGAGGCCGAAGCCGCTCATCATGTCGCCAAAGATGCCGCCTGGACCTTCCGCCGCAGCACCGCCATGCGAACTGGAGAAGCGCTGCCAGAGCGAAGCCGCCGCCTGCCCCGCAGCCTTATCGCCCAGCTCAGCGAGATATTTTTGCGGATGCTCCATGCCCTTGAAGAAGGAGGTAAACTCCCCGGCCATCTTCTTGCGCGCTTCCTCGGCCGCCTGGATGCGCTCGGCATTGGCTTCCTGCTCTGCGGCGAGTACGCGACGATTGTAATCCTCCTGTGTGATCTCCCGAGCCTTCAGCTCCTCGGCATATTTTTCCTTGCGTTCATTTAATTCAGTCTGAATTGCCGCCGTCTTTTGCTTTTCGGCAGAGAGGAATTTGACGCGTGCCTGTGCCTCCAATCGCTCATCTTCCAGCCGATTTTTATCGTCACGATCTTTGATCTGCCCGGCCTCGCTAGCTTTGATTGCATCTATTCCACGAGTCAGGTCTTCAGGTTTGCCGCCATTCTTTGCGGCTTCGGCGCGTAATTTACGGATTTCATTTTGCGCATCGGCGCTGATTCTCGCAAAGCCTTGTAGTTCTCGCGAAGCGCTGCTGCCCACAATCTCATCTACGCGCTCAGCAAAACTCTTGTTCAGCGCGCTAATTTCCTGAACGGTTTGCTTATGGATTTCATTGCCTTCAGCTAGGCGCTGGCCAGGAGTTAGACCATTGTCAGGGTTATAAACTTCCGAAATCCGATTTCGTTCTTCCTGGTGAATGCGCGCTGTTCCGGTTAAGCCCGCAAGTTGTGTTGATTCACGCATTTTCTCAATTGCATGTTCCTGTTCCTGCAATCGCTTCATCTCTTCAGCATGGAATCTAAATTTGATCGCATTTCTAGCTGCGACCGAATCCATATCTTTAAACTTCAGTTCTTCAATTGCTGCCGCTTCTTGAGCCTTGTAAAGAGCCGTACCGCGCAGCCCGGCTTCTAAAGCCTGTTCGCGCAAATGGGCCAGCTCCTGATTCTGCGCGCGCCGCAGATTAAACAGTTCAGCATTAGCCTTTGCATCGGCGATTGAGTTTTTTGTGTTTTGTTCTTTCTCGGCAGCATCCGCAGCAACAGGATTGTCCTTATTGCTGTCCAGGCTGTATTTGAATGAGGCGTCCTCGACATTTATTGCATGCTGTTTCCGCTTTTCGGCGGTGATCTTCTGCTCGCCGCGCAGCCTCGCATCCCCTGCATGAGCAAGTTCAATATGAGCCAGTGCGTCCTCGTGATTCTGGCGTTCCTGCTCAGGGCTGAGCTTATCGGCTCTCTCCCGGTTTTTGACCGCTTCTCCCGCTAATTGATGTGCATTGTAAAGCTCTCCGAGTCCCATTCCCACATTCCCGCTGAAGATGTCTGCCCATCCTGAGCGATGAATTGCATCGGCAACTCCTCTAAAAGATTCAGCAGCATTCTTCGCTTCATTGATCCGGAGAGTTGTGGTCTCGATGTCGTGGCTATTCCAGTAATCTTCGTCCTTTTGTTTTTTGAGAGTCTTTTCGTATTCGTCGGCCGCATGATTAAGCGAGAGGTAATTGTTCCAGAGCTTTTCCGCACCTTCAATTGCGGCCGCAAAAACCATGCCGCCAATCTGGATCGCGCCGAATCCAATGAGCGCCGTGCTAAGGCTGCTCAAGACGGCCTGCGCCGCCTCGCTCTGCCCAATCAGCGAGATCATGGCGCGGGGCAGGCGCACGCCCATCTCTTCGGCGGCCAGGCGCGTCTTCTCCGTGGCGGAAAGCATTCCCGCGCCGGCGCGCTTCATACCCTCCTCGACCTGTGCGCCGGAGCGCAGGCCGGCCGTGCCCAGCTTGTTCAGATTCTGCTCAACGCCCGCGAGCACCTGGTTGGAGGTGTTATCGATTACGTTGACCGAGATTTGAACCGCGCTGGTTTCGACGCTCATAAAATCACTCAGAAGATTCTGCTTACCGCCTTTTTACTCCTTGCGCCTTTGAAACTTCGACGCGCACCCGATGCACTCGCCGCCGAAGCGGTTCGGCTGCCTTTGCCCGCAGCCCGAGCAGGCTGGATGCCGCGCTTCAAAAGCCGCGCGGGCGCGCGACAATGTGAGCAGCCCTTCGGATTCACAAGCAGCCAGATCCTTGAGTGCCAGGGCAATGCCCGCCTTTTGCAGAGCTTCGAGATGGAGCAGATGCTCACCCCAGCGGTAATAGCCCCACGCCAGAGTGCGCGGCGGAACGCGCCGCTCCATGCGAGCCAAAGTCTCGTCATTGGCCCCTTCGCCGCGCATGAGCGAGCGCGCGAAGTCGCTCTCGAAGATCTCTTCGAGGGCCATGCGCACGCCTTCCGCGTCATTAGAGACATCTATCATTGCTCCTCTTCAACCTTGGGCGCGGCCGGCGCAAAGAGCACGTCCACCGCCGCCACCTTATGGTAGGTGTCCATGAATTCCACCAGGCCGTCGTGATCGGGAATCTCGCCGTCAACCACATAACCCTCGGCGCTGACGATCAGCTCGTCATAAAGCTCGGCCAGGGTGGCCTGCGCGCCCATCCATTGTGTTTTCGAGCTGCGCGAGCCGCCCACCACGCGCGAGCGAGAGCTGTCGCGCGAGATGCGCCGCTGCTGATCGGCGGTGGGCGATTTGAAGTTGTGGCGCAGGTTTTTGAATTTGCGCATCACGCCGTCTTCGCCAGCGCTCCAGATGGCGTCAAGATAGATGGGTTCAAGGCCGAGCGCGATGGGCTCATCCTCATTGGGCTCACTGGGCGAGACGCTGATGATGGCGTTGGCTACACCCAGGCGATGGGACAGAGGCAGCAGCTTCTTCCAATCCTCGACCTGGTCGATGCTGATTTTGCCTTCGGGCAGCGCATAGCCGCTGGCGGTCACGAGGCAACTCTCCACGAGATCCAGCCGCGCGGCGCTGCTGTCGAAACTGTCGATACGCTTGCCGCCCTGGTTTTCGCTGGTGGAGAGGATGCCTTCAAAATAGCGCAGCCACATTTTTTTGGTGATGCGCGCCAAGGTGAAGGTATATTGCTTGCCGCGATCGGTGAGGGTGATGATGCGCGGCGCCTTGAGCTCGATGGAATTTTGCGTAGACATAGGTCCTTCCTTCTTTGAGATGGGATTTGTGAATCAATCCAGGTGAAGGACCCGGTCTTTCTTGAAGCCCCGCGCAGGCCTGCCGGACTTCCGCCGCGCCGCAGGATTGGCGCGGATACAACGGAAAAAAGCGGGCGCGCTTCCCCACGCGCCCGTAGGAGCAACCGTTAAGCCACGCCCGTAAGATATGACGCGACGCTGTTGACAACCGTCACCGTGACCGGCGAAACGCCGCTCACATCGAAGGCGCTGGTCTCGTCGAATTCCAGTTCCCAAATTTCCATATCGCCGTCGAAGCCCAGCTTGGTGGTCTTCAAGTGAGCAACAGGAATGGAAATGGTGAGCTGCGCCGCGGCGCCGGAGTTGACCACCAGCGAGTAGACCGAGGCCGTGTCGTTCTGGAAGAGGGTGTAGATATCATCCGTGTCCTTGGCCGCGATGGTGGTGGCGATGGAGAACTTGGGATTCTGCTTTCTGACGAAAAGGCCATAGAGGCCGCCGCCGGGCGCGCGATGCACTTGAAGCTGATTCTGCGCCTTGAAGGTGGTTTTCATATGACGGCCGATCATCGATGCGCCCGCGCCGGAGCCAAAGGTCAGCGCCGCGTCGGAGCCCAGAATGTAGCTCTCCGAGGCCAGCGCGGGCAGCGGAGAGAGAGCGCCGATGGTCTGATAGCCGGTGCCCAGCATACTCATCTCCGCCACGATCGCGCCGATCTCGTTGACGGTCAGCGTGACTTCATCGATGCACATATCCGGGCAAAGATACTTGATGGCGGCCGTGTCTTCCACGTAGATCGTCGTGGGCACGGCAATGCGCGTGGTCTCATCGAAATTGAAGGTGTGCGTATAAGGCGAGGCTGATCCGGTGACGGTATCCGTGCCCATGAGAAAGGCGAAAAGATAGCCTGCCAGCCATGGCGAGAGCTCCGCCTTGAAGCCCTGGAATTTGGTATCCCAGCTCGTGACCTGGCCATTGGTGGCGAAGGCGGTTCCTTTGCCGCTGTAACCTTGATCGCTGCGCCGCGTTGAAGAGAAGCCCAGCACCGCGCCGCCATCGAAGCGCTGGCGCTGCGTGAGGGCGGAGAGCGTCAATGCGCCTTGCCAGGCGGATTGCGAGTTTGCGCTGAGCAGAAGATTTCGCGCTTCTTTCCATTGTGTGAGGAAATTGTAGGGTCCTGCCATCACTTCACCTCGGTTGCCGCGGCGCTTTTGGCGGCCGTAGATTTTGTTTTGAACGCGGGTTGAGGCGCAGGCTGCGCGGGAGCATCGCTATGACTGGCCTCGGGCGAAATCGTCACGGATGCTCCGCTTTGCTGAGCGGCCTGCGCTCCGGTGGAAACCAATTCAAAAACAGGCTGGCCGTTGGAAAGCTGCGCCGAGAGCACGCGGCTCCATTCGCTGATGAGAACTTTGACGGGATTGCCTGGCGTAAAAGTGTAATCGAAGTGGCCATTGCAGACGCGCAGGGTTTGGCCAGCGCCCGCGAAGGCAATGCCCGCGGCCGTGAGCTGCACTTGAACGAAGTCCGGAGTCGCATTGGCCATCAGAGCACGCCTCCGTTGGGTCCATTGAATTGCGCGATGCCGCTGATGAGCAAAGTGATGGCGAAGAGCTGGTCGACCGGGCCGCCATCATCGGGCAATACGAGAGAAACGCGCCGCAATTCGATCGGCATGGATTGCGTGCCATCGGCCAGATTCAGCCGCGCTCCGGCGAGCTGGTTGAGCGTGACGTCCACCAGGCTCAAAGTTTGAATGCGCTCGTCGGCCTTGGAGCGCAAGCTTGATTCGAAGCAGAGCACGTCGAAGAGCAGCGCTGCCTGATAGGTAAGCCGCTGATTGTCGCGCAAATTGGCATAATTGGCTTCGCTGAATTGCACGCGCAGCGACGGAGGTTTCAGCGCGAGCTGGCCCTGGGCGTTGAAGTCCTTGCTGTTGACAGAATTCACATCCACCAGAACCGGCGCTTCCACAGTGCCATAGGCTGCGGGCATCACGCTATTGAGCAGCGCGATCAGCGCGCCCTCGACCTGGTCGATTTTGAATTGCGAGGGAGCGCCCATCACTCGCCTCCCAGGCCAGCCGCCGATTGCGCGCGCTGAATATAGCCGTTGACCAGGTTGCGGATGCGCTGAGGATCTTCCGGCCGGAAGACCAGGTAAGGCCGTGCGGGAATGTTCTGATGGCGCGCGTGCGCGGAAACGGTTCCGCGAATCTGATTGCGCGGACCGCGGATATTCATCACGCGATTGCCCAGCCGGCCTTTGCCCAGCGAGCGCGTAAGCCGCGCAAAGCTGTGCTGCTGCACATTGACGGTGGCGGCGGCTTGCTCTTTAGTGCGCGGGCCGAGTCCGATGGAGCCGCGATCGCGCGAGCCGAACTGATGCACGGCGGCATACTTCACATTCGTGACGATAATCACGCTTTCGGGCGTAGTTTGCGCGATGCCGATTGAGTTGAGCAGCGTGCCGGTATCGATGAGGATTTTTTTGCCGGCGGCCTTTGCGCCGAGCTTTTTGAGGGTCGAAGGCGCAAGAGCCATCCAGGAGTTTGCCGGAGATCCCTGCTCACGGAAGGTGCGCCGGATAGAAACCAGCATGGCCATGCCGATCTCCTGCATCAGCTCGCTTTTTTCCTGAAGCGCCAGGCGGAACTTTCCCAGGCCGACTTTCACATTGGCATCGTCGATCTGGATAACGGTGGCGCTCATACATACCCCTGAATATGCTCTTCGCGGAAAGGCAGTTTGCGATCCTTTTCACTGATTGTCGGGCCGCCTAGCGAAGTCTGCGGCTGCAGCGCCGTGGAGGGTTGATCGAGCGATGCCTTGGCCGCGGCGATATCCTTCAAGAAAGCAATGGCCTGATCGAAGCGCTGCTGCACCGTCTCGCCAATCACCGTTTCGCGACGCCGGCTGAAGAGCAGATAAACCGCAATATCCAGTGTCAATGCCTTCACGTCGTCCGATTGCTGCAGCGGCGTCACATAGCGCATCCGGCAATAGCTTTCCACGCGCCCAGAGGCCTCTTCGAGCGCCGCGGTGACAATCGCGGCGTTGATCTGGCCGCTATTATCATCATCGGTAAGCTCGGTGAGGTCCTTCACCGTCATGCGGAGAGGGACCAGGTCGCTCTGGGTTGCATAGGCCATGGCGCTCCGGAGTTACTTGATGGGCTCGATGGCTCCGCTCTTGAGCAGCGGCGCTGCGGTGGCTTCGGTGAGCTGCACGGTATCGCCTTTGCGATAGAGCTTGCCGGTTCGGCCTCCGCCATTGTGCATCAGGTTGGTGAGCACTTTGTAGGCTGAGGTTTTGGCGGTTGTTTTGGTCGTGGCGTCTGCCATGGAAAATCTCCTTGATGGAACTCTGTTCGCCGAAGGCGCGCCTCCGAAGAAGCGCGCCCTCGATCTCATCATTGCCGGAAAGCCGGCCCTTGTTAGCTCTCGATATCGCCAGGGATCGTTCCCATGGTGAAGTTGGCGCTATCAACCACGTTGATCAGCGGAATGCCGGTTTCGACGGCCGTCACCTGGATGTCGTAGTACCAATCCACGGACTGCCAGTAGGTCTTCTTGTCCAGCTCGGGATCGAGCCATTCGAGAACGCCGTAGCCGTCAATGGTTCCCGGAGCGCCTGGCAGAGCGACATTCTCGCCGCCCGCTCCCGGCCCCTTGCCACCGGCCCATACGAAGGTCTTCATGCAGCTCACGTCGTTGCGGTCAGGCGAGCTCTTGGCCATGCCCAGGAAGGCATTGTAGCCCCAGATCCACGAGGCCACATTGTTCTGGCTCATGGTGAGGGCGCTGGCGCGCACGCACTTGACGCCGAAAACACTGGTAAGCTGATCAAGCGAGATCTGACCGCCCAGGTTGGTGTACTTGAAGCGGTTGATGATGTCCGGATGGTTGACCAGAGCGGTCACTACCGGATCGCTCAGAATGAGCACCATCTCCGAATCCTGCACCGCGGCCTGGCGAAGAATCGCCTTGTAGGTTTCCACATCCACAATGGGATGCGAGGTCACGGTGGCCTCAGTATCATCGCTGGGATTGGTGATGTAGCTGTCCCATTGCGCCGGAGTCGAGCTGGTGGTGTAGATGACGCCGTTGGGGAAATTGGTGGCGGAGAGGGCCATCTTGGTGATCTCCGACTCGCGGGCACGGCGAATGCGGCCGATCAGGTCGCCGGTGAGGTGCAGCTTCTCGCTGAAGCCCAGGCCCAGGCCATAGGCCTCGCTCTCGAAGGGCACGCTTCCCTTGAGCGCGTGAGAGCGCGCGAAATAGCTGTTGGTCGAGAAAGAGCGCCGGATGGTGGTGGCGCCGTCGCTCGGCGCGCGCAGCGTCGATCCGGGAATGCGCAGATTGTCGCGATTCCAGATCACGAAGGGAAAGGACTGCCGCTCCACCGGAACCTTGGGGCAGATGAGATCTCCCACCAGGGGCACTGCGTCATCGGCGAATTCCTTCGCATAATTGCTCAGGGCTACATTGGGAAACCCTGCTGGGGCCAGACCTACATAACCGCCCATTGAAAGATCCTCCTCCGCTCGCGCGGGTGAATTCGTGTTGCGTTGCGCCGCCCGGCGCGCGGAATCTCAGCCGCGCGCCAGGCGGGAAAAGTTAAACCTCGCTCAGCGCGGCATTGCCAACCAGCGCCAGGGCAATCCACTTCTGGTTTCTGGCGCGCAGCAGCACCGCGTCGCCGACGGCGGCAAAGGTGACCGTATCATCCGCGCCGTTGATGCCGTTTGCCGCAGTGGTGACCGTGTGCGCGTGCGCGGTCACCGCTTCGATAAAGAGCAGCGTATCTTCCTGCGCAATGCTGGGCTGCACCAGCGTCATAGCTTTCGCTGCTGCTCCGCCGATGGTTGCCATGCCCACAGTTACGCCAATAGCGCCTGAAGCGGAATAGGCGGTCACCGACGGAGCAAGTGAAACGTTGCCCTTTTTCGCCGTGGCCACCCAGAGCCCAGCCATGGCTTCCAGCGTGATGCTGTCGCCGATGGTGGCGAAAGTGATCACGGAATAAGTGCCATCGATGATGCTGGCAGCCGTGGTGACGGTATGCGCCTGCGCCGTCTCCGCGCAGATCTCCAGGGTGGTGCCATCCTGAAGATTGGTGGGCGTGGCGAGAGTCATTGCCAAAGGAGCCGCGCTGCCCAAGCCATAGGTGCCCGAAGCCACCGGAATCGCGCCGGAGGCGACGAGATGGCTGAGCGCCGGCACAGGCACCGTGGTGCCCGCGCAGAGGAAGCCGAAGAGGCCGAAGACAAAGACGTTGGCGAAAGAGCCTGGCGCAACGTATGTCTGCGGCTCCAGCGCCACGGCAACCACCGCATTGCCATTGGTGGCGGGAATCAACTGCCCGGAGGCGTTGACCATCAGCGCTTCCAACGCGGTCACGCTGGCGCCAATCTCCGCCACGCACTGGCCGAATTCAACCACGGCGCAGGGATTGTAGGTATTGATCGCATCCTCTTCGAGAATGCCTGCGCAGAGCTGGCCCAGGACCGTGGCCAGCATGCAATGATAGGCATCGGAGCCATAGGTGACGGCCAGGCCGCGCGTGTAGCCGGTGACGGCCGCAGGCAGCAGCGATTCTTTTGCCTGCACACCCTTGGGGCCTTTTGCTTCAACGTAGATGTTTGACATGATGCGCCCTCCTCGGGGCTGATTTCAGAATTCTTGAAAAGTTGCAGCGCCGGGCGCTTCTAGCGGAGCCGGCGCATCTTGAATCTTTAGACCGCGCCGCCGGTTGCGTTGCCCGTGACAGTCAGCTCAGGATGCTCTGCGGCAACCTGCGCCAACGCCTCGCCGAAGGTGATGCCCTTGCCGCCGTTATCGGCGCGGCGCTCCTTCTGCAACGCGCGGGTCGCATCGGTGAGCGGATCGCCGCTCGATGCGCCGGTTTTGCCGTTGGGTGCGCTTTCGATCAGCCGGCCGCCGGGAACGATCTTCGGCAGCCCTTCCAGGAAGAGCACCAACGTCTCCAGCGGCGTGACCTTCTTCTTCTGGTCGCCTTCGCCGAATTCGATTGTTGGGGTGGTGTTCTTGGCCAGCTCCTCGAAGACCGGGCCGAGACCCTGCTTCTCAAAGGCCGGAACCCATTTGCCCGCGGTCTTCAGCCTGGCGACGGCATTCAGCGCGCGCTGCTTGACCTCGCCGCCGGCTAGAGCCGTTTCGCGCTCGGCAAACTTTGCGGTCTGCGTTTTCAGCTCGGTTTCGAGCGCGGTAACTTTGGCTTGCAAAGGCGCGGCAGCCGCGGTGGCCGCTTCAGTGGCGATGCGCTTGGCATCCTCTTCGCTGAAGGTTTTGGGTTTGTCGGAGCCGCCGAACATCTCCGCAAAGAAACTCTTGATGCCATCCCTAATCTGATCGGGAACGGTTTTGTTTGGATCTGCCACGGTTTCATCCTCCTCGCCGAAGTCCAACGAGATGAACTTCTGGCCGTGATCTTCAAATGAGATGTCTTGCAAACCCTTGACCTCGGGAATGCCAGCGCCCAGCCACGCCAGATGGCGCAGCCCGGTGATGTTGCCCGCGTCGTCCTGATAGAACGCCGCCGAACGCTTTTTGAATTTGCCCGCCTTGCGCGCCTCGGCAAACTTGGGATCAACCTGGCGCTCGCGGGCAAGCAGTTTATCGCCATCCAGCATCAGCGCGTCGATCCAGCCATAGGCCGGCTGGTCATCGGCGCGATGGCCGAGAGTTTCGGGAGCTTCATGATAACTGGGATCGTAATTGCGCACTACGCGGTCGAGATCTTCGCGGGTGATGAGGCCCTTGTTGGCATTGCTATAATCGCCGGCGCGGAAGATCTCAATCCAGGGACGCGGAGCCTCGGCGTGCTCGCCATCGGCCAGATAGGTTTTGTGGAAGTTTTCCGTATCGATGCCATGTTTTTTAGCGGTGGCCTCGATCTTGCGCGCCACTGATTTCTTCTCGGATTCCGGCACATGCTTTTCGTGGCCGAACATCTTCACCGCCGAATCGATGTGATCTTCGTCGATGGGCAGATGCCAGGTCTCGATTTTTTCCGGATCGCCGACGTAGGCAAACTTCTCTTTGGGGAGCGGCTTGCCGTCTACGATTTTGGTGAGAACTTCCGCCATGTGAACCACCTTACTAGGCCGCTTTATCGGCCTGTGCTACGGGTGAAAAGGTTGGGCTGGATGGAATGGTTACTCTCCAGTCAGCGTGTTAAAGCCGGATTCTGCAATCGCAATCCGAGCCAGCAAAGGCAATCGTTCCAGGCCTCCTTCGTCGCTGCCCTCGGGCGCATCCTCGGGCAAAATGGGAATCACTCCGCAACGGCAGTTGAAATCCCATGGTGGATAGATTTTCAGCCATACCGGATCGATGGCCCGCGCGCAAAAACCATCCAGCACCGCGTGCGCCGGCCTCACGCGCAGATCGCCCACCGTCCAGTATTGCCAATAGGGCAGCGCATCCATCATCGATGGCTCTTTCATCTGCTCCAGACGCCCCGCGCTGTAGGCTTTGCCTGCATTGGTCTGGAAGACGGTATCCAGATCGAAGGCTGCCAGCTTCTCCATGCCGGCATCGGTAGTCAGCTCGTCAACGGCCTTGTGAAAGTCTTCGCGCGTTCCGCCCTTGGCCAGCGTCTCACCCAGCGCATCGCGAATCTTTTGAATCAATCGCTGATCGCTGACTCCGGCGATGGTGAAGGCGTCATTTTTGTATTGGCTGGTGAGGCCATCGAAGAGATCGCGCGTCACTGGCGTCAAGCCGCGCAGATAATCCACCGCGCCTGTCGGCGGCAAATCGAAATTAAAGCCCACGTTGAAGGTGTCTCCCTCGGCATCTTCCTCGGCAAAGTTACGCAGTCGCGAGCTGGTGGAGATGCGCATGGACTTGCGCAACTTCTTCAAGCCCACGCCAATGATATGCAGACGGCCGAGCAGGTTGGCCGCGGCCAGGTGGCGCGCCAGCAGATCGCCGATTTGTTCCTGATCGGAATTCAATCTGTTCCCTGTTCCCTATTTTGCGGCGGCACGGCTGTGGCCGCAATCTCGCGCGCGCGCCGCTTGTAGATTTTTCTGGCGTCGTCCTGCAACTGCGCGAAGAGCTTGTCATATTGCTTCCACTCCGCGCGCATCGCCGGCGGCAGGTTATTTTCCGAGAAAGTTGCAGCCGCCGTGTCGCGCAGCGCCACGCTGGGCGCGCTGACATTGGGCGTCAGAATTTCGTCGGGTTGCTGATCGGGAGACAACGGCCGATCGTAGCGATCGGAGATATAACCCGCGGTCTGATGGAAGCCCATGCGTTGCAAGCCACTATCCACTGTCAAAGCAAGTTCGAGATCCTCCGCCTCTTCCAGATCGAATTGCCAGATGGGAATCGGCGCATTCGGCCCGAAATTCCAAAGCACCAGAGGCTTCACGAGCTGATTGTTGATGACCGATTGCAGGCTGCGGCAAAGCTCCACGCTGCGCTGGTCGAGCGTATCGGCATGTGTTTCGCCCTGAGCGCGCGATCCGCCGCCGCCTTCCTGTCCAAAGCTGGTTAGCGTCTCGCCCAGGATCAGGCGGGCAATATCGTATTGCTTGGCCTTGCAGAAGTTTTCGTAGACCTCCGGCTTTTGGCTGCGCGCGATCTTGAGCAGCTCCGGATCGTATTCGAAGCCTTTAGGCACGGCGATGGCCACGCTGTCCACGATCGCCTGGGCAATGGCTACAGCCTGTTTGCGCTCCGATTCATTATCGGCGTCGTTATAATGCACCACGGCCGTGCCGGGACCCTTTTCGGCATATTGAAGCCACAGCCGCTCCATGTTGCGCTTAAACCAGCTTGGCCAGAAAACTTCTTTGAGCAGTGGCCGCCCCATGCGGTTGCGGCTGCGCTTGCGATAGCTGTAGACCAGAAACTTTTGTTCCGGAACCCGAGTTCCCTCCGAGGCCCAGGGATTGTCGAGCAATTGCAATTGCCCCACCTGCGGATAAAATCGATTGCCAAACAAAAATAGTTCCTGCGGGCAATCGCTGATCTCCATCAGCTCCGCCTGGCCCTCGGAAGTATCGAAGACCAATTCCTGCACACTGAAGCCATAGCCAGGCGCGTCCAGAATGCAATCCAGCACCGCGTGGAAGTCGAGCCTGCCGAGCTGCTCTTCAATGAATTCCTTGGCCTCCTGAGCCAATGAAGATTCATCGCGCGGCGCGGGCAGCACGCTGCGATCGCGCTCCAGCACGCTGAGCTTCAGGGTGTGCAGGCCATTGGCCACGTCCGGGTCTTTTTCCTCCAGCTCGCGGAAGTAGGCCATGGTCTCGGGCATGTTGTAGGTCATGGCGCCCCAGATCGCCGAAGGATTGCGCGTGCCACCGAAGGCCAGCGTATTGCGGTAAAGCGAGATCTGCTGCAGGTAGAGGCTTTGGGTCGAGATGATCTCGCCCCTGGGCGGCATGGGAGGAACGGCTTGAATCTTTTTCTCGGTATTTTTGGCCATCACAGGAACCCCTTGGTTTGCGCGTAGGAAGTTTGTTTCTCGGCGGTCTCGACGCCGGCGAGCATGCAGACGCCGCCATCGCCGGCCAGATCCGCAAGGGACTTGGCCCAGAAGGCGTCGGCGTGGGTATAGAGCTTTCGCTTCACGCCGCCGGCCACGGCCGTATCTACCTCGATGCGCGGCGCGTCAAAAGTTACTCCAGAAGGAGTGGCCTGGCGCTTGATGGCTTGCAGCTCGGCGCGGATCTGCGGATCGTAGGGAATGCGCGAGCGCTGTTGCTCGAAGCGTTTCTTGATGCGAATGGCCAGATCCGTCTTCATCTTCACGCCATCATCATTGGAGCCGCCGAAGCTCACTCCCATCAGCCGCCCTTGATTTTCCAGATCCAAAAGATCGAACAAGCCCACGCCCATGCCGGTTTTGTCGATGGCGCTGCGCGAGGTCATCTTCACTATCGGATTGAGGCGCTTGCACTGCTCCGGAAAACTCATGGCGTGCAGCTTGATGACGGCGCGCGTCCAGGCCACGTCGCCGATCTTTTCATCAAGCCACAGGCAGGTGGCGTCGTGATCGCGTCCCACATCGATGCCGCTGAAGAGCGAGCCGCGCTTTTGGAAGCCGGGCGGCAGATCGAGCGTCGCGCCCGCATCCTCGCAGGCGGCGATCAGATCCAGCGTGAGCCATGCGCCGGTGGACTTGAGGAAGACGCAGCAGAATTCCTGATTCCAGGTATCGTCGTCATTGAGGCCGCGGCGCATTTCCTCGATATTGATGGGGCAGCCTTCGGCCACGGCAATATATACATCGACCCAATGGCCGCTCCATCCATCTCTTTTCACTGGCAATTGCGCCGGAGCGACGCCCAGATCGAGCCCGAGCTGGCGGGCAATGTCATAGAACTTGCCCTGCTCTCCGTTGGGCGTGGAGAGCACGCGCAGCTTGTGGCCCAGCGCCACCTGGCGGAAGACGGCCGCGAAGATGGAGTAGCTGTCCTCGTGATGCGCGAATTCATCCAGGATTGCATTGCCGGGATAGCCGCGCGCGGTGCGCGGATTGGCGGGCAGCGCGATGATGCGGCTGCCATTGGGAAAAGTGATGCGCTGCTGAATGCCTTCGATGCGGCCGAAGACATCGATGAAGTCCTCGTCGGCATAGAGCCGCGAAGCGCCGCCCATCAGCTCCAGATTTTTTTGGCAGGTCTCGATAAACTCCGTGGATTGCGCTTTAGATGCGGAGAGCACCGTCCAAGTGGCGTTGGCGTGCTCCAGGCAATCGAAGATGGCTTCAAGGCCGGTGGCGAAGCTGTAGCCGATGCGCGCGGATTTTACGCCGAACTTGAAGCGCGTGTGATCGTCTACCCAGCGCTGCTGATATGGCCTGAGCTTAATAACCGGAGGAAGTTTGATCTCAGCCACGCGCGGCCTCCGGAGCCTCGACCGGAGGCAAGCCGAAGACGCGCTCGCGCAGGCGATTGATATCTTCCACGGTCAGCTCGCCTTTGGAGAGCTTCCTGGCCGCGCCCTCCGTCTCCGCCTCAAGCTGCTGGCGCTGTTGCTCCTCGCGTTCCTCCAGGAGCTTTAATTTTCGGCTGTCTACTTCGACTCGTTTCGCCTGCAGCTCCACGCGCTGCAAACGCGCAAGGGTCAACGAGAGCGCATTCAGGCCATCGAGAAACTTAGCCTGGTCGCCGGGTCCCACCTGGCGCATCAGCGTGAAGACCTGGTCGCGCATGGCGTTCATCACTGCGGCGTTGGTGCCCGGCAGATCCTTGCCGGCGAAGGCCTCGGCCCACTTGCGCGCCTTCGCGCTCTCCGCCAAAACCTGGGCGCGCACCTGGCGCACGCGCAGATCGAACCAGCGATGTAAGGTATTTTTCGCCACGCGTAGGCCGGGGAAGAGATCGAGCGTCTCTGAATCGATCGTCGTCCAATCGATGAAGCCTTGATCATAAGGAGGCTTTGACCAATCTGGGCCGAAGCCCAGCGCCGATTGCTCTTCAATCTCTTTCCAGGTGCGCCCCTGATCGTAGAGCACCTTGATCGCGTCGCGCGCCGATTGCGGCAAGCGATCGATCTTGAGCGGCTGATTCACCGCGCGTCGCTCTCCGGTTTTGGGCCTGGGCTTGGTCATTTTGCCTTTCGAGCGTAATAGTGCAATAACGTTGTAAAACCCTCAAACTTCCTTCGCGTGCGTGGGCTGGGCTCGATTCCAGCTATAGTTCCAGGCTCATCTCAATGTCCGAGCAGGCTACCCTGTGCACCGCCATTGCACTCGAATGCTGGACTATGTGTTTGGCGTCCGACTGTCCTTCCAATCGTGTGCCACGCAAACTCAGTTGAAGAGCAAGTCGTCATTGTTTTTGCGCCGCTGAAGACAGCGCAGACCGGATGCCGTGAGAATGATCTCGCTGATGACAACGCAACCCTCTTCTTCGCTGAACTCCTCTTTGAACTCGACGTAGCCTTGCATATTCAAATCAGGCCTGGGAAGCTTGAGATCTTGCAGCATGGTGCGCACCTGGAAGAGGCTCACATGCAGCCCGCTGTCCTGCATGATGGCGTGCAGCTCGCTGTCGTTGAGCCGGTGCATCTGGTTTTCGTGCCCGATGCGAATTTGCTTCAGGATGAAGACATTCCGCCGCCTGTTCTGAGCCACCCTGATATCAGCTTCCATTGCTCGCCCCCATCTCCTCACATTCGACAGTTTTTGTTTCACGATGAATTACGCAATGCAGGCCCTTCACGCTCTGGCTGATCTCCCGCAAAAGCTCATCCTGCCGGTCCAGCCGCTCGTACATGGGCACAAATTCCTGCGCTGCATAGATGGCCAGCCGCCGCGTCTCTTCCACCTGGCGGTTGCCCTGCTCCGCCAGTTGCGTTAGAGCGCTCGCCGTCCTGGAGGCGGCCTCCGCGCTCGATTGAATCCCTGCTGACATAGTGCTGAAGCTCTCCCGCACCGTCGAGTTCAGGCCCTCGAAGATCCGCCCCACGGCAAAGATCGCGAGTATGGCAATCAGGAAGGCCGGCCCCCAGCCCTGCAGCAGCGCGAAGGCGCGATCGGGCTGCGAGCGCAGGATGTCGTAGGCCCCAACCACGATGGCCGCGCCGCTGGCGCCGCTGATCGCCAGACCGACGTGCTTCAGCCAGCCGGCGCGCAGATCGATGCCCAGGCCAACCTTCGGCGATGATGATGTACTTAGGCCCAGTCCGGTCATCGGCTACCGCTCCGGACTGGCTTTTTGACCGCCTTCTTGGCCGCTGACTTTTTGGTCTTGGCGTTTCGACGCTTGTTTCCTCCGACGAACTGCCGTATATACCCTGAATCAACAGCATGGATGTTGGCCGCGGCCTTTACTGTCTTTATTGCCGACTTTTTCGTCCTGAGTTTGAGCCGTCGCTTCACCTCAGGTGGTGGCACCCTCGACGGAATCATTTCGACGGGGCCATCCCCCGCCCAGAACTCCGCCAGCCAATCCAGAAACCTGCCCCATAACTTCCGCATAAAACCCCCTTCAAACCAAAAACCGGCATTTTTGTTAGACCGGCTCGATTTTCGCCTTATCGCCGCCATTTGCTGTCCGCGTCGGGCCGTTCATTTGAATATTTCGTAGCCAACCGCCAGAAATTCGCCCGCATGCCTTAAATCGCCTCCTGGAGCCTCCCGCGGCGGTTTTACCTTTTACCGGCTTTTCCCGGCTTTTACCGCCTCGTCAGCGCCCAGGCCAAATCGCCTCCGCAGCTCGTCACCCAAACCGTCAGGGCAAAGCCCGCTCCCAGCAAAATCCAACCCCAAAACCGCCTTCTCATGTCGTCACCGACTCCATCAGATCGCGCAGCTTGGCCGCGACCGTAGCCTCCGAGACGAGCATCGGCTTGCTCGTGCATTGCACAGTCAAGGTTTGGCCGGCCTCGTCATAGCTCCAACTGAAGGCAACCTTGCCCAGAGGCGTCGAGCCGCTCGCCGTGCCGCTGTCGCCATCGATGGTCAGGCTGGAAGCCTGAGCGCGGATGCGCGCCCGGATCGCCTGATATTTCAACCGCGAGACGTTGGCGAATTTGACCGGCTGGCAGCTTGCCATGGCTTCCTCATTTTGCCGGCGGCGGCCAACCTGGTTCGATCGGCCGCCTCCGGGTTTATGGTTGCAAGTTGTGACTCCAGGTACGGACCTCGAACTCCTGGAGACTTCGCATTGGGGGGGTCATCCCTTAAAACCCGTTCTGTACGAGAATCTCCCGGTTGACCGAGCGAAAATAATCGCCGGTCATGACAGGAACCTTGTAATGCCGCGCGATGATCTCATCGGCCTGCCTATCCTTCATCAGCGGAGCGACGTCGGCTAGCTGGATGCTAATTCGAGAATCCATCCGCGCAATCGCCGCCTTGGAGCTGATCGAGACCACCAGCGCCAGAATCGCATCCACTACCGTAGCCACGGCATTGATGAGATTGAGCGCATGCTGCTGACTCGCCGGATTGGTAATCTTTGCCGCCTGCAAGAGCGCCGTATTCACCTGCTGCTGTAGGGTCACCACCGCAGTTTGCAATTGCGCAAGCACAGTCGCATTGGGATTCGCAAGGTAAGCTCTGGCCTGGGCGACCAGAACATTCGAGGCCGCATCGAAGCCCGCCGTGGCCGCGGCGAAGATCGGCGCGGCCGCCGGGTCGAGCAATGCCGCGCCTGAATCGATGGTGGCCACCGCCGATTGCAGCGCCGGAGTCCAGTTCACAATATCCTGGGCCACGCTCTTCGCCGAGCAGCCTTGCACAAATGGTAACTGCACCAAAAGAGCGATCAATGCCCAGCAGCCCAGCTTGGTGGTGGTGCTCGTTGTGGAGCTCGATGTCGAAGGCGCCGGATCACGCGCCAGCAAGCCGAGCAGCGCTGTCGCCAGCGCACAGATCAGAGTGACCACGGTTCCATTGCCGATATTGCCCAGGGTGATGCCTTGCTGCGAGAGCACGCCGCCGATGGTGACCGCGCCGATCAGCAGCCCCGCAATCGATGTCTTCGGCGAATTCAAGATGTTCGAAAAGATGTTCACGTTTTTCCCTCCGCCGCGGATGCGGCATTTGTTTTTTATTGAGAACTGAGAACTGACGGCTGAGAACTGCCCTGCTTCCACAACGCTGCTTCCGCCTCGCGCCGCGCCTTCAATCCAGCGAGTTCCTTGCCGCCGGCATGATCCCAGTGCAAGATCTGCTCGCAGGCGTCATCGTAGCGGCCTTTGTTGAGCAGCTTGAGCAGAGTTGAATTTGCAAGGCGACCCGCCCCGAGGTTGAAAGTGAAGTCCACCAGCGCGTCGAACTGGCCTTGAAAGAGGTGAACCTTCACCAGCCGTTCCACCGCATGTTCGGCCTCGCGCACGTCGGAGACAAGGATCTCCGCCGCCTGCGCCTCGTCGATGCCCTCGGGAAAGGATTGCGAATTCAAAAGCTTGTGGCCGTAGCCGATGGTGGGCAGCCCGGCCGCGTCGAGATAGACGGACGCGCGGAAGCCCTCGCTTCTCTTTAACAGCTCCATTCCCGCCGCGCTCAGGTTCATCGCTTTTCCCTCATCCGGTGGCATACTATAAACGAACGTGAAAGGTACGCCAATGGAGCTTTTCGATTACATTGGAACCAACATCACCGTCGTGATTCCAGCCATTGATCCCAACAGCCCCCAAGAAGTCAAACTGTTGGGCGTTGAACCGGGAGGCATCTGGATCGAGAGCCAGACGCTTACCGATCAAATGCTCAAGATCGCAGAGCAAAGATCCGCGCCAAACTCGCTCGGATTTTTCTTCCCATACCACGAACTGCGCTTCGCATTCGTGCCCATCGAGGGACCGGCCTTGAGCGAGAAAGCGCTTCTCGAATGACTTTCTGGGACGCCGGTGAACTGAAATAATCCGCCACTGTCTTTGACATTCCGTTTCCCTCGCCTCTAGCGACAGTGGTCAGTTTTCAGTTGTCAGATGCCTTCGGCTGATCGCTGTCTGCTGACCGCTGTCTCTCTGCTCTGGCTACTCCGCGACCTCCTTTCAGAGTGATTCGCGGATTGCCTACCGTTCAGGTCTGTGAGCAGAATAGGGCGGAAGCGCGCCGCGCGGTGGAGCGCATGAAGAGAAGGGAAAGGTTGGAAGGGCGCGGGTGTGAAACGAGAGAATAGGGACTAGGGATTAGGGATTAGAGTACGCCTTTCAAAGCGTCCTTTTCTTTTTTCTGATCTCGTTCAATCGCTGCTATATATTCCATGGTATATGCAGAAAGAGTGCCTTCATCAATCATCGAGTCCGGTGATTTGAAGACGATGCTTATATGCGCCCAATGCCAATATATTTTGCGCCCTCTGATTTGCGCGCCCATGGAATTTTGGAGGTGCGTGATTGTATCAAGAGCGGGTGGCCCGTATTTTTCCCTTAGCGCGCGCAATATCTGATCGGCATTATCTACATTGAATTCTGCGTCGATATTTCCAACTTTTCCATCGATCTCGTTTACAAATATATTGCTAAAGAGTTCTATATTACGAACTTTATAAAAGTCACTTATCGGTTCAAAGCAGGTATCTACAGAAGCCTCATATCTGTCACATTTGCGCACGGAATCACTGATGGGCTTCCCAAATTGAATACCAAGGAAGGAAGTCGGTGCCAGCGGCCGCGGGCGCGGCTTCGATGTCTGGGCTGTCAATTGAAGGCAACACAAGACGGAAATCATAAGCAGACTGCTGATCGTTTTCATTTTTTGCGCCCTTTCGTATTTATTGGACAAACGACTTCATCGATGCGGCGATCTACAGTGGCATCGGTGCGCTCGGCAAATCCTTGCCAATCATCATAGACCCTACAATAGACCTGCGCTTTCTGCATCAGCGTCATGCCTAGACCTCTCTGAAGGATTCTGGCCTCAACCGCGACAACCGCCTGTGCCATCAATCCTTCGTCCGTGGCTTTCTTTACCCGTTGGAATAGTGGCGTCGAGATCGCTTCCGTTTCATCCAGATTAATGTCTGCGCGCTCCGATGCCTTATCTCTCCACCATTGCCTTTCAGACTCCGGAACCATTTCAGCAAGCATGAGAAGTATTTTAGGTGGAGGCTTATAGGTATCACGCTCCCATTGCGCTAGCCTGTTCCGTTTTATACCAAGCTCTTTAGATAGTGTGCCTTGCGTTATTCCGCGAGATTTCCTTAATGAAACGATTGCATGTGCAATCGAGCCATACGGAATAATTTTGTCAGCATCCACACTTTTTCCTTGACAAAAATTGTCAGCAGGCTGACTATAGTGATTCAGAGGCAAACGGTGTTTCTTTCGCGCCTTTGGTCAGGATATATGAACGCCAACACTTATCGCACCAAATTATCCCGCAATATCCTTAGCCGCGTGGCTAAACAACTCGGCCTCAGCCGCTCCCATCTCTGTCTGGTGGCCAATGGTCATCGGCGCTCTCGCCGGGTAGAAGCCGCCCTCGTAAAGGAATATGCCCGCATTGAACGCGAGATTCAGCGTTATGCCAGGAAGACAGAAAGGCGTGCGGCATGAAAAAACGATTCAGTCTTTCCTTCGCCGCCCTCGGTCTGGCATTTCGATGCCTTTGGAATCCCTCCTCGATAAAGAGAATAGTTCCAATTAATGTAATTCCTTATAAGCGTCACGATTTTTGGGAAGTCGATGACCCTGAGTATTTTTGTTGCAATTTCGATAGCGAAGAAAAAGCGCTGGCATATATCGACGAGCACGGTGCCAGGATTGCGGCGCAACTTGAAAAATGGCTCAACGGCAACTCTATAACGCTGGAGGCCTCCGCATGAAAACCAAAAACCGCCGCTTCTCACTCACCAATTACCCGCTCTCCTGGCCGGAGGGATGGGCGCGCGTTGATCCTGAATTTCGCAAGCGCGGCAACTTCAAAACCTATGGGAACAGCATCTCGATCATGGGCGGAATCAACCGCATCCTTGCGCAACTCGCCTCGATGAAGATCAGCCGCGACGATGTGCTCATCAGCACCAACGTGCAAACGCGCCTCGACGGCCTGCCGCGCAGCGATCAACGCGAGCCCTCCGATCCCGGCGTGGCCGTCTACTGGCGCAAAAATCAAAACGCCCAGATGCAGTGCATGGCCATCGACATTTACCGATCGGTGGCCGACAACCTGGCCGCCGTCGCCGCCACCCTCGACGCCATGCGCGCCATCGAGCGCCATGGAGGCGCGCAAGTGCAGGAACGTACCTTCCGCGGCTTCGCCGCGCTGCCCGCCAAAACCGGCCGCGCCTGGTGGGAGGTGCTTCGCGTAAGACACGATGCCACTGAGGAAGTCATCGAATCAAGTTTTCGCGCACTCGCTTTCGATCTGCATCCGGATCGCGGCGGGAGCCATCACGCCATGTCCGAGCTGAACAAGGCGCGCGAAGAAGCCCTCGCCGAGATCGAAGGCGCAGCATGAAGCTGAAAAAGATTTTAGTCAAATGCTTGGTCATGGATTCAGATGGCTGTCCTGTGGATGGTGATGGTGAGCCTATATTTGGCACACGCAAAAAGCCTTGGTACATTTGGGAACCCCGCTGGCGAGGAGAGAAATGGCTAAGAGCTCATCCTGATCTCTGGAAGCCACTTCCTGCATCCGGAGGCGCAGCATGAAGCATTCCATAGATTGGCGCGCAGAGGCTGCTCTTCCACCTCCCATCCCTCTCGATGCTCTTGAACTCAATCAATTCAAACCGAATGGGCGCTATTATGGCGTTTATAAAAAAGTCGCGGATAGAATAGGATGCTCAGAAACAACCGCCTGCAATGTAGCCAGACAGCGCAGGAATTCGCCTCGCGTCCTTCGCGCAGTTCGTGAAGAGATGGCCCGCGTCGATGCTGAGATCGCCGCGCAGTACGGAGGCCGCTAGATGGCCGCCGATATCGTTCTCACCGCCGCGGAGCGAGAGCTGCTCTATGTGCTCTGCGATCATGCCTGGACCTACAGGCATTCGCTGATCTCCACCGGCGCAAAACCCTTCGACAAATTCACCAACAACGATTGGGGCTTGACGCGCCGCCTCATGATGAAGCTCACCGTCCCTGAAATACCCGATTGCATTCTCAAAATCATTGCACGTTGAAAGAAAATCATGGCCGCTCAGCTCGCGTTGACTCTTCCGCTCCCCACACCGGTCTCCATTCCGCAGCGAGTACTCCTTCCCGATCCCGATGACCAGGCGCAAGCCGAATTCCGGCTATCCATTCTCCGCATGCTCTTCGACTTCCAGCGCGAACCGGAACGCTTCGGCAATCTCCGCCTTCCCGATGGAACTCCAGTGACCAGCTTCAGCCGCATGGCAGCCTATGTGGCGGCGCAATCGAATGTGAGCGAAGCAACGATCTGGCTCTGGAAGCGCCGCTATGAAAAAGACGGTCTCGCCGCATTGGCCGACCGCAAGCGCAGCGACAAAAATTCATCCCGCTTTTTTTCTCTCTATCCCAAGGCCGCCTGGCTGGCAGCGTATCTCTACCTCGACCAGAAACAATCCGTCTCCGTCTGCTATGAAGCTCTGCTGCGCGACGCCGCCCTACTTGAAATTCCAGCCGGCGATCTGCCCAGCTACAACACAGTGCGCCGCTGGCTCTCCATGATGCCGCCTCAGCTCGTCACCTACGCCCGTGAAGGCGCGAAGATCTACCGCGAGCGCATGTCGCCCTATCTCACGCGCGGATTTACCGACTGCTACTCGAATCAGGTTTGGGTGGGCGATCACATGATCCACGATGTGGAGTGCGCCAACGATTGCTTCTCCAACGTGGAGTGGGGCGCTCCCATTCGCATCAGATTTTCCGCCATGCTCGATTACCGCTCCAGGATGTACGTGGGCGCGAGCTGGTGCTGGGAGGGCAGCTCGCGGGCCATTGCCGCCGCCATGCGCCGCGGCATCGCCAGATATGGCCCTCCTGAGCACATCTACGTCGATAACGGCAAGGACTATCGCAAGATCGCGCGCGGCGCGCTGCCTGGTTATCTCGCCGAATCGCCTCTGGCGCCGCCCACCTGGTGGAAGGATGAACTCGAAGGCATCGCCGCCACCGGCTTCCTCGCGCGGCTGGGCATTGCCGTTACGCATTGCATTCCTCACCACCCGCAATCCAAGCACGTCGAGCGCAGTTTCCGCACCGTGCATGAACGCTTCGACAAATGCTGGCCCACCTACACCAGCGGCAATCCCTTCACGCGGCCCGAACAAACCGAAGCGGCCATGATGCGCCATCGCCGCCTTCTCAAGGCCGGCCGCGTGGCGGAATCGAAGCACCCGAAGGCGAGCCTCTTCATCATGGCCTGCCTGGCCTGGCTCGATGAGTACGCCAACACGCCGCACTCGGGCGAAGGCATGGACGGCGGAACGCCGCGCGAGGTCTTCGAAGCCAACCTCAATCCCCGCCAGAAGCCCGCGCCCGATCCCGCCACGCTGGCGCTGCTTTTGGCCGAGCATGAGCGCCGCCGGGTGCGCGAGTGCGCCATCACGCTCTCGAAGCGCCGCTATCAGCCCGTCGATCAAGCCGGATGGGCGGTGATGCACAACCTCAACGAGACGGAGATCCTCATAGCCTACGATTCCGCCCTACCCGAAGAGTGCGCCGCGCTCGATGAAGACGGCAACTTCCTTTGTGCGCTTCAGGCTGAAGAAAAAGTCCGCTTTGCTCCCTACGACGCCGAGACGCAATCGCAGATTGCCGAGAGCATGGCGACGCGCCGCCATCTCGAAAAGCAGACGCGCGAAGCGATCCATAATCTTGCAATCGTCGCCCGGCATAACGGCGCTCAGACGCCGCTCGAATCCATGGCCGGAAGATTGCGGCTTCCCGCGGACACCGATCTCTCCCACATCATCACCCAGCGCAAGACCATCCCTCACAACCACGAAACATTGACCCGGCCGGCGACCCCGGCCGAATTGGCACGCCAGATTTTGGAGAAAAGGAACGCATGACCGAAGAACGGAAAGCTCATTTTGAAACCGCGCAGCGCGTGCAGCGCATCGTCACCGGCTACCTGATTCAATCGGGCATGTCGCCGGTGGATTTTGCGCGCCGCGTCGGCTACTCGCACAACACGCTGCAGCAGTTCATGTCTGGCCATTATTCCAACATCGCCAATACGAGCCGCATCACCGCCGCCATTCTCAACTTCATCGAGCACAACCCCATCGAGCCGGAAGCGCCCTATTGCGGCCAGATCTACGAAACCGGCGCGGTCAAGCTCATGCGCGGCATCTTCTTGAAGCTCGCCGAACGCCCGCAGATTTATTTAGGCTATGCGCCCCCCGGCTCGGGCAAGACGGAAATCACGCGCCACTTGATTGCCGAGCATAACAAAGACCGCAAGGCCGATCAGAAGACCTTCATCTTCCGCATCTACTGCCGCGCGCGCATCTGCCCGCGCGATTTGATGAAGCGCGTGGCCACCGCCTGCGGAACGCAATCGGATACGGCTATCGACCGCGCCATCCACAATCTGCGCTTCGACTTCAAGGGTTGCCGCGTGGTTCTCGTCTTCGACGAGGCGCAGCATTTGAGCGTCGATTGCCTTGAAGTCATTCGCGAGCTGCTCGATGAGGAGCCGCGCTTCTCGCTTTTATTCCTCGGCTCGCATGAGCTGGACAAGATCTTCTCGCGCTTTGTGGGCACGCTGGAGCAACTGGAGCGGCGCATCACCGACAAGGTCACTCTGCCGCCCTTGACCAGCGACGAGGCCGCGGGCATCCTGCGCAGCGAGCTGAAGGAATGCAAGCCCGACGCCGCCGAGATCCGCGCGCTGATCGAGGGCTCGACCATCGTGGTCAGCGTGGACCGCAAAACACAACGCTACATCTCCATCGGCCGCATCATGGCCGGCGCGCGCGCCTTCCGCGAGGGACTGGCCGCGAGCGAGAAAGTCGAGGCAGTGGCATGAAAAACAGTTCTCAGTTCTCAGTTGTCAGCGATCAGTCGCAACGCGGCATGAAGAACTTCTTTCCGGGAACGGCTAAGCCGGTCATTGTCAGTTATCCGGATGATCTGGAGATCCTGAAGCAGGATTATCCCCTCAGCTACCGATTGATGGTGTTGCATCGCAGGCAGGAGGCCAGCTCGCTGCGCCGCCTGCTCGAACATGATTTTCCCGAGCGCGGCGAATTGACGCAGCGCATTCAGTCGAGCCGCAATCAATTGAGCGATCACTGGTACTACAAATATTTACTCCAAAAATGGTACATCGATTTTTGGAGAAGAACCTTCCTTCGAAAACTCGCCCGCGTGCTTGATCTCGGCATCAAGGCATTCGTGATCTGCGCGGCTCTTTATCTCCTCGGCGAAATCGCCTGGGCCTTCCGTCCGGGCGGCGCTGTGGAGCGCGTGCTGGGAGGCATCCGATGAAAACAATAGCAACCATTGTTGGCGTTTCGTTTTTGATCTGCGCCGCGCTGATCTTGCTCTGCGATCTTGAGCATTTGATCGGTAAGCGTCTGGCTCTCGATCCAGATGCCTCCCGGTTCAACCGAAAACTCGGCCGCGTGCTTGATCTCGGCTTCAAGGCGTTCGTGGTCTGCGCGGCTCTTTATTTCCTCATTGAATTCGCCTGGGCCTTCCGTCCGGGCGGCGCTGTGGAGCGTGTGCTGGGAGGCATCCGATGAAAACAATAGCAACCATTGTTGGCGTATCATTTTTGATCTACGCCGCGCTGATCTTGCTCTGCGTGCTGCAGGCGTACTTGAGGCTTTCAGGAGGCCATCGATGAGCCTACTATGGATTCTCATCACACCATCGTTGCTGGGCATTGCGTTCATGGGCGCGATTTTTATCCGTGAATGCTGGATTGGAGGCCTCTGATGGACTCGCTGAAATCGAAAAACGGCGACCTGATTTCTTTTATCGACCAGCACGGCAAAATGCAATGTTACAGCACCAAGGCCGTCGGCCAGCTTCCCTCGGAGTTCGAGAGCGCGCTGAAGGCCATCTGCGCCGATATGGAGCTGGCGCTCGATTGCCTCAAAATCTACGGCGGCATTCCGCTGCCGGTGGCCAAGGCCATCCTGCGCAACATGGAGCCGGCGCACGCCGCCATCGATATGTGCGTGCGCGGTTGCGACGGCGCCAGGGAAGGATTGGTGCATTGATGGCTGAAGCCCCCCCTATATCTGCGCGATCTGCCTCACGCCCAAGCGCGAAACCAATCATTGGCAGATGGCTATCACGCGGCCGGCATTCGAGGGCGTGCTTTATCAGCCCATCGAATCCGTCGAAGAGCCGCGCAACTCGCTCTTTGTTTACGAGGAGCTCTGCGGCGACACCTGCTCGCTCAAACATCACCAGCGCTATCTCGACGATTTGCGCAAACGCTTTTTAACCATGGAGGACCAATCCAATGACACCGCAACAATTTGATTCGCTCTGCGCGGATTATGCAGAAAAGCAGCTCGCAGCAAACATTGCCAAAGAGAAGGCTGATGACGCCAAGGCTCTGGTGATGACCGCCGTCGAAGCATATGGCCGCGTGCCCACCAATGCCGAGGCCTCGCGCCGCTTCGAAGGCGCGGAGTGGTGTGGAACCGTCACCACAACCACCGCCATCGAGATCCTCGACGACAACGTGACCGCATTGGAGCTGGCGCTCTCCAAAGCCAAGCTGCCGCGCGTCTTCAAGCTGATGTTCTCGCGGCGCGTCGAGTACACCATGCTCAAAGGAGCCGAGCGTATATTACCCCAGACTCATCTACCCCAGAGGTATGCGAGGCGCATCAAGGAACTCTACGCGCGCTGCTTCGTGCCCCGCAAAAAGACGCCATCGCTCAAGGTTGAGCCGCTGGCCGATCTCCGCGCGCGCGAGGAGAAGGCGGCGAAGAAGGGCGGCGCGAAGTGAGCTTTTGCACGCTCATCAATCTCATATGCGATCACTGCGGCAACCGCTATCCATGCGTCGGCGTGTGTCCGGCGCCCGTTGATGGCGCAATCATCACTATCGCCGAACTTCGTCATGATGCGAAAGAGGCAGGCTGGGGCCGCGTTCTAACTCACGCAAAGATTCTGCGCGATCTCTGCCCGCGATGCCTCAAGCAATTCAAGGAAAGGCCGCGCAAATGAATTCAGCCGTCACCAGTTCCGCGCCGATCGGCAAGCGCTGCACGCGCTGCCTCTGCTGCGACGCCGTGATCGTCTTCGACGGCGAGGCGCTCTGCGCGGCCTGCGACGACGGCACTCACGCGCCGATTCATTTTACGGCGGAATATAAATTTCCATCGCCTGAAAACCAACCTCAACCCGTCACTCGCATAGAACCAATCGAGGAGGAATCCATGCCTGAATCGCACAAAAGAAAACGCGGCGAGCCTGTCCCTGAATCGATCAGGCTGCAGATCGCCGCCGAGGACGAACACATCTCCAATTGCGCGCTGGGTAGGAAATACGGCATCTCCGGTGTCACCGTCGGCTATATCCGCCGCGCCGGCAAACACAACCTGGCTCCATCCACCGCGCAGACGCACACTACCGTGATCTCGCTCAACATCACCGAGGATGTTCTCGATAACTGGTGGAAGAAGTTAGACCTCACGAACAAAGCCTCGATCTTCACCGCCAACTATCGCTTTCCGATTGAAGGATTCATATCATGATGGGTCTCAAATCCCAACCCGGCGTCACCTGGATCACTACCGACCATCCGCGCGTTTGCAATGAATGCCGGCAGTCGATCTATGCCGGTGACAGGATTGCGGTCTACGACGATGAATCGATTTCCGCGGCGTCATTGACCGTTCTCAAGCGCGTTCACATCAAGCGCATCTATTGCGAAGAATGCGGCCACCTGCTCGAAGATTCGCTCACTACCACGGAGAGCCTGGCATGACGGAACTATCCCTTTTTCCCGAGCCCGTCGAAGAGCGCATCCAGCGCATCGATGCGGAGATCCTCGCGCTGCTCATCGGAAAATCGGGAGGCCCGCTGGGCCTGCATCTTAGCCACGCTGAAAGGCTGGTGCTCTCCGCCATCCGCTTCTGCCGCGGCGCTGCCCGCGCCATCACCATCAGGGATATGCGGAACTTCAAAGGCTGCGAAGAACTCGATGCCCGCGAGATTAAGGAGGCGGTGCGCGCGCTGCGCATCAACTTCCGTGTGCCTATCGGCAGCAGCAAGATGTCGAGCGGCGGCGGCTACTTCATCATGCTCACCGCCGAAGATCACTCCATCCTGCATAAGCAAGTCCTCGACCAGGTGAGAGCGGAGATTGAAGTGCTCAAGGCGGTGGACGGCCCGCGCACCACGCTGGAGCTGCTCGGCCAATTGCAACTGGAGATCGGCGCTGCCGCCCAGGAGGTCGCCTGATGTTCGCGCGCTCCATCCATAAAAACATTTCCGCTATTGCACGTCCCACATCAGACGGCACGATGAGCTTCTGCCATATCGACGGCTGCTCACGCTCCATTCCGCGCGGCTACCGCATGATGTGCGATGAACATTGGTCCGAGGTTCCGCCCGAACTTTGCGCGCAGGTTGCCCGCGCATGGGCTGCATGGATGGCGGGAGAACTAACCGTGCAGCCCTATTTAATTGCCCGGCTCACCGCGATCATTCATGTCTCCAGGCTCCATAACATCGACGTGACGCGGCAGATCGAACGCCTCGCGCAACGGCGCGCGGAGCTGAGCCGCTCGACTGTCACTTCCAAGCTGGCGGCTACGAGCTGACCGGCAACTGCTGATTGATTTTAGGAGAAGAGTTATGACCGCTGAAGCAAACAAGCTGGCCCACGCGCTGGCGCTCAGAGCCGCAATCCAAGTGCTGAAAGATAGCACGCTCGGAGTCGAATTTAATGAAGAGCACTGGTGTGACATTGACACAGAAGAAGATGGCATCGCGCTCGGAGTACTTCTCAAAGACGAGCTGCGCTATCTGAAGCTCCGCAATGCCATCCAATGGCATCCAGTCAAGCCCAACCTCTTCCGCATCCTGGAGGTGCCCGCATGAGGCCGAAACATACAATCCTGCTCGTGGGCGCGGATGAAGAGAAGTTCGGCTGGCTGCGCTTCGCTATACGCAATTGGCGCTATGCGGTGGCTACTGCTGCCTCTTGCGAAGAAGCTCTGCGCCTGCTTCATCATAGGCGTTTTGAATTGCTGCTCTGCATTTTGCCCTTCGATCATTGCGAAGCCCTGGTCGAATCCGCTTATAAGCTCAATGCCAATATGCGCACGCTGATCCTGGCCCAATATTTATGCCGTGAAGAATTGGCGCTTATCAAAGAAAAAACTCTGGCTTTGACGCTTTTTTCAAATGCTTCGGTAGTCACGCGCAAGGACTTCTCTAATGCCGAACTGTGTGAACGCCTGCGCACGATGACCGCGCAAAAGCGCGGTCCCAAGCCTTTCCGCCGTATTCCACCTACGGCGGTGGAGCTGCTCGCCCAGATGCAGATTGCGAGGCCGGCATGAAGGCTCTCAGCATTCGCGCGCCCTGGTGGTGGTACATCCTGCACGCCGGCAAGAATATCGAGAATCGCGATTGGCCGACGCGCGTCCGCGGCCGCGTGCTCATCCACGCCAGCAAATGGTGGAATGAGCGCGAGGTGGCGGAAGATATTGCATCAGCCGAACAAATGTTCAAGCAATCCGATCGCCCGGACCTCTTCCACTTGAATCAGAATGCAGCACGCTCGCCAATATTGCTGCGCAATTTTTGCGGCCGCTTAGTCGGCTCGGTGGAGATCGTTGATTGCGTGGCGCAGAGCGATAGCCCGTGGTTTGTGGGCGATTATGGCTTTGTGCTGCGCAATCCCATTGCCTTTGGTGGGCCGGTAGCCTTCAAAGGCTCCCTGGGCTTCTTCAGCGTGCCTGACGAGCTGGCGAGGAGTCTGCAATGAGGCCTTGTGATCTCCGGGATATACAGGAACTGTCGGCTAATAAGCCGCATGGTACACGAATTAAATACCTCTCCGGGTGTCGATGTCTTCCATGCCGGGCTGCGAACTCTCGTTATTCCTGCTTCAGAGATGCTGAGAACAAAGCAGGAAGAGGAGCCGGTATTATCAGTGCAAAAAGGGCACAAAGGCATATCTTGAAGCTGTCTCAACACGGCGTTGGTTATAAAAGCGTGGTCAAAGCTGCGGGCATTAATAAAGGGATTGTGCAGCGGATTCGTAGTGGTAAACGCGAACGAATAAGACAGTCAACCGAGCGGAAGATTTTAGCTGTTGATCGCTATGCAGGACAGGGAGGTTCGATAATCTCGGCGAATTCAACATGGCGTAAGATTACGAAACTATTAGATGAAGGTTTCACAAAATCTTCGCTCGCATTGCGGCTCGGCTATAAGACTCCAGCAATCCAGTTACGCCATGATTTTATAACTGTCCGGAATGCGCAAAAGGTTAGCCGATTGTATCGAATACTGATGGTTGGTGGTTAATGATGAATGGCACGCCCGTAAGTGGATATCAAAGGCAATGTCAGCACATGGGCTGCAAAAATCTGATCGAGCACAAGCGCCGCAACGCTAAGTTTTGCTCGGACATTTGCCGTCAGGCCGATGGGCGCGAAATGCGCAAACTGAAGCCTCCGGTGCTCTGCTCGGAATGCAAGAAGAAGCTCAGAGAAAAGAAGTAGGATGCGGATTACAAAGAAACAACTCGGCCGGCTGCAAACGCTCTACGCGCAATTTGCGCGCCGCGAGATCGGCATAGGTCAATCGCGCGAGGAGCGCCTTGCCTGGGCCACGCAGCGCCTGCGCAAGCCTATAGAGAGCTTTCGCGATCTATCCTCGGCCGACGCGGCATTCCTGATCGACGGTCTTCACGAATCCCTTGGCATTCCTGTGGGCGCCAAGCCGCGCCCGCGCCTCGATCGCGACCAGGCGCGCCGCGCCGGTGTCGATGGCCGCCGCGACAGCCAGGAGTTCGCCAGCGCGCCTCAGCTCGCCTCAGCGGCCGATCTGGAGGTCATCGATAATTACAGTGCGCGCTTAGGCTGGACATGGGCACAATTAGAAGTGTGGCTGCGCTCGCCACGCTCGCCGCTTAAGCATAAATCTGCACCCACGATCACCACCTCGGCCGACGCCAACCGCGTGCGCTGGGCGCTGAAGCAGATGCTTGTCCGCGCCGGCAAATGGCAGCGACGGGAGGCCGCATGAACTTCCGCAATCCCGATCAATTACTCATGCCCTGGAGCCCGCGCTATACTATCTCCGCAGCGCGTGCTGCCGAGATCCTCAACGTGTCGCGTCAAACCGTTATTCGCATGTGTGAAGCAGGCTCTTTCATGGCCTATCAGGTGCGTCCCGGCGTGAGTGGAAGCCCATGGCGCATCAACCGTGATTCATTCGAAGCCTACATCAGAACTATCTATGAAAAGAATGGCATCGAGCAGCGATTTTGAGGCTATCTCAGATACTTATATCTGCGCTAACTTCGATAAGTTCAACTTAGCTGGGTTTCTAAGTCATTTTCCAGGTGATTTTAGGCATGAGAACAGCCATTTTCAACTCGCTCTCCGGCCTCTCCTCCAGCGCGAAATCCATCACGTTTACCAATTGGAATTTCCCTCATTTTTGCTGCCTTTCTATGAATTTCGGTAGATTGGCTTGTTTACTCTTTATTGATCGTTTCTCGGGGAGCATCCTGGAGGGTTTTAAGAGTCTAGAAGCGCCTCTAAATCGCTATTCACGCGGCATTACGGCGATTTCCACAATATTGTCATATAAGTAAACTTCTCTGATGCGCGCAGTAGTAAACATCGCCTCAACGAAGAATCAACAACTTAGAGGTCAAAAAGCGTCGATTTTTGCCGAGTACTGTAATTTAATTTGGAGAATCGAAAACCGCCGCCGCATTGTGGAAAAATACGTTTCACCCGCTCCGTTCCCGCCGATTCCCGCCACATCCCGCCATCTCCCACCACTGTAATCTAATTTAGAGAATCACACAAGCTCTGGGGACTCCGGTTGGCGAAAGGGTGGGAGACCACGAATCCCATGGCGCGCAAACGCCGTACGCCTGGACAGCCTGTCCTGAGCCTGTCGAAGGGGCTAGTCCTTTGCAGATTATTTACC
>Ga0326728_10004251_pt1 | contig 42754 bp, 40 predicted proteins | sample MB3enrmetagenome_FD_207602 | JGI IMG/M metagenome (GOLD analysis project Ga0326728, IMG submission 207602) | Lab enriched peat soil microbial communities from McLean, Ithaca, NY, United States - MB31MN | ecosystem: Environmental > Terrestrial > Soil > Wetlands > Peat | place: USA: New York... | reverse complement strand
CTTTATAGGTGGGCCGGTCCAGCGATCCGCCCTCGTAGCCTACGGCCGTCGCCGTCACTCCGGGGATCGCCGCAAACGCTGCTTCCACGCCCCAGAAACACCCCGCTCCGAAAGTTGCTTTTTCTGTGCTCATATCCGATCAGATGCTTAAGGGCAGCTGTTAGCTTCCGGTTCTCAGGTCGATTCTGCCGGAGCCAACGGTCGCCTGTCAGCAAGAATCTGTTTGCCGTCGTTTAGCGCACCGTGTAAAGGGCAAAAATCCAACCATTGAAGGCGCTGGCTGAAGGCTAAACGCCGTTCTTTACGTCAGCGGCGCCAGGTGCTTGGTGTTCTGGTATGTGTAGACAACGCGGTGAACCACGGTGACCGTCGAGAGCACCGCAAGCAGCCAGAGCACCGGAGCCATCACGCCCCAGTGATTGAACAGCGCGCCCAGCAGAATGAGCACGATACGCTCCGGCCGCTCCATGAAGCCAACCTTGCATTGGCCGATGAGCGCCTCTGCGCGGGCACGCGTGTAGCTGACCATGAGCGACGTGACCATGACAAACGCCACCAGCACAACATAACGAAATCGATTGATCCGGCCGTAATAGACCAGCAGCCCGAAGAACAGCACGACGTCGGAATAGCGATCGATCACCGAATCGAAGAACGAGCCGAAGACGGTCACCATGTTGATGCGGCGCGCCACGCGGCCGTCAACCATGTCAAAGATGCCTGCGCCGAAGATGACAAGTCCCGCATAGAAAAACATGATGTCGCCGTTGGTGGAGTTGGCATGCCCGAAAAGGAACGCGGCGACGATGTTGATGACCAGCCCAAGAAAAGTAAGCACGTTGGGCGAAATGCGGGTGAGCGCCAGCCCATGCACGATGCGGTCTAAAAGCCAGCCGCAGGCACGGCCAAAAGCGCTTGTCCAGGTCATTCGAGCTTCCTTGCTACTTTTCTTGGCCGGCTGCTTCTGCGTTTTCGCCGGCTTCGTCGTGGATCGTGGTCAGTTTCAGAATTTCCAGTTCGCGTTTGCCGTTGGGCGTCAAGATGGTCGCCACGTCGCCCACCCTTTTGCCGACGATCCCCCGCCCAATGGGTGAAGTGGTTGAAATCAGGCCCTGGGAGACATCGGCCTCCTCGCTTGTCACCAGGCGGTAAACAATCTCCTCGTCCTTCGTCGAGTCGTAGACCACCACCGTCGATCCGAATCCGGCTTTGTCGCGAGGAATGTTTTGAAGATTGACCAGCGAAAGCTCGCCCATGCGCTTCTTGAGCTGGCCCAGCCGGGCATTCACAAACTCCTGCCGCTGCTTGGCCATGTGGTACTCGGCGTTTTCCGACAAGTCTCCCAGGGCCCGGGCCTTTTTGATCTCGGCGGGAAGCTCGGAGGTAAGCTCGTACTCGAGCTGCTGGATCTCCTCGAGGAGCTTCTTTTTGATGTGTTCGGGCATCCAGGTTCCGGTGGCGGAGAGGGGCTGCTCCAGCCGCGTGAATTCAGCGTTCTTAAACCTTCATTATAAGGCAGAGACCAGGCACGCGGGTACACGAGAGGCGTGCGCTCGCCTCGGGAACGTCGCAAGTTGAGTGTGCGTATTCATTCGCAAGATGTGCAATTGTGTGGCTCAGATCCCGGTGAGAAAAACGCTGTGGATGGCAACTTCCCTCCCGATTCTATTGATTGGGTGCGCGGTGGCCCGTACAGTGCCCGCCAACAAATCCGCGGCGATCGACAAGTTAGTGTCTGAGTTGTACCAGCACGGTCAGTTCAATGGCGCCATCCTCGTTGCGGATCATGGAAACATCATTTACCGCATGGGGTTTGGAAAGGCGAACTTTCAGACAGGCGCCGATTTCACGCCTGAGACTCCGTCCAATATCGGCTCGGTCACAAAGCAATTCACCGCCATGTCGATCATGATGCTGGCAGAGCAAGGGAAACTCAACTATGACGACCCGGTCTCAAAACACATCCCGGAGTTCTCCCGCTCAGCTCATCTCGGCCAAATAACTTTGCGCCAGCTGTTGAACCATACCTCCGGCATTCCCGATTATGGCGATTTAGGAATTGATGACTCAGGCTTAGACCAACCCGCTCTAGTCGCTGCTCTCCTGGAGAAAGAAGATCTTTTCGCCGCGCCCGGGCAGAAGTACCGATACAGCAACCCAGGCTATGCGTTGTTGGCAATCGTAGTGGAAAGAGTATCGGGAAAGCGGTTCGGCGAGTTCCTCGAGCAAGAGATTTTTGCGTCGGTCGGCATGAGCGACACCTTTGTCTATGACGCGCCATCGAAGAGGAATCTCCGCACAGCCGTTGGCTATGGGCAATTTGGGCAAGTGGATGACGCCGGCCCAACCGCGATTCCGGGAGACGGCGGCATCTATTCGACTGTCGATGACTTGTTCAAGTGGGACCAGGCTCTATACACAGAAAGGCTCGTGCGTCAGTCCACTTTGGCCGAGGCATTTACGCCAGGCAAGGTGCAGCAAGGCGTCTCGACCTATGGCTTCGGATGGAATATAGAGGACGAGGATGGCGGCGGAAAGTACCTCTGGCATACCGGAAGCAATGCCGGATTCAGAGCGTTTATTAGCCGCCGCCTCTCGGACAGGGTCAGCGTCATTATGCTGACGAACAAAGGAAATAGTAAGCGACAGGACATAAACGCCGCGATCCAGAACATCCTGTCGGATAAACCGTACGTTCTGCCGAAGCAATCGGGCGCCGAGAAACTATACAAGATCATTCACGAATCGGGGGTTCGAGTGGCTCTCGAACAATACCGCAATCTGAAGAGAAGCGGCGACTTCGATCTTGGTGAGTCTGAGCTGAATACGCTGGGGTACCAGCTGCTATACGGAGACCGGCGCGTCAGTGACGCAGTCGCGATCTTTAAGCTCAACGCGATTGAGCACCCTGCTTCTTCAAACGCTTTCGATAGTTTGGGCGAGGCTTATCGCGTAAATGGCGAGAGCAATCTCGCTGTCATCAGCTACAGATTTGCGATACTGCTGGATCCTTCAAACGGCCATGCGGCAACCGAGCTTAAGAAACTGAAGCTCGGACCTGCGCTTTGGATCGCATTCCCTGCAATCGGCGCCGTCGGCGTGTTACTCGTCGCGGCGATCCTGGTCAGGCGTAAGCGCAGGATTTGCTAAACCCCTAGGTCTCTATGTCTCTGCTTTTCATCCAGAAACGATTGCAGAATCAGCGTCGCCGCCACCTGGTCCACCACTTTGCGGTGCTTTTGGCGGTCGTGACCAGCCTCATAGAGAATCTCGTGAGCCTCCCGCGTGGTCAGGCGCTCATCCCAAAGGTGAATGGGTAGCCCGGTCAGTTGGCCCAGCTCAGCGGCAAACGCCTGAGTCTTGGCTGAGCGCGGACTCGGCTCTCCGGAATGATGCAGCGGATTGCCGACCACGATTCCAGCCACGCCATACCGGCGGCACAGGCGCCCCAGCGATCGCAGGTCTTCTCGCCGGTTGGCAGTCCCGCTGCCGCGCCGCTCAAGCGTGAGGACGGGTTGCGCCGTCAGGCCCAGCTCGTCCGACACGGCCACGCCGATACGGCGGGCTCCAACGTCAAGTCCGAGATAGCGCCGAGGGCAGCCGGATTCCACGATGCTGTACCTCACATTCAGCTTACGGCCTTGAGTCACCGCCTGCTGCGAGGCGGCATCGGTCTGGCGCGGCGACGCTTTGCTCCCGGTACAATCGAGGCTGGGGAACACTGGTACGAATCCTTGCGTTCTCATTCTTTTTTGAGGGAAGGGTCCACCACAGCAGAATGGCTCGGCGCAGACGGAGTGGCGGCAAAAAGAAGGGTTCCGGCGCGGCGGGGATCTTGTTGGTATTGCTGCTGGTTGCGGCTCTCGTGGCCGGCGCGGCGGCTTGGCTGGTGATGACGCCTTTCGGGCCTGAGACCGAGACGTTCGTGAACATTTCGCCGGGTTCGTCCGCGATCCGAATTGGGCGTCAGCTGGAATCGGCTGGCGTGGTCCGCAGCCGCTACGCGTTTGATTTGGTGCGCTGGTACGGGCATGGAACCCTGCAAGCCGGGACATATCGGTTCGACCATCCAGCGCCGGCAACAGAGGTTTATGCGCGCATTGCCCGAGGTGACGTCTATACCAAGGCTCTAACCATTCCGGAAGGGTCTAACATCTTCGATATTGCCGATCGCGTCGAACTTGCGGGGCTGGGCACGCGGGAGCAATTCCTTCAAGCCGTCAGGAGCCAGGCGGAGCTGGTGGCCGATTTAGATCCTGGCGCGAAGAGTCTCGAGGGTTATCTGTTCCCGGATACGTACCGTTTTTCGCCAACCATTACGGCAGACCAGATGGTGGCCGCCATGGTGAAGCGATTCCGGTCGGTGGCCGCGCAAATGAGTTTAGGTGAGAATGTGCATCAGGTTGTAACCATCGCGTCGCTGGTAGAGCGTGAAACGGCAGTGGATGCCGAGCGCCCCCTGGTGGCCAGCGTGTTTGAAAACCGGCTGGCGAAAAACATGCCACTCAACACCGATCCTTCGGTGATCTATGGGCTGGAACTCGCGGAACATTGGCGCGGCGCTATTCACCAGAGCGACCTGACGCGCAACACGCCGTACAACACGTATCTGCATGCCGGGCTTCCGCCGGGCCCCATTTGCAATCCTGGAATTCCGTCTCTGCGCGCGGCCATGAATCCGCCTGAGACCAAATACCTTTACTTTGTCGCGGCCGGGACTGACGCTCAGGGACATTCCATGTTCGCCGCAACCCTTGATGAGCACAACCGCAACGTGGCCAACTATCGCAAGGCACAGAAGAAAGCGGGTCAGCGATGAGGCTGCACGCTCGTCCCGCTCGCGCCGTTGCGCTGGTTCTTCCGCTCCTGCTTTCCGGATGCTCCTACTTCATCCCGACCAAGCGCCATCTGCCGGTGCCGATCGCGCCGAGCAATGTACAAACGGCAACGCCGGACCAACTCGTTGCGCAACTCAACCAGCGGTGGAGTGCGTTGAATAATCTCACGGCCATCGTGGAAATCTATGCCACCGAAACAAAAACCGGCCAAGGTATCGCCAAGGATTTTCCGTCCTGTCGGGGCGTCATTATCATGCGCAAGCCACAAATGCTGCGCGTGCGGGGAACATACTTCGGCGTGATGATCTTCGACATGGGAAGCGACGGCAATCGCTTCACGCTTGTCATTCCCTCAAAGAATCTGGCCATTAAAGGCACAAGCAACGTGACGGAAGAGTCGGCGAACCCACTTGAAAACCTCCGCCCCGACTTTTTCCTTGACGCGATCGCGGTGCGGGGCATGGACCCGGACGATGAATTCATGGTGGCCAGCGATACCGAGACGGTTGAAGATGCCGCGAACAAGCATTTGTACACAGAGCCGGAATATGTCCTGAGCATCATGCGCCACAAAAGCGGCCATGAGCTGTTGCCCGCCCGCACCATCACATTCCATCGTGACGACATGCTGCCTTACGACCAATATGTCTACAACAGCGAAGGCGTACTTGAGACGCAGATCTTCTACAGCAACTACACCACGTTCAGCGCCGGCAAGTACCCCTCCAAAGTGACCATCAAGCGCCCGCAGGAGGGAGTCCAGATCGTTTTGAGCTTTGAACAGGTACACGAGAACGTCAACGTCACCGACAGCCAGTTCGAGGTGACCGTTCCCGATGACGCCACGATCAAGACATTGAAATAGCCATCTTCCTCTCCCGCCGCCACGTATTCTTGAAGCAGCCTTAAATCCTACATTGCCTTCGGAGAGAAACATGCGCGCCAGTGCGATTGAGTTTCGTCTGCGGATGATCATTCAAATCGTCATCGTCTTTCTTGGATTCTGGGCGCCCTGGGTTGGCGGTTGGGACTTCGGGTGGCGAACCACCACACTGGTTTGGATCCCTTACCAATTGGGCAGGCTGGGCATAGCCAGCTTCACCGTGGCCATGCCGATCGTCATCGTTCTCGGCGCCCTGGCGTCCTTTGCGGGCGCAGTGTTGCGCGTTTGGGGCACGGCGTATCTCGGTTACAGCACGGTCCACCACGGTGACATGCAGGCCGGCGCTGTGATGGCCGACGGGCCCTTTCGCTATATGCGGAATCCACTCTATCTAGGTGGCTGGTTCATGATGCTCGCGGTCACGCTGCTCATGACGCCTTCGGGAGCGCTCTTCACCATCGTGTTGATCTCGATCTTTTACCTGCGCCTGATTCTGGGCGAAGAAGCGTTTCTCGGCAAGCAGCTCGGTCAGTCCTATCAGGAGTACTTGCGCTCCGTTCCGCGGCTGCTTCCGCGGCTGCGTGCCAGCTTGCCGGCAGCCGGAAACAAGGCGCACTGGCTCACTGCGATCTTCACCGAGGTCATGCCCATCGGCACGTTCTTCACCATGGCCGTTCTCGCCTGGTTTTACAACCAGCAACAGCAACTCATGCTGGAGGGGATTTTCTGGAGCTTTCTGGCTTCGCTCGTGGCACGCGGCCTGATGAAAGCCTGGATTCCAACGCTGGCCGGTGCGGCTGCTTTCGTCATCGCATGGTGGCCATTCCATCTCAATTGGCCGCAATCAATCCTCATCGCGTTTGGAGTGTGGCTGATTGTGCGCGCGCTCGTTCCAGGCAGAAAATCCAAGGCGGACCAAGCCAAGCCGAGCGACGCGTGATCAGGCTCGCTGCTTTCCCAAGCGGCTCAGGTGCGTGAATCCGAAGCCGTTGCCGTATTTAAGGCCGAAACCAAGCAGCCGGTCGACGCCGATGTGGTTCGCCCAGATGAGCGCTAACGCCAGCGCGGTGTGCGCTCCGGGCATCAGCGAGCAAAGTGCCAGCACACCCGGCCCCACATAGGTGTGGAATGCATTGTAGATGCGTGCGCCCTGGCAGGGACCGGCAAGGTACCCGAGCATCGAGAGATCCGGTGCAAGCCACAGCGCGAAGAGCCACCAGCTCGCGCCCGTGCGCGCAAACAGCACAGCCGTAGCAACAGCCACAATCAGCCCTTCAAGACGCAGAAGGAAGAGAATCGACGAGCCGCGCGACGGAGCGACAGCCATTTGTTCAGCGAGAGCCGGTGCCGTTGTCATAGTGATTGGATGAGCCGGCAGGCCGGCGGTGTGCGGATAAAATTCAGCCGTGATTCAAATGGCCAAAGAATGAAAAAAGGGAGAGCGCGAGGCTCTCCCCTTTCTCTTGCACCCTGAGGGAGGAACTACTTCTTCGGCGGTGCGATGACGTCCTTGGCGGACTTCGCCACGCGGAACTTCACCACGGTCTTGGCCTTGATCTTGATGGCCTCGCCGGTCTGGGGGTTGCGGCCCATGCGAGCCTTGCGCTCGGCCTTCACCAGACGGCCGATTCCCGGGATTACGAATACGCCGCTCTTCTTGGTCTCCTTGATGGCTGTTTCAGCCAGCAGGTCAAGGAAAGCTGCGGATTGCTTGTTGGTCACTTCGAGCTTCTCGGCAAGATGCCGCGTCAAAGCCGTCTTTGTCATTCCAGCTGCCATTGATTGTTCTCCTTCTCGGCGAGCCCTGGGGGCCGCCTGATTGGTGGGGTTTTCGCGCAATATTCTCACCGCATGGAGGAAGGGCGATCAAAGCTGAATGGCGCGAAAACCCTGTATTCATGCGGCTACGAAGAACCCTGCCGATGGTTACCATGCGGCTTGGGAAGGCACAAAGTCAATGGGAAAATGCGCGATTTCCACAATTTTCTTCGGTTTTTATGGGTGAAATGCCGATTTTTGCCTGATTTTAGGCTATCGGACCTCTGAAACCCGCATTTGGAGCGGGTTTGACGCGTTGCGAGGTCCCTTGTAGCGCCGGCCTCCCGGCCGGCTATCGTGCGGGCGTCCTCGCCCGCACATGCACCGGACCACTATCTCAGCGCGAAAAGCAACGGCTTCTTCTTGCTCCCGAGCGACTCTGCAATCGGCGTGTTGAGCGCGTCAACCACGGGCGCCGCGACCTTGAAGTAGCGAATCACCATGTCGGCAATGTCCTTTTTGAGCGCGGCCTTGGGCGGCAGCTCTGCGGCCAGGCCCCATTGGCGGCAGCGAATCAGATCCATCCCCGGATGCTCACACGGAAAACCTTTCGGCGGCCGGGTGAGCGCGTTGCCTTCAAATTCGTTATAGAGCTTGCGCACAGAGGGGCGCTTGAGCAGTTTTCTGAAGTCCGCGTGGTGATCGAGCAACCAGTGGCGAATCGCGGCCAACTGTTCCTTTTCCGGCATATAGGAGCCTGCGGCGATGATCACTTCCTTCGCGCTCACGTGGAAGTAATAGCCCGCGCCGGAAGTCTTCTCGAATCCCGTGTGTGTCCACCATGCTGCCACGTGCGTTTTGTAGGGGCGCTTGTCATTCGAGAAGCGCGTGTCGCGATAAATCCTGAACAAAGATTTCTCCGCAGGCCGCACATGATTCGGCGCGAAGTCCACCATCGCGTCTGTAATCTTGCGCACGACGGCCAACATCGGCTGTTTCAACTCCGCCTCAAACTGCTCTTTGCGCGGCTGGAACCACGCGCGGTCATTGTGTTTGGCCAGGTTGCGCAGAAACGTGAGCGCTTCCGGGCGGAAGTGGGGCAGAGCAGGAGCGCCGGATGTTTTGGATTTGGATTTTGTAGCCACGACTACTGGAGTTTAGCGCGAACGTCACACTGAGATTTTCACATTTAACAATCAGCACGCGTCGCGATTGATTTCTTTCGCGCGTCGCGCTGTTTTTCCGCTAAGCTGCGCGGGTGAGCCAGCCCTTCATCGTATTCACATCCACCAGGCCTGCCTGCTGAAACTTGAGCTCTCCGTTGGCGAAGACGGCGAAGTTGGGAATGCCCTGGACTTTGAAGCGCGCGGCGAGCTCAGGGAACTTTTCGGTATCGACCTTGAGCACAACGGCACGACCAGCGAGGTCGCGTGCCACTTGTGCAACGTGGGGCGCTGCCATGCGGCAGGGGCCGCACCACTCGGCCCAGAAATCCACCAGTACCGGAACCTTGCTTGCGCCGACGATCTCGTCAAACTCAGGCGGACCAGCCGCGATGGGTTCCGACATTGGCGGCAATGAGACTTTGCACGCTCCGCATCGGCCCGTGTCGGCAACATGCTTTGCGGGAATACGATTCAGCTTTCCGCAGGACGGACAGTTCCGGATGATGGGCATTGCAGACCCCCCTCTTTAAAGATGCTGTTCAGACAACTTTCGTCGCTAACGAATGACCTTCAGCGCGCTGCGAAACTGCCCGTCGGAGGGGTGAACGACACCTTTCAAGCTGGACGAGCGATTCAATGAACCGCTCATCCTACGGTTTCGTTGCCCGATGATCTTCACGGCGCCGCCGCGTCCTGCGCCGCTGCCTTCGCCGCCATCTTCTCGCGATGCCTGCGAATAAAATGCGCCGCCGCGTCCGGATAAAACTCGCGAATTGACGTGAAGATCACATCGCGCATCACCGAATAGCCGAACTTCTCAGCCAGCACCGGAAAGGTTGTTGCGCTGGGCGGGTAATAGTATCGCGAGACAACTTGCGTAAGAACCTTGCCGCCGAGCCCTGCGATGTTGGGTGTCTGGTGTCCGCCGTACGTCTTCGCAACCCCCTCCCGGCTGATGACATAAAGCTCGCGAACGAAATAGTTGTGACCTGCTCCGAGTGCGTAAAACCGCGTGTCCTCGTGGAAGGAGGAGGCCAGCAGCCACGCCGACAGATACGTGTTGTCAGACTTGTCGAGAAACCCACGCCACGTATAGGCATAGAAGCCGCTCGCGCCCTTGCCGAGAGCGGGGTGTTCGTTGATGCCTTCCGCCATGAACGAGGTCAGGCCGAGGAAGATGAATGAAGAATAATCCGTGGCCTGATGGGTGGCAACGCTGAAGTTGTACTTCCAGCCGGGAGGTGGAGGCTTTGCTCCGCCCGAGACGGTCCGGAAATTCGGCATAAAACCCAGAATTCGCGTCGGCTCCTGGCGCTCGATCGGGATAGGATCTCCGTTGGCGTCGACGGGAACGCCGGGATCGGGTGCTGGGTGCGCGCCGGCATTGGGGATGCTCGAGCTGCTGCTCGATGCCGTTTGGGGATCGTCGGCCGAATCGAACTCCAATCCCTGGTCAGATTCGGCGGAGTGATTGCCCGCGGTCAGACTCGAATCGGAATCAGCGGCGCGAATGTCAAACATGACTGTGCAGGCGGCCGGCAGGTCGGAAAGGCGCAGGGCGTTCGGAATCGTCGTGGCCCCGGCGGGGACACTGACAGCGACACCGATGCTGAGAACGGCGACACTAAAACGCAATCGAACCATCCTTTGTGCGCGCGGAAGGCTGACACTGAAGGGGATATCAGGAATCAGCGGTACCTATAGTTTAGACCGAGTTGTTCGAATATCCGGTTACACACCGGCCGATGAAACGAACAAATGCACCTGTAGTTCTTCGATGAGAGCATGGCGTCGCACGACTCTCAAAAAATGCTGTCCGGGCCTACCGGATCACCTTCAGCGCCGCGCGGAACAGCCCGTCGAAGTCCGCGGCCAGTGCTTTCTCCTTCGCAATGGCCTGCTCGATGGCTTTCTCCGCGGCCGGCCGCTGATAGCCCAGGTTGGTTAGCGCAGACAGCACGTCGTCCACGGCGGGGCCCTGCACAGACGGCTGCGCCGGCGCGACCGCAAAGTCGTCGAGCTTGTCTTTAAGCTCCACCACCAGGCGCTCGGCAAGCTTTTTGCCCACGCCGGGAATGTGCGTAAGCTGCGCGTGATCCTGCCCGCGAATGGCCTGAATCACGCGTTCGGAATTCAATCCGCTCAGAATCTTGATAGCCAGTTTCGGGCCCACACCGCTCACCGTGATGAGCCGCTCGAACAACCGCTTTTCATCCGTGTCCAGGAATCCGAAGAGCGCAATCTGGCTATCGCTCACTTGCGTATGGATATGGAGCGCGGCCTCCGTGCCCACCGCGGGAAGCGCGGTAAACGTGGGAACGGAGATGGCGACGTCGTAACCCACGCCTCCGGCTTCGACGATGGCCTGGCCGGGCTGTTTGTGAATGAGCTTGCCGCGCAGATGAGCGATCATAGATTTCGATTCTACGGCGACTCTGCGGTCTTTCTATAGAATCCCCATTCTCTTTGCCACGCGCTCCAGCGTCTCCAGCGCCTGATCGAGCTGCGCCCGCGTGTGTTCGCTCGTCAAAATGGCGCGGATGCGGGCTTTGCCTTCCGGCACTGTCGGGAACGCGATTCCCGTTGCCATCACGCCCTCGTTAAACAGCGCGCGGCTGAAGTCCATGGCCGCGCGGCCCTCGCCCACGATGATCGGAGTAATGGGCGTTTCAGTCGCCGGCGTGTTGACGCCGCCGATATTGAAGCCGATCCGCTTGAGCTCGCCCTGAAAATACCGCGTGTTTGACCAGAGGCGCAGAATCCGCTCCGGCTCGCGCTCCAGAATGTCGAAGGCGGCGATGCACGTGGCCGCAACCGAAGGCGGATGCGACGTAGAAAAAAGAAAAGGCCGCGCGCGGTGGTACAGGTAGTCGATCAGGTCCTTCGTCCCGCAGACATAGCCGCCCAGCGCGCCGATGGCCTTTGACAGTGTGCCCACCTGCACATCCACTTTGCCGTGCATTCCAAAGTGATCCACTGACCCGCGCCCGTTGCGGCCCAGCACGCCCGAAGCGTGGGCGTCATCGACCATCATGATGGCGCCATACTTCTCAGCCAGCGCGGCGAGCTTGTCCACGGCGCCAATGTCGCCATCCATTGAAAAAACGCCGTCTGTGATGACCAGCTTGTGGCCCGGATTTTTTTCCAGCTCCTGGAGCAGCGCCTCACAATGGCTGACATCCTTGTGCCGGAAGACCTTGATGGTGGCACGCGACAGCCGCGCCCCGTCAATGATGCTGGCGTGGTTCAGCTCATCGGAGAGGATGAAGTCCTCTTTGCCAAGGATCGCGCTCACGGTGCCGGCGTTAGCCGCAAAGCCGCTCTGGAAGACCACGCAGGCCTCGACATTTTTGAAGCGCGCAATCTTCTCTTCGAGATCCATGTGGATACGCATGGTTCCAGCGATGGTGCGCACCGCGCCCGAGCCAACGCCGAAGGCCCGCGTGGCCGCGATCGCTGCCTCAATGAGCTTGGGGTGGTTGGCGAGGCCAAGATAATTGTTGCTGGCCAGGTTAATGACCTCGCGACCGTCGTAGTGGCACACCGGCGCCTGCTGGTCGTCGAGCACGCGCAGATTGAAGTGCGTGCCCTTGGCGCGCAACTCGTTGAGCACGGCAGTGAGGTGTGCAAGCTGAGGGCGTGGCGTAGCTTCTGTCATGGCGAAGCACCTACGCTCAAAAGCATAGCGCGATTGGAGGGGTGCATTCCGGCCGGGAATGCGTCAAAGAGAAGTCCCATGGCGGGGGCGGGGGTTGGCCGGATCGCTCCCCAGCCAGATACAATAGGGGTTTACGCAAAGTCATGAGGCCAGGCGCTGCTCGGCCAAAGCGCAATCATTCTGGAGAGTTGGAGCAGGTGCAAGTGAGAGGGTTGAACTGCCGCTATTTACGGCTTGATTTGGTTGCGGGACTCGGAATCGCGTTGGCGCTGGCTGTCTGGCCGGCGGCCGCGGCGGCGCAACAAATCGCGACGCACACCACGCTGACCGTCGAAACCGGCGATCAGGACGGCCACACGCAGGCAACCGCGACAGTTTCCGTAACCGCCGCGGATGGTCAGCCCGCATCCGGTGTCGTTGTCATTGAAGAAGGGGACCGCGAACTGGCCGAAGCAGTTTTGAATGCCCAGGGCGTGGCCTCGCCGGTGTTTTCGTTGCCCGCCGGAGATCATGACCTGCGTGCAGTCTACGTGGGCGACGCGTCGCACCTGACCTCGGCTTCCGTCACGACCGACGCGACGGCTCAAGCCAGTTCCACGCCGAACTTCACTCTTTCGCTTGCTCCCGTAGCACCTTCCACGCTGCCGCTCACGCTCACCGCCGGCAATTCTGGCACCATCGCGGTCACCGTCGTACCTGAAGACAATGCCGCGCTCACGGGGCCCATGTTTGTTACCCTTTCCTGCTCGGGTCTTCCCAGTGAGGCCAGTTGCACCTTTACGCCGGAATCGGTTGAGATTCTTCCGACCACGCCCGCAAGCTGCCCTGCCAACTCGCCTGCGTCCGATTGCCCGCCTGTCAGCTCCATGCTGCTTCAAACCGTCGGAGTTAGCGGGGCCAGGGTCTTGCACCCCGGCTTTCCGGGCAGTGCCGGCCACCCTGTCGCCTGGGCCATTCTGCTGCCGGGTATGCTGGGCCTCGGTGGATTGGCGTGGAGTGCGCGCCGGCGGCGCTGGTTGCAGCGCCTGGCGCTTGTGGCACTGATCGGCACGGTCACCGCACTTGGAACAACAGCGTGCAAGCCGACCTACTACTACTACAACCACGGCCCGGTGCCAAATCCCGCGACTCCTTCCGGCACCTACACGGTCACCGTTACAGCACAATCCACCAACGGCGTTTCCGCTATCACAACCAACACCACGATGGTGCTCACTGTCACTGGCGGTTCATAAACGCGGCTCTCCAATTCCTGTGAACTGTAAAAGGGCTTGCGAGGTGGCGTTATCTCCCACCCCGCGGACGAAGACCTGTCCGCGGGGACCCCGGGGAGGGAAAACGCCACGAAACAGTCGCGGCCTCACTCCCCTCCAATTGGAGAGCCGCTATACACTGCGTGCATGGCGCGGCGGCATGCTCTTCTCCAGGAAATCTATACGCTGGTAGAACAGACGCCGGCCACTGTGCTGCTTGAGGGCGGGAAACACAACGACTCCGAAACCAGGGAAAAACCGTGGACACAATTGTTCACGGCCCCGATGCGCGTGTGCGTCGCGCATTCGCCGGGAGAGATTCCGCCTCTCTTCTCGGAAATTGAAAGCGCGGTCGCGGCCGGCCACTGCGCGGCAGGGTTCTTCAGCTACGAGTGCGCAAGCTGCTTTGAGCCGAAAGCCGGAATGCATGCTCCGAAGGTCGACGCCCCGCTGGCCTGGTTCGGGATCTACGAACGCAGCTACGTATTCGATCACTCCGCGGGGAGGTTCGAAGGCGCAGAGCCGCCGGAGCTCAAGCAATTCCGCAGCCAGTTGCCGAATGCCGAAGCGCCCAATCAAGCGCCGGAATCGGAGATCGCCGCGGAATTCGCGCTCAGCGAATCCGAATACGCACAGCGCATCGCTCGAATTCACGAGTGGATTCGCGCCGGGGACGTTTATCAGCTGAACTTCACCGCGCCGATGAAGTTTGAAGCGCCCTGCAGTGCGGCCGCTCTTTACGCGCGGCTTCGCGCACGCCAGCCGGTCGATTACGGTGCTTTCCTGCACTGCGAGCCCGGCCGCCGCATTCTCTCTTTCTCGCCGGAGCTGTTCTTCCGCATCGAGGAAGGCGGCTCCCACTGCGGCGGGAGCCGTGAAGGCGTTTCGAGCCGCGGCGGTCGGCGTATCGTCACGCGGCCGATGAAAGGAACCGTCCGGCGCGGGCGCACCACGCGCGAGGATCGCGAAATTTCTGAATGGCTGCGCGGCGACCCAAAGAACCGCAGCGAAAACGTGATGATCGTCGACCTGGTGCGCAACGATCTGGGCCGGGTAGCGCAAACAGGAAGCGTCCGCGTCGAGGAGCTCTTTGCCGTCGAACGCTATCCTACGCTCTGGCAGATGACTTCGACCGTCAGCGCGGAGTTGCGTCCCGATGTGGGCTTCTGCGAAATTTTTCGCGCGTTGTTTCCCTGCGGGTCGGTCACCGGCGCGCCGAAAGTGCGGGCCACGCAGCTCATTGCCGAACTCGAAGACGCGCCGCGCAGCGTGTACACGGGCGCGATCGGCTTCTTCTCGCCGCGCCAGACGGTCTTCAACGTGGCGATTCGAACCCTTGAGCTCGACGACGCGCGCGGAACCATGGGGGTGGGCAGCGGTGTGGTCATTGACTCCGATCCGGCCACAGAGTATCGCGAGTGCTTGCTGAAGGCGGAGTTCCTCGCCGGTCCCGTGCATCGCACAACCAGTTCAATCAGCGGGAACATCCCGATCGTCAGCCAGCCCGATGCATTCTTTCTGATCGAGACAATGCTCTGGGACGGTGGCTATCCGCTGCTTGAGCTGCACCTCGATCGGCTCGAGGATTCGGCCAGGTATTTTGATTTTTCCTTTGATCGCGCCGCCGTCCGTGCAGCGCTTGAAGATCATGTGCGCCCATTCGCCGACCAGAAGCTTGCCGACGCCGAACCACACTCGTCATGCTCGCCGCGGCGGGTGCGCCTCTTATTGGTTGATGACGAGGGTCACGTCGAGATCGGGAGCGAAGCGCTTCCTCCAGCCGGCGATCCGAATCGCATCGGCCGCGTGTGCCTCTCCAGCGTGCGAACCAATCCAGCCGACGCGACGCTTTACCACAAGACCACGCAAAGGCCCCTCTACGCCTTCGAATATTTGCAGGCGAAGGAGCGAGGCTTTGACGATGTCCTCTTCCTGAATCTGCGCGGCGAAGTCACCGAAGGCGCAATCAGCAATGTTTTTGTTGTGAAAAATGGCCGCTGGTTTACGCCGCCCGTCGAGTGCGGCTTACTGGCCGGCGTCTACCGCAGGCATCTTCTCGAATCGCGCCGCGAGATCGAGGAGCGTGTGCTGTTGTTGGACGATCTCCGCTCCGCCGACGCGATTTACCTGTGCAACGCAGTCCGCGGCCTGCGGCGAGTCGAGATCATCTGGTGAACGAATCGCTGACCACTGATCACTGACGACTGTCATTCACTCCGGCCGCATCACAACCTTGATCGCCTCGCCCGATTGCAGCAGCTCCATCGCCTTCTCGAACTCGCTCAGCTTCAGGCGATGCGTGATCACCGGCTCCAGATTCAACTTGCCCGTAGCCAGCAGCGCCTCCATCTGAAACCACGTCTCGAACATCTTGCGGCCATTGATGCCCTGCACCGTTGCGCCCTTGAAGATGATGTCGCGCGCAAAATCCAGCTCGAACGGCCGCGAGGGAATCCCGAGCAATGAAGCGCGCCCGCCCGTGCGCAGCAGTGCGAATCCCAGCCGCATGGCCTCGGGATGGCCCGACATTTCCAACAGGACATCGACGCCGGTACCGCCCGTGGCGTCAAGAATCTGCTTTTCAACTTCGTCGGCGGTGGGATCGAGAGCCAGCTCCGCGCCCATCTCGAGAGCCACGCGCCGTCGATGCGCATTCACCTCCGTCGCGAAGACGCGCGCCGCGCCGCACGCCTTCGCCACGGCAATTGAGAACAACCCAATCGCGCCGCAGCCCGTAACGGCGACGGTCTTGGCGGCAATCGGCCCCGCGAGCACAGTATGCACCGCGTTGCCCAGTGGGTCGAGCAGCGAAGCGTAGTCGTGCGGAATCGATGGCGAGAGCTTCCAGATATTCGACTCGGGAATAACCGCGTAGCCTGCGAAGGCGCCGTCGGCATCCACTCCCAGGATGCGGACGTGCTGGCACACGTGCGCCAGGCCGGTGCGGCATTGCAGGCATTTCCCGCAGGCCACGTGCATCTCCGCGCTTACCATGTCGCCCTCGCGCACGGTGGTTACGCCGCGGCCCAGTGCTGCCACAGCGCCGCAGAACTCGTGCCCGGGAATCAGCGGCGGATGAATGCGCCCCTTGGCCCACGGGTCCCAGTTGTAGATGTGCAGGTCGGTGCCGCACACGCTCGCAGCCTGCACGCGCACCAATACTTCGCCGGGGCCGGGTGTGGGAACCGGGACTTCACGCAATTCGATGCCGGGTGCGGCCTTGGCCTTCACAACGGCCTGCATGGTGGCGGGCATTTGGCAGAACCCTCCGCAGACAACCAAGTCTATCAACCGCCGCCGGGTGGTAGAACGTTGTAGGGAGTTGAAAAGATGTCAAAGAAGAGGGTTGTGGCGTGTTGGAGAGTTGATTTCCTGGCTGCATTTTTGTTGCTGGCCTTTTTTGCCGCAGGGTCGATGGCTCGCGCCCAAACGGAAGATCAGGCGTGGCTGCGCTACGCAAGCGGGACTGCACACTCCGCCATTCCCGCTTCGGTTCTCGCGCTCGGCACAAGCGTGCTGGAGCAGTCGGCCGTTCAGGAGCTTCAACGCGGCATTACTGGAATGACCGAAGCAAAGGCGGCAAGCGGCGGCGAAACTGTCGTCGGCACGCTCGACGAAGTTCGCGCAGCTTTTCCTGGTCTCGCGATCCCCGCTCATATCGCAGCGCACGGATTTTGGCTCAAGCGGACCTTGTGGCACGGGAAGCCGCTCGTTATCGTTGCTGGATCGAACCCGCACGGCGCACTCTTTGGCGCGTTCGACTTGTTGCGGCGCATTGCAACCGGTGCCGACCTTTCGCATCTCGACGCGATCGAAACTCCCGCCATGTCCATCCGCTGGGTGGATGAGTGGGACAACGCGAGCGGCACGGTCGAGCGCGGCTACGACGGCCGGTCGATTTTCTTCGAGGGCGGCAAGGTTCGCGACGATCTGAGCGAAGCCACTGCCTACGCGCGCCTGCTCGCGTCGGTGGGCATCAACGGCTGCAACGTGAATAACGTGAACAACGCCGCGCCGTTTCTCGAGCCCGACATGATCAAGGGCCTCGCGCGGATCGCCGATGCCATGCGCCCCTGGGGCGTGCGGCTCGCCATCAGTGTCGACATCGCCAGCCCGCAAAAAATCGGTGGCCTCAAAACCTTCGATCCGGCCGATCCCGCCGTGAAAGCCTGGTGGGCCGCAAAGGTCAACGAGATCTATCAGCAGATTCCTGATTTCGCCGGTTTCACCGTCAAGGCCGATTCAGAAGGACAGCCCGGTCCCGCAAGCTATGGCCGCAGCCCGGCCGACGCTGCCAATGTGCTGGCCAATGCTCTTGCGCCGCATGGCGGCGTGGTGCTCTATCGCGCCTTCGTCTACAACAACCACCTCGACTACAACGACATGAAAGCCGATCGCGCGCGTGCCGCCTACGACATCTTTCACCCTCTCGACGGCCAGTTCGCGCCCAACGTAATCGTCCAGATCAAATACGGACCCATCGACTTTCAGGCCGAGGAGCCGGTATCGCCGCTCTTCGCCGGCCTGCACAAGACGAACGAGGCGATGGAGCTGCAAATCACGCAGGAGTATCTCGGCCAGCAGCGCCACCTCGTCTATCTCGCTCCGCTCTGGAAAGAGAAACTCGACTTCGATCTGCGCGCTGAGAATCGTTCGACGCCCGTGAAAGAAATCATTGAAGGCAAGAGCTTCAATCAGCCGCTAGGCGGCATGATCGGTGTCTCCTGCGTGGGGCGCGACAACTGGCTCGGCGCGCCGATGGCGATGGCCAATCTCTATGCCTTTGGGCGCCTCGCGTGGAACCCGAATCTGAGCGCGGAACAGATCGCCGCGGAGTGGACAAAGCAAACCATCAGCACCGACCCGCAAGTGGTTGCGACGGTGGACAAGATGCTCATGCAGTCGTGGCCAGCCTATATCGATTACACGGGCTTCCTGGGCACGCAAACGCTCACTGACATTACCGGCAGCCACTACGGACCGAATATCGAGGCGAGCGAGCGCAACGGCTGGGGCCAATGGCACCGCGACGATACCAAAGGAATCGGAATGGACCGTACCGTGGCCACAGGTACTGGTTTCGTCGGACAGTATCCGCCTGAAGTGGCGAAGATGTATGAGTCGCTGGCGACCACGCCGGACAAATTTCAACTCTTCTTCCATCACGTTCCGTGGACCTATAAATTGCATACGGGCAAGACCGTCATTCAATACGTTTATGACAGTCACTACAAAGGCGCAGAAGAGGCGGCGCGGCTCGGCGATGAATGGTCCACGCTGAAGGGCAAGATCGACCCGCAGCTCTATGAAGATGAACGCGCGCGGCTCGAGTACCAGGCCGGCCATGCAATCGTCTGGCGCGACGCGATCGTGCAGTACTTCCTGAAGGAGAGCGGCATTCCCGATGCCCTCGGCCGCGCCGGGCACTATCCGGGCCGCATGGAAGCCGAAGACGCGCGGCTCACGGGATACAAAATCGTTGACATCACGCCCTGGGAGGATGCTTCCGGCGGAAAAGCTGTGTCGTGCTACACAAACTCCGCACAAAAGACCTGCACCGCCGAGTGGACGTACTCCGGCAAACCCGGCCGCTTCGACATCGCCGTACAGTATTTCGATCTGCAGGGCGGCGTGGCGCACTTCACACTCGCGATCAACGGAACGGAAATCGTCTCGTGGGCTGCTGATGCCAAGCTGCCTTCGCGCCGTCCCAATGGAGACAACTCAACCCGTTTCACCGCGCGCGGCCCAGACGGACGAGGCTTCGAATTGAAGCCGGGCGACGTACTCCGTGTGGAAGGTGCGCCCGTCGCGGGCGACCCGGCGGCGCTCGATTACATTGAGGTCGACTCGGTTAAGGAGTCTGCGCCCGGCGCTCGCTGAGCGAAGCCGCAGCGCGTCCGGCATAGTCTGAAAGTTGTGCTTCTCCGGCCGCTTCGCCATCAGGCCTGTCCTTCGGCTGCGGCAGGATGTGCCGCGCGCATCAGGTCGATTTCGCCGATCAGATCCAGCACCTGCTCTCGCTTCCGTTGGCTGAGGTCGAGAAAGCGGATCCCCACCGTGTTGCGATCGTGGATGGCTTGAATGACGCCGCCCAGCCGAAATGGCAGTCCCTGGTATCGAAACTCGGTCTCCACGCGCGTGTAAATGCCCACCGGAAAGTGCTCGTCGGTGCGGATGCGGCAACCGGCCAGGCTCAGGTCCAGGATGCGGCCTCTTAGCGTGGATCCGACATTGACGAGAAGAATTGTTGCAGTCGTGTCGACCTCGTGGCGGGATTGCTGGCGGCGTTCGCGGCCCACGGGCTTTCGCTGGGGTTGCGGTCCGGGCTCCGGCTGAGTAATCGGCTGTGTAGATCCTTGCTGGGAGACCAGCAAATTGACTGCTTCTGCACGGGCCTCCGAGGTTTCCTCCATCGTGCAAATCACATTGGCCAACTCCACCATGCGCCGCGGGATCACATTCACAAAGCGGATACCGAGAAGGCCGCGGCCGTCAGTCCACTGCAGTATGCCGCGAAAACGGAATGAGATTCCATTGACTTTGAAGAACACTTCAACGGGAAGGCGGCAGCGCGCGGCAACCGGCTCTCTGGTACGAAGACGGCATCCTTCCTGGCTTAAATCCACAAGACGAGCCTGAAGCGGCGCCCCATAACCCACGAAAAGAACAACGGAGTCTTCATCGACGGAGTAACGCGGATCGGAACGGCGCTCGGCCTGAGCGACCACGAACTCGTCCCGGTCTTCCCACCAGCCCATGGCACGCTCCGCTCAAACATTCAGCAGAGATCAGTGCCCGTCACTCAACTCCGGCGCATGGTCCGATGCCGGGTCCCACGGCTCGACAGGCGCAGCATCCGCGACTTCTCGGCCCATCAGCCGATCGTAACGATAGATATCGCTGGTGGTCCCCAGCGACTCGTTGTACAGGCTGATGGTGCCTATAAGCTGCGTCAGCTCCTCGCTGAATGTGTGGATTGCCTGCAATTGTTCGGCCTTAGCGGGTAGCTCATATTGGGAAGTCTTAATGAATTTCTGGTAGCCCCGATCCAGCAGCCGCCCCACTTCACCCTTCACCAGAATTCCCGGGCCCACGGCGTATGCTGCCGGCGCGTCTTCCGGATCGTCCGCGCGGCGTGGCGGCACCAGAACCGCCCCCACTCCGTGCTTGCTCACCAGCACGCCTCCTCCAACGCCAGAATAAGGAGACTCGTCGAAGGAATGTGCGCGCAATACTTCCAGCGTTTGATCGAAGTTCGGATGGGAGGAGCGCCTTTTCATGAGTGTCGCCTACACTCAAAAGAATACCGGATCAGTCCGGCAAACTCCCGACCGTTCGATCGCGCCCGCTCGCATTGCGGAGTGTATTCCTCATGGCCGAACGCTCGTCACATTTCGAAACCCGCTTCCGCTCGAGGCTGACGGAGATTGTATGAGCCTTCTGCGCCTGCCCCTGGCGGTATACCGCGAACTTCGCGCGCATGGCGAAGAAGCTTTTCCGCGTGAGTCCTGCGGCGCACTCCTGGGCCGCATGATCGCCGACGGCTGGCAGATCGATTCGCTGGTGAGAGCCGCGAACACCCGCGCGGGATCACGGCACGACCGCTATGAGATCGCTCCCGCAGAGCTGGTCAAAATCGCGCGTGAAGCTCGTAGCCGTGGCCTCGAGATCGCCGGTTTTTATCACTCCCACCCCGGTCATCCCGCGCGCTGGTCCGCAACGGATCTCGAGGAAGCGCACTGGCTGGGCTGCGTCTACGTCATCACCGAAGTCGTTCAAGACAACGCCAAAGACACCAACGCCTTCCTCCTTGCCGGAACCACCGAAGAAGACAAGCACTTTGTTCCGCAAACGATCGAGATCGACGCCGCCAGCCCCGATCGAGACCCCGCCTGATCCAGCCTATGGAAGCCAGATTCTTGATCGCTGAATGAATCTCATTGGCCCCCATCCTGTGGAAAATAACAAACTTCTTTACACTGTCCACGTACGGGCCTCATAATCGCTGTGCCCTGGAGAGCTTGCGCTTCCCGTTCCCCTTCCCTAATCGCAAAGAAACTCCGAGCCAATCAAGGAGGATTCTCAAGAAATGAAAATCATGCACCCCGCTCTGTTCGCTCTGTCCCTCGCGGCCGGTGGAAGTCTGTTCGCCGCGGCACAGGAAATGCATCATCCGCCCAAAGTTCTCTTAATCGAGCGTGAGTTCATCAAGCCGGGAAAAGGCGGCTCGCTGCACGATAAGTCGGAGAGCCATTTTGTAGCTGACATGGCTGCCGCCAAGTGGCCCACACACTACATCGCGCTGAATTCGATGTCAGGCAAATCGCGCGCCCTCTACCTCGTCGGCTATGAATCCTTCGCGGCGTTGGAGAATGACACCAATGCCACCATGAAGAACGCGACGCTCTCCGCGGCGTTGGACAAGGACAGCATCGCCGATGGCGAGCTGCTCGACGGGACCGATCAGTTTATTCTCTCGCTCGACGACGACTTGAGCTACCGTCCCGACGTGGACATTGCGCAGGTCCGCGACTTCGAGATTACGTCTTTCCACGTCAAGCCAGGCCACGGCAAGGAGTGGCACGAGCTTGTCAGCATGGTCATCGATGCGCAAAAGAAGGCCGGGACCAGCGCGCACTGGGCCACGTATGAGATCGCGCACGGCGGCGACAATGAGTATGTTTCCTTCAGCGGCGACAAGTCGATGGCCGAAATCGATACCGGCTACGCCGAGGACAAGCAGTTCCGCGATGCACTTGGCGAAGACGGATTGAAGAGGCTCCGTGAACTCGAAGCCGACTGCATCGAAAGCTCCGATTCGGAGTTGTTCGCGATCAACCCTGTTCAGAGTTATCCGATGGATGAGTGGGTCAAAGAAGCTCCGGATTTCTGGAAGCCGAAGCATAACGCACCTGCCGCCAAACCCGCTGCCAAGCCCGCGGCAAAACCCGCGCAGTAGCGTTCCAACTCAAATTAACCAACCTCCTGCCGGCAGCTCTCGAGGTAAACTCGGGAGCCGCCGGTCGCATGGCGACACGCCGCGCCGGCCCGATACACTTGAAATGTTCGGGGATATCGCGCCATGGTCGCCTCCGCTTCTCCAATCCAACTTCCCGACCTGACCAGCGCCGACCGCTTGCGCTATGCCCGCCACCTCTCCCTGCCTGAAGTGGGGATCGAGGGCCAGCAGAAGCTCAAGGCCGCTCGCGTTCTGTGCGTCGGCGCCGGCGGACTCGGTTCGCCGCTGGCGCTCTATCTGGCCGCGGCCGGCATCGGGATCCTCGGAATTGTGGACTTCGATGTGGTCGACGCGAGCAATCTCCAGCGCCAGATCATTCACACCACCAACGACATCGGCCGCCGCAAGCTCGACTCCGCGGAGGAAAAGCTCACCGCTATCAATCCGGGCGTGAAGGTGGTTAAGTATGAAACCACGCTGACCAGCGCCAACGCCCTCGAGATTCTAAAGGACTACGATGTCGTCGCGGATGGCACTGACAACTTCCCCACCCGCTACCTGGTCAACGACGCCTGCGTTCTCCTGGGCAAGCCCAATGTCTATGGATCGGTGTTTCGCTTTGAAGGCCAGGCGAGCGTTTTTGCCGCGCGCGAAGGGCCTTGCTACCGTTGCCTCTATCCGGAGCCGCCTCCGCCCGGCACGGTGCCGAACTGCGCCGAGGGTGGAGTGCTGGGCATTCTGCCTGGCCTGATCGGAATCATTCAAGCCACCGAAGTCATCAAGCTTGTCTTAGCTAAAGGAGATTCATTGATCGGGCGCCTTCTCCTTGTCGATGCGCTCACCATGCGCTTCCGCGAGCTAAAACTGAAGAAGAATCCCCAATGCCCGGTCTGCGGCGAAAATCCAACGGTCACCCGGCTCATTGATTATCAGCATTTCTGCGGCCTCGCGCCCCAATCCAGTCAGGAGAAAACCTTGAGCAGCGGCATTCCGCAAATGACAGTGCAGGAACTTAAGCGGCGCCTCGACGCCGGCGAGGATCTTATGATTCTCGACGTCCGCGAGCCCTACGAATATCAGATCGCGAACATCGGCGGCACGCTGATTCCACAAAACGAAGTGCCCAGTCGGCTGGCCGAGATCGACCGTAACCGTGAAATCGTCGTGCAGTGCCGCTCCGGCGGCCGCAGCCAGCGCATCGCCGAGTTTCTTTCCGCTCAGGGCTATCCCAACGTGAAGAATCTCGCAGGAGGAATCCTGGCGTGGGCCGACCAAATCGACCCTAAGGTAACGAAGTACTGAACTCGGGATTTGGTGCGTCCGATTCGGCGCGGAGCCTTACGAAAAGCGTGACCCTCGATTCTCCAGTTCTCACCGGCAGCCACGTTCGCCTTGAGCCGCTATCACTGGCTCACGCGGACGGCCTCGTCGCTGCATCTTGGGGCGACCCAGCACTCTATCAATGGAGCGCCGTGCCCATCGGCCGCGACGCTGTTCTCCGCTACATCGAAACGGCGCTCGCATGGCGCGCTGCCGGCACGGCGCTGGCGTTTGCTACCGTCCGCGTTGCGGATGGCGTGGTCATCGGCTCGACTCGCTTTTTTGATATCGATCGCTGGGACTGGCCTCCCGCTCATCCGCGTCACGGACGCGAGAATCCCGACGTCTGCGAAATCGGCTACACGTGGCTGGCGCACGAGGCCATCCGCACCGCCGCAAACACTGAAGCCAAGCTGCTGATGCTCACACATGCCTTTGAGGTGTGGCAGATGCTGCGCGTCTGCCTGCACACTGACGCGCGCAACAAACGCTCGCAGGCGGCCATCGAGCGCATCGGAGGCAAGTTCGAGGGGGTTCTTCGCGCGCACCGCATGGCATCCGACTTCACCGCGCGCAACTCTTGGCGCTACTCAATTCTTGACTCGGAGTGGCCCGAGGCGAAGCGCCGCCTCATCGCCCGCTTGCGAATGGCCTGAGGCTAGATTCAACAGCTCTGAACCGCCCTGCATGAGACGCCCGAGAAAACGTATTCTAGTGATACAAAGTAGAGGGTGGATTTTCCGGTTACCCGGGGGAAACAAACCGCCTCCCGCCAGTCGCCGTCTGGTCCGCGATTCGCAAACGCAGGAACGTTGAATGAGGTACGTCCAATCTGAATCGTTTGCGGGGTTTGACCGCACTTCCGTATAAAGGATGTCGGCCAAAATCGGCCCACGCCACTTAAACCTATGGATTCGATCGAGAAATCAAATTGCCGATCAAGAGGGACTCAATGAGAATTTCAGGGAAACTTACTCTGGCAGCGTTGGTGGGCTTCATCGCCCTGATCACCGGCGCGGCCGCTGCGCAAGACACCTCCAGCCTGCCTTACATGAATCCCAATTTGCCGCCTGAAGAACGTGCCGCGGATCTGGTGCACCGGATGACCCTGCATGAAAAAGCATCTCAGCTGGTGAACGATGCGCAAGCCATTCCGCGATTCAATATTCCCGCTTACAACTGGTGGAGCGAGGCTCTGCACGGCGTGATCGATCAGGGCGTGACGGAGTTCCCTGAGCCCATCGGGCTTGCCGCCACATTCGATGTTCAGTCGGTTCATACGATGGCGCACGATATCGGCATTGAAGGACGCATCAAGCATCTCCAGGACGTGAAGGCCGGGCATGACGGCATTATGGGAGGGCTCGACTTCTGGGCGCCCAACCTGAACATCTTCCGCGATCCGCGGTGGGGCCGCGGACAGGAAACCTATGGCGAGGATCCGTTTCTCACCGCACGCATGGGTGTGGCTTTCGTGAGCGGTATGCAGGGCGACGATCCGAGCCATTACCTCGTGATCGCAACCCCGAAGCACTACGCCGTCCATAGCGGACCGGAGCCGACTCGTCACTTTGCCGATGTGGATGTAAACCGGCACGACGAGCTCGACACCTACACACCGGCGTTTCGCGCAGCCGTCACCGAAGGCAAAGCAGGATCGGTGATGTGCGCCTACAACGCCATTAAGGGTCAGCCGGCGTGCGCCAACGAATTTCTTCTTCAGGATGAGCTGCGCAAGAATTGGGATTTTCAGGGATATGTCGTCTCAGACTGTGGCGCGGTGACAGATATCTTCACCGGCCATCGTTATCGCCCCACGCAGGCCCAGGCATCGGCAATCTCTGTTTTGCGCGGCATGGACAACGAATGTTTTGGCGCCGGGCCCACCTCGAAGGATGATTCCCATTACAAGGCATACATTGAGGCCGTGCAGCAGGGTTACCTTCCCGAAAGCGCCGTCGACACCGCTCTGGTGCGCCTTTTCACGGCACGGATAAAGCTGGGCATGTTCGACCCTCCCGGGTCGGACCCATACTCCAGGATCGACGAGAAGGAACTCGACAGCCCTGAGCACCGCGCGCTGGCGCTCAAGCTGGCGAATGAATCGATGGTGCTTCTGAAGAACGATGGAACCCTCCCGCTCAAGCCCGCGGTCAGGAAGATCGCGGTGATCGGGCCCCTCGCTGACCAAACGAGGGTGTTGCTCGGCAACTACAGCGGCACGCCGACGCACTCGGTCTCGGTGCTGGACGGCCTCCGTGCCGAGTTCCCGAACGCTGCGATCACCTATGTCCAGGGCACTCAGTTCCTGGGCACTGAAGGCGATCCGGTGCCCGACAACGCGCTGACAACGGCAGACGGAAAGCCGGGTCTGAAGGCTGACTACAGCGAATCCATGGGATTCCGGCCGGGACAAAATAGTGGTCCCGCGCTGGTTTCGCGCGTGGAGGCAAATATCCACCTCGACTCGAGCAACTTGCCCGCGGAGGCGGCGGGGAAGAAATCGGTGAGTGTGCATTGGACTGGATTTTTGACCGCGCCGGACTCCGGCGACTACCTGATCGGAGTACGCGGCCAGGGATTCGCACGAGTCTCCGTCAACGACAAACAGGTCACGGTCCTGTTCTCGCGCGAAGCGAACCAGGCCAAGCTCGGCCGAGTCCACCTTGAAAAGGGGCAAAAAGCGGCATTGAGTGTTGTATACGGTGTGAACAACGGTGAGCCCCATGCGCAGCTCATCTGGGCGAAGGCCAGCGATGTGGCGTCGCCTGAGGCCCTTGCGGCGGCAAAGAATGCCGATGTCGTGATTGCAGTCGTGGGAATCACCAGCGAACTCGAAGGCGAAGAGATGCCTGTGAGCGAACCGGGATTCCTGGGTGGAGATCGCACGAGTATCGATCTGCCCGCGCCGGAAGAAAACCTGGTCGAGGGATTGGCTGCCACTGGCAAGCCTCTCGTTGTCGTGCTTATGAACGGCAGCGCACTCGCCGTCAACTGGATCAACGAGCACGCGAATGCGGTTGTTGAAGCCTGGTACTCAGGCGAGGAGGGGGGCACGGCCGTAGCTCAAACACTGAGCGGCAAAAACAACCCTGCCGGCCGTCTGCCGGTCACCTTCTACAAAAGCACTGACCAGCTTCCGAATTTTGAGAACTACGCAATGGAAGGGCGGACCTACCGCTACTTCACAGGAGAGCCTCTTTACCGGTTCGGATACGGCCTGAGCTACACAACCTTCAGTTACAGCAATCTGTCTTTGCCCGACGCTCCCATCAACGCCGGGTCGCCGCTCCATGCGTCGGTTACCGTCACGAACACCGGAAAACTTGCCGGAGATGAAATTGTGCAGCTTTATCTCAGATTCCCGGATGTTCCCGGCGCCCCCCTTCGCGCGCTGAGAGGTTTTCAGCGCGTTCATTTGGACGCAGGTGCAAGCCAGAACGTGGAGTTTCAGCTCAATCCCAGGGACATGAGCATGGTGACGGACGCTGGAGACATCGTCATTCCGCAAGGCAAATACATTGTCTCAATTGGTGGCGGTCAGCCTGACACCGGCGCTGCCACCGTGAACGGGTCCATTCAGGTGAACGGGCAAATCATTCTGCCCGAGTGATGGCTGGGGAGCCGCTTCAAGTCGCGTTGCGCGGGTCAATCGCCCGCGCGCCGAATACGCGCTTGAACCACTCTTGCTTGCGCTCGCAGGCGGCCATCGAGCGCATCGGAGGCAAGTTCGAGGGGGTTCTTCGCGCGCGCCGCATGCCATCCGACTTCACGGCGCGCACTTCCCGGCGCTACTCGATCCTTGAGTCGAAGTGGCCCGAGGCGAAGCGCCGCCTCATGGAACGCCTGCAACGCTCTTATCTCGATGAAGACGCCACCCAGCGCAACTTCATGTGGAACTGAATCGATTCGCCCGGCGTATTCTTCCGATAAGAAACCCAAAGCAGTTGGATTCTCCTTTGCAGGATGCTTCCCCGTGTCCAGGAGCCGCGGGCAACGGGAGTATTCCTATGCGTTCCTTAAAAATCTTCGTATCGATTCTCTTTCTCTCGATTCCAATTCTTCTCTCCGCTGAAGATCGGCCAAGCCCGATCGCCTACGATCTCAAAGTCAACATTGAGCCCGCCAACGGAACCATTGCCGTTCAGGGCGCCGTGGATGTGCCGTCGAGCGACGCAACGCCCTTGACGTTGAAGTTCAATGTTCATGAAACCATGGAAATCACGAAACTGCTGATCGACGGCAGGGTCGCGAAATTCACCTATGGTCCCAAGGAGGGCCCATTTCCTCTTCCTGCAACGCGCGGCGTGTTCGTGAATCTTCGCGCCATTCCTACTCCTCCGCGGAACAATATCCACATGGAGATTGCCTACAAAGGCCGTCTCGAGGTGCTTCCGGAATTCGGCGCGTCGCCGGACGCGCGCCGCTCCATGGACGACCAGATCAATCCCCGCATGGTTGAACTGGCCGTCTTCTCATCCTGGTATCCACAGTTTGAAATCGGGGAGCCATTGAAATCCGAGCTGACGCTCTCCCTGCCGCAAGAATGGATTTCGATCTGCTCAGGCAAGAGAGTCGAGAACGATATTCAGGATGGCCGTGCCATCACGCACTGGTCGTCTTCAAAAGACATCGACATCGTGATCCTCGCCTCTCCGGACTATAAGCTGCTGCGGCTCGATGGATCTGGCGTTCCGATCGAGATTTACCGCACCCAAATGCCAGAGCAGTTTATCCGGCGAGAAGGTGAACAAATATCCGATGTCCTGAAGCTGTATTCCGCGAAACTGGGAGATACGAACGTACCTAACGGCGTCGTCAAGCACGTGTATTCACCCAAGCGCAAGGGCCAAGGGAAGGCGGGATTCGCCAGACCGGGGCTGATTGTGACTTCGGAAGGCAGGACACTCGAGGGCCTGGCGAATGACCCAAACTTTACTCTGTTTCAGGGAATCGCCCACGAGATTGCGCATTTTTGGTGGAATTTTGGAACTGGGCAAGGGGATTGGATCAACGAGGCATTTGCCGAATACTTTTCTGCCGTCGCGGTTGAAAATCTGAACTCCAATGCCGCCTTTGACGCCGTGATGGCTGACTACCGCAACCAGGTGAGCGAACTGCCGCCCGATGCTCCTTCCCTTTCCAGCGTCGGAATGATGGAACAGGGCAGCTTTGTCGTCCGATACTACAAGGGTTCATTGATGCTCGACAGTTTCCGGCGTGCCCTGGGAGACGCAAAATTCTTTCAAGCGTGCCGGGAATTCTTTGAGACGTACCGCGACAAGCCCACTGGGACAGAAGAATTCCGCAGTTTCTGGAAGTCGAAGCTCGATCAAAAAGGCCTGGTTGATTCCTGGTTGGATTCTCGCGGAGGCCTGCCCCAGGCGGCAGACGAACACGCGGCGCAGCGATGATCGCGAGTGATCTTTGCGGGACGGTCCTCTCTAGCTCGAAGATGACCGCGCGCCGAATACGCGCTTGAACCACCCTTGCTTGCGCTCGCAATAGGGCGAACGCTGGCGCTTCGAGTGCATGTGATAGTCCCGGCACCGTTGGCAATCGCCGTGCCGCTCGCAATCCCGCTTGGGGCACGTGCACACGGCCGGCTTCTCTGCAACGAAGGTGAAAACCTGCACTTTGCTTTTCATCATGCTTCCACCATCGCCTTGCCGTTCTCGTCCATCTTGCCAAAGATCATTTTGCCGCTGGCCGTCTGCAGCACGCTGGTAACCGAAATCCCAACAGACCGCCCAATCAGCTTTCTGGCGTGATCCACCACCACCATGGTGCCGTCGTCCAGGTAGCCGACGCCCTGGTTGTACTCCTTGCCTTCTTTCAGAATCAGCACGCTCATGCGCTCGCCGGGCAACACGACTGGCTTCAGAGCATTCGCCAGGTCGTTGATGTTCAGCACTTCCACATGGTGCAGATGAGCCACCTTATTCAGGTTGAAGTCGTTGGTCACCACCTTGGCTTCCCACTTTTTTGCCAGCTCCAACAGCTTCAGGTCCACTTCGCGGATGGAAGGGAAGTCGTCGGGCACAATCTGCACCTGAATTTTGGCGTTGGACTGCATGCGCTGCAGCATATCCAGGCCGCGGCGCCCGCGCTGGCGCTTGGAGCCATCGGTGGAGTCGGCGACAGTCTGCAACTCGCGCAGCACGAACTCCGGCACTACCAGCGTTCCATCAATAAAGCCTGCTTCGGCGATATCGGCGATGCGGCCGTCGATAATCACGCTGGTATCGAGCACCTTGGCGCTTCGCCGGGTGGGCTTATCGCCCGAAAACACAGTGCCCAGCGCGGCGGGATTCAGCAGGTCGCCCTTGCTGGCGCCCACCAGAAGGCCCACATAGGTCATCAGGAAGAGTACGAAGATTTGCAGGACTGCGGAGTTGGAGCCGGAGAGCGGAGCCGAGCGCAGCACCAGGCAGAACAGGGCCGCACCAACGATGCCGAGCACGCTGCCTACAACGGCGCCGATCAGCCGTCGCAGCGTGAGAGCTCTGACTCGTATCTCGAAGACGATGACCGCGCAGGCCGCGACCGCACCTACGATTGCGCCCTCCCATCCCGTCGCGAGTCCGAAGGGGTGGAGGAAGTAACAAACCGCGGCAAGTAATAGGACAAAAAGAAGACGTAAAAGAATCAGGTCCATACGAACCCACTTTCACCGGAGGCACACTTCGCCTGCGGCCTACTGCCATAGATGGCGAGTATGAGCAAAGCCGAGCATCGTCGTCAAGTGGGAAGCGGGCTGAGACAGGGAGTAGCCAGTAGGGAGTAGGCCGGTTCCTTGAAGCAGAGACGCCAGAGCCGCTTTGATTCTTCGAGCAAGCTCCAGACCCGTTAGCTCCGGCTATAGGTCTTGTGGCGGCGATCTCGACTCAGGGAGGATCAACTTATGGCCAGCCGCGCCGGCTCGCTCTACTCCCTATTCCCTACTGGCTACTCCCTGTTTTTCTCACGACGCTGCGGCCAGGACTTCATCCGGAGGAACGCGACGCGCGCCCTTGCGCGGCCCGCGTTTGCGCGCGCTCATCATTTTCACGCGCTCCAGCAGTTCGAATGAAGTACAGTTCTTCCTTGCCATCACTGCATCGGCCACATGGATTTCTCCGCCCACCGCCTGGGCGTCGCCGAGCAGCAGCATGGGCACGTAAGACCGCATGCGCTTCAGCCGTTCCGCCAGCTGAATTCCGCTCATCTGGGGCATGTTGGTGTCGGCCAGAACCAGGTCGATCTGCGGCGTCGTCGAAAAAACGGTGATCGCCTCCTGGCCGTTGGAAGCCGCAAGCACCCGATAGCCATTCGTTGCCAGCGTGAACTTGAGCACTGAAAGCTCTTGTTCGTTGTCATCTACACAGAGAATCACTTTCTTTGGACGCATGGTGAGGGAACTACTCCTAAGTGCAATTTCAAGGACTCGTTCAAGGCAACAGTTTGCCAACCGCCCGGCGTGCGGGTTCAAGTGTTCCGATGTTGGGCCCGGTACGCGGGAGGAAGACGTGCACATTCTTTGGATCAGCATGGCCGGTTTTCCCGCTGGGAGGCCCGCATCCCAAAACGGGCGCGGCTGCTCACACAATTGGGCACCGGCACATGACCCGATGTGGCTTCGCCTTAATTCGCGGTCAAGTGCACTGCATTGTGGCGCGTCTGACAAATTCCAGATAGAACGCGCCAGGGAATTGTCTGCTACGAATCGAAACAGTACGAGCACCGGCGGATTGTGAAAAGAGGGAAAACGAAGCGAAGACGCCGATGAAAATCCAATTGAAACAAGTGGAAAACTGCTACAACACACACACAATGTCACTTGCGAAGATGAATATCTGTTGAAAGCATGTGCATCACGGCAGGAAAAGCCGCCCATTTGCAACGAGAACTGTGCTGCCTGCAACACGCACATCGCTGACCCTCGCGTTTTCTTTTTGCGCGGAGAGAAAAAGATCGCTCGGCCTTCCCATCTCCACACCCTGGCATACATGAATACGCGTGCCCGGCCGAACCGCGTCACGAGCCACGAGATAGGCGATGGCGCAGCCCGCCGCCGAGCCCGTTGCCGGATCTTCCCCTCCATAAAACTGCATCCTTGCCCTGTACTTCGTTTTTTCCTGGTCTTGGTCAGGGTCTGGTGCGACGACGTAAAGCCATCTCGCGCCGCGCTCGCGCAGCCACGCCGTCGCTTCTTCCTGATTCACCTTGAGCCGTGCCAGGGCTTCCTGAGACCGGAGGGCCACAATGGCGAATGCTGTTCCCGTCGAAACCACTTGCGGCGGCAAAGCGGCATCCAGGTCCCCCGGCTCCAATCCCGCCAGCCGGGCGACAACCGCTGAGTCAAGCTCCGCGCCAAACTCCGGATCGCGCTGCGTCATCTCACCGAAGAATCCCTTCGAGCTGCCGGCGGCCTCGGAGCCTTCAGCGCAGTTATCGAAGCGCACCGGGATTGGACCTACATTTTCTTTGAGCGTCACCGTGCCGCGCTGCAGGGTTTCCGGCGCGAGCATCTTCAGAATGCTTGCCGTGCCCAGCGTCGGATGGCCCGCGAAATTGAGCTCTTCCCGCGTGGTGAAGATACGCACGCGTACTCCCTCCGCCCGCTCCGTCGCAGCTTCCCTGCGCTCGATGAACGTGGTCTCGGAAAGGTTGAACTCGCGCGCGATGGCCTGCATCTGCTCGGTTGTCAGGCCGCACGTGTTCATCACGACCGCCAGCGGATTGCCGGCGAACGGCTCACTCGTGAAGACATCTACGACGGAATAATCGAGAGTCGGCAATGCATGCGCCTCCGTTGTGGTCTGAGTCTACGATCAAACAGAATCTCGCGCACCTGTGGAAACGCGCGGTCCTGTGGATTCGACCGCTTAGCACTGATTGCTGAGGATTTCTCTACAGTTCCATTTGCGGGCCCGTGGAGCGGGTTCTGGCGCGATCGAGGAAGATCCTCATGCGCAGAGCTTCGGCACGTTCGACGGCCACAAGACGCATCTGGCGGCGAATATGGTCGATGTCGTTCAGCCGGTCCAATTGCGCTTCATCGTGAGCCGCATCGCTCTCCAGGCGGGCAATTCGCTCCTCGAGGATCTGGCGGAATCGCGGACTGATTTCGAAGCCTTCCTGAACAGTGCATTGAATCGCCATGAACATCACCTCGGAGCGGGAATGCCTGAGGCCCAAATTCTTTTGAGGGCGGCCTCAAGGTTTTCCCTGCGCTGCCGATACTATCGAAGAGCCATTGTCTACGCCAGATTACGGGGTCGCGCAACTTCGGTAACCTGCTGTCCGAAAATAAGACACTTCGCAGTTCAAAGTTCGTAGTTTACAGCCTTTTGGGCGAATCACATGCGGCCCCGGCCATGGCTGAGCAACTATGCTCCATGAACCGTGAACTATGAACTACGAACTCTCTTCACCGGTCCCCAACAACTCCCAGTTCAATTTGCGCTTCGCTATCGAGGCGGATGTTTTGCCGGGAGGCCAGCAGTACACCCGAAGAAGTGCTGTTTCCGGCGAGCATCACACCGGGAATCCCCGTTGGGTGCGGTATGGCGCGCGCCGCGGCAACTCCGTGTGCGCCGGTATTCGAACTCAAACCGCCGCTTCGCTGCGTCGCCGTGCTTCCGGTTGAGCCAGGGGTCGAGCCTTGATTGGCGTCCTCTCTATTTCCCTCTGCAACGGCGGCATCGGAAACCCGGTCAACCTGGCTGGTTGCGTAACCGGGTGCTGTGCTTCCGGTGCCCGGTCCGCCCAACCTTGCACTGCTGGCCATGGTGCCGATGGGCACCGGCATTCCCATTCCGCCCTCGTCGTACGTTTGGGGCACGGTCATGGCGTTGGCGCTCAGGTTTACCGAACGGATCAGCGTGTGAACAGCAATAGTCTGCCCGTTCTTCAACTCCGCATGATCGAACGCAATCGCGATGCGTGCCGGCCCATGCAGCCCGTCGTAGGGTTGTGCCTCGGTTACGTGGCCCACAAGGCGCGTGCCCCTGGGAATCACAGTGCCGTCTGAGGTCTGCACCTTCTTATCCGTCTTGAGCACTACGCGATCGCCCACCTTGGCGGTCTTTGAGTCCAGCTTGCCATCAAGTTCGCACGTCACCGCGCTCATTTCGTATGCATGCGCGAACGCCAGGTCGCCGAACCCTCCCGCAGTTGATGCGTAGGTCACTTTTGCGGGGTCGCCCGCCGGCGTCGTTTCTTCCGTCTGTTGCGCCGGGAGCGAGATGCATGTGAGCGTCGTAACAGCCGACGCAACCACCATGGCGAGTTTCATCTCGAGTTCCTTTTCGAAGCCCATCCGGATTCGGTCCGTCAGGCCAGCGGCGAAAAATTCAATCTGGCAGCAGGGCGCTCAGTTCTCCGGCGTCGGCGCGTAGTAGCCCTTGCGCACCTGTACTTTTAGGTTTTCTCCGCTGTCGCTTTTACACTCCAACCCAATGTGCCGGAACGTCCCATCCTGCTTGGTATTGCTGGATGTATAACTTGCCACGTACTGGGTGCGCAGCTCGGCTTCGATTTCCTCGAACGCGGCCTTCAGCTTGGCGCCGTTGTTGCCGACGTCGATGATCCGGCCGCCGGTCTCGTCAGAGATCTGCTTTGCGGGGCCGTAGCCGTAGTAGCCCTCGCCCTGGCTCCAGTACAAGGCCCGGTCGGCAATCAGGATGACGTAAACGATCACGTTGTTCTTCTCGGCTGCGCCAATCGCTTCGCGGATCTTATGATCGCTGCCTTCGTCCTCGCCGTCCGTCAGGATGATCAGCGCCTTGCGCCCGCTCTCCTGGTTGAGTTTTTGGCTGGCAGACTCAAAAATGGCGTCATAGAGCACTGTGCCCTTGGGATTGCTGATCGGGACCGGGCCACCGCCGAGGCCGGGAGGGCCCAGAGATCCACCGCCGATGTTGATCTGCGCTTTGTCCATGGCGCGCGCCAGCATATGGGGGCTGTTGGTAAAGTCCTGCAGAAGGTCGACATTCACGTCGAATTCAGCCAGAAAAGCTTCATCCTGCTTGCGCAAAATCTGCTCCAGAAACTCGCTGCCTGCTTGCTGTTCCAGCGGTAGCACTCTTTGCTGGCTGCCTGAGGTGTCGAGCAAAATTCCAAGCGTAAGAGGCTGATCGGTTTCGGCCGTAAAGCTCTTGAATGTCTGCGGCACTTTGTCTTCGGTCACCTGGCACTCATTGCGCGTGAGATGCGGAATCAGGGTTCCGTTCTTGTCCTTGACCGTGAAAAACAGGTCGACCAGGTTCACCTGCACCTTTAGGTTCTCGACCGGCGTTTCATCCGGTGGAGGAGCGGGCGCAGTGCTCACCGGCGGCGCGTCGGGCGAGGGCGCAAGTTGTGCCCATCCCATCGCAGGCAACATGGGCAAGCCAATCAGCAGCGCCGCAATTCCGACCCCTCGGACAAACCCTCGACGCATAATGCTCCGTTAGACGAGAACTCAACCTCTAAGAGAGCATATCGTGCCTTTCCAAACGCATGGTCATGCATGTTCGCCTCCATTCAGGCAACCTGCGAGTGCCTGCCGCGTCTGATACTCTGACAGGTGCGGCATCACGTGTGTGCGCCAGCAGTTTCAGCCGCGCGCACAAAGGCCTTTGGGGGAGGATCAGCTCGCAGTGAAGGGTTTGAAAGCCATTGCGCCGGTGGGACTTCTGAGTATCGGACTCGTGCTGGCATCAGCGGTTCTGGCCCAGCAGCAACCGGCCCCAGTTCCCGACGCGCCCACTCCCCAAGCCCCTCCGCCGCTCCCCGGCGTTAGCGGTGGAATCACTCCTGGAGTCGGGGCTGGAGAAGCTCCCACAACTCCAGACTCGGGCTCCGGCCCCGGCGCGCCGACAGCTCCGGACCAACCGCCTACGCCACCCAGCCAGCAGCCTGCCGCCGAGCCGCAGCCCCAGCCGCAGGCCACTCCTCCCGAGCAGGGCTCCGGCGCGATGGCGAATTTCGTCGTGCAGGTCAACTTCGTTCAGGTTCCAGTCACCGTCAAGGACTCCAAAGGCAACCTGGTATCGGGGCTCACTTGGCGCGACTTTACCGTCTACGAGAACAGCACCCGCGAGCCGTTGCGCGTATTCAGCGTGGATCCGGAGCCGCTTTCCGTCGCATTTGTCATTGACCAGACCCTGCCTTCCAACGTCATGGACCAAGTCAATCGCTCGATGGGGTCGATTGAGGGCGCATTGACGCCATATGACGAAGCCGCGGTCTTTACTTACACCAACGGCGCCAAGGAGTGGACGGGTTTTACCGGCGGCCAGAGTTCCCGGCTTCCTGCCGTGCTTTCGTTAGCACAGGCCACGGGCAGCGATCCTTCGGTCCCCATCACAGGCAGTAATCCCTTTGCCGCCTGCAATATTTCTATCAACGGGAATTGTCCCGACCCCAACCTGCAGCCCGGCAAGTCGACCCAATCCATCGGGCAACTCGATATGCCCAAAGAGATTCACACGCTCAACGACGCGATCCTGGCTGCCGCCAAGGAGCTTTCCACGCGTCCCAAAGACCGCCGGCGCGTCATCTTCGTCATCTCCGACGGAAAGGAATACGGTAGCAAGGCGACGTGGAAAGAAGTGGTGCGTTACCTTCAAACCAACCACATCTCCGTCTACGCCACACTGGTGGGTGATTCGGCCCATTGGGGCGTGGAATGGCTTGACCGCATTCACGTCCCGCTTACGGGCGTTTATGACAACATCCTCTACAGGTACACCGTCGCCACGGGCGGCGATTACTACGCCGAGGGCAACGTAAACGGCATCGAGCGCAGTTACGCCAAGATCGCCGATCAGGCCCGCGACCAGTACACGCTGGGCTACCTGAGCCACGAATCCATCTACGACGACAAGTACCGCAACATCGATGTGCGCGTTGATCGGCCGAACGTGACAGTGATCGCCCCACTGGGTTACTGGCCTTCCGCGCAGGATTACAAGTAAGCGCGCAGCTGCATTTTCATCCCAACACACGAAAGCCTGTGCCGCGGCACAGGCTTTTTGTTTTCTTGAATACTGAGCGGGAAACGGCACACCCAAGTCCGAATTCTTCAGGCCGCCGGAGGCGGCACCTCTGGCCGGTTACTTCGGCCCCTTTACTTCGGTTCAACCGGCGCGTTCGATGCCGGAGGCGGAGGCGGCGTGTTTTGCTGCTGAGCCGGCGGTGCCGGTTGCTGCGGATCGGGTGTCCCTTTGATGCCCTCGCGGAAACCCTTCAATCCCTCACCCAACCCCTTACCCAGTTCCGGCAGCCTCTTGGCCCCGAACAGCACAAACACAAGGATGGCCAGCACGATAATGTGCCAAGGCTGAAGTAGATCGCCCATCGGTATTCCTCCACGCGCACCACTCAACCCGCGCGCTTCTTCACGCGTCTATTGTCGCACAAATGCGCCGCGAGATGCTCGGCGACGGGTCTTTGTGTCAGACTGAATATGTCGACAGCCGGTCTCATAAATGCCTCCGCTGCGTAGTGCGCAAGTGTGGGACCCGACAACGAGGCGGGTCCCAGGATTTCAGCGAGTCGACGAGGACGGATGATGAGACCGGCTTGAGGAGGTCTCCCCTTTGAAGGCTCTCAAGCTCTTTGCTCTTGCTGGTTTACTGGCGCTTGCCTGTGGCACGGCCAACTCCGCCGGCCGGGACATTTATCCCGATCCCTCGCAAGCCAAAGCCGACCTCGCGGCCGCCCTCAAAACTGCCGCAGCTACGCATCGGCGTGTTCTTCTGGATTTTGGCGGCAACTGGTGCGGAGACTGCCAGGTGCTCGATCTCTATATGCACGACGATAAGAATCGGCCCTTGATCGCCGCGAATTTTGTCGTTGTCCATATCAACATCGGCCACTTCGATGCCAATCAGGACATCGCCGATAAGTACGAAGTTCCACTCCATAAAGGCGTGCCTGCGCTGGCCGTTCTCAGCGACCACGGCGCGCTGCTCTACAGCCAGAAGAATGGCGAGTTTGAAGCTATGCGCAGCATGGAGTCCTCATCGCTGACCAGTTTCCTTGTGCAATGGAGACCGGAGCGTCCCGGCTGCTCGGCTGTTGTCATCAATTGTTAGACCTGATGGTCTTGGCGTGGACCCTCGCGCAAAAGGAAAGCTGATGCATTCGGTCGATGACAACGACGGCCTCGGCGCACATCCCACCATCACCACCCTTTCAAGCCGCCAGGTCTACCGCAACCACTGGATGCGCGTGCGCGAGGACGAGATCCTGCGCTCCAACGGCCAAAAGGGCATCTACGGCGTCGTCGAGAAAGAGGATGGGGCCATCATTCTGCCAATCGAAGGCGGACGTGTCTGGCTGGTGGAACAGTTTCGCTACACCATTCAGGAGCGGACGCTTGAGCTGCCCCAGGGCACATGGGACAAGCCGATCGAAGATCCTGAAGAGCTGGCGCGCGGCGAACTGCAGGAAGAGATCGGCCTCAAAGCGGAGCTGATGACCAAGCTCGGAACCATGTGGATCGCCTATGGCTTCGCGCGGCAACGCGAACACATCTTCCTGGCCACTGGCCTGACGCCCACGGAAAAGCAACCCGATGCCGAAGAGCACGATCTGGTGACCCGCTCCGTTCCCATCGCGGAATTCGAGCGCATGATGCTCGACGGTACGATCCGGGACGAATGTACGCTGGCGGCCTGGGGGCTTTATCTGCTGTGGAAGGCGCGACACGACGAACGCTGAAATAGTTCCCAGGGTTTTGCCGCCGATCAGGTATTCTTGGATCGTCTCCACGTGCCCTCGCGAGAATCAGTTGCGAATGTGAACACCCGGGCCGTGGCCCACGCAAACTCGCCGCGCTACGTCGAACTGGATTCGCTTCGCGGGCTGGCCGCGCTGAGCGTCGTTCTCCATCATCTTCGGATCCTATGGGAAACTGACACGCAGCCTACGTCCCCGGCTTTTCGCACCCTCTTGTCCCTCGTGTCTCCAATCGGATCCGAGGCGGTCATCCTGTTTTTTGTGCTCAGCGGATTCGTCCTTTCTCTTCCCGCAATCGCGGGCCGGCCGCAGAATTACCGCACATTCTTGACGCGCAGAATCTTCCGCATTTACGTCCCCTATCTCGCCGCGCTCGCCGTTTCGGTCGCCGGAGCGTTCTGGCTCCATGGCCCGGTCACGCGAAGCTCGTGGTTCCATCAATCCTGGTCGGAACCGGTTCACATCCGTCTGGTTATGCAACACGTGTTATTCCTGGGGGTCTTTGACACCTGGCAATTCGATAACCCCATCTGGTCGCTGGTTCAGGAGATGCGTATCTCGCTGATCTTCCCCTTGCTTTGCGCAAGCGCCATGCGAACAAGGATGAGATCCGCGATTGAGAACGCGCTTGTTTTAACCATTCTCGCGGTCATTACATACGTTTCGCCTTTGAATCGCACACCGGCGGTGGCCGATACGTTCTTGTTCGCAGCGTTTTTCGTTCTTGGCATCGCTCTCGCCTGCGAGAGAGAACGCGTAGGCGCCTGGCTCGAAAACCGGTCTCGGCGAGCGAAAATCTTGATTGGCCTTGGATTTGTGCTGCTTTATCTCTTTGCCGGGCCCCCATTGGCAGGTCTTTCCGCCCCTGCCAATCCTGCCGGCTACCTCTTCCTTCGTGCGATGACGTGCCTTTCGCAGTGGGTCACAGCATTGGGCGCCGCAGGACTGCTGGTGACTGCCATGAACTCTGCGTCCGCGAAGCGGTTCCTCCTATGGGCGCCCGTTCACTTCCTCGGCAAAATCTCCTACAGCATCTATCTCTGGCACTTCATCGTGCTGCTCTATTGCGTCCACTTGCTCTACGGGAAAATCCCGCTGGGTTTTATTCTGTGCCTCACCCTGGTACTGACCATCGTCGTATCGTGGGCGTCGTATGTTTGGGTCGAGGTGCCCTCGATGAATTTCGGTCGCAAGCTGAGCAACCGGTTTCAGCGCCGTCCTGCAATCATTAGCGCATGAGAACGAGGAATGGCCCGTTGGCTGCCTCCCCGCACGTGACTCGCGTCACAAGCCAAAGCCCGCAATTCCTGAATAATCAAGGCTGAACGAGGGAGTGTGGTGCGATCTGCGCGCCCGCGCGTCGGTGTCTCACGCGTTCTCAGCGAACCGCGATTCGCCATGAACAAGTTTCCTTTTTGGCGTGCCAAAAAGGATCGACGCGAAGGAAGAGACCAGCCATGTTCAGGATCGTGGAAGCCCGCACCGCCGGCCTAAACATCCGGCAATTTACGGTCGTGGCGCCGCGCATCGCGCGCAAGCAGCGGCCGGGGCAATTTGTCATCCTCCGGCTTCACGACCGGGGAGAGCGCATTCCTCTCACGATCAAGAGCGCCGATCCAGCTGCGGGCACGATCACCATTGCAGTGCAGGCCGTGGGCAAAACAACGTCGCTACTCAATTCGCTTGAGGCAGGAGATTCAATTCTTGATCTCGTGGGTCCGCTCGGCCGCCCCTCCGAGATCAGGAATTACGGTACGGCCGTGATCCTCGCTGGAAGCGTGGGAACGGCCATGGCGCTGCCCACCGCCAACGCGCTTCGCGAGGCCGGCAATCACGTCATCTTCATTGAAGGTGCGCGCAGCAAAGAGATGGTCGTCTTTGAAGACGAGGTCCGCGCCGCGAGCCATGAAGCTTGCATGCTCACTGACGACGGCAGCTACGGCGAACAGGGCCTGGTGACAAAAAAGCTCTTGGAACTGATCGCCGCCGGCCGCAAGCTCGATTTTGTTCTTGCTGTTGGTCCCGTGCCCATGATGCGTGCCGTGGCCGAAATCACCAGGCCGCTGGGCATCAAGACCATGGTCAGCCTCAACTCCATCATGGTCGACGGCACTGGCATGTGCGGCGGCTGCCGCGTGCTGCTCGGTAACCAGAGCAAGTTTGCATGCGTCGATGGTCCGGAGTTTGATGCTTCCCTGGTGAACTTCGAGGTCCTGATGCAGCGCAACGCAATGTATCGCGGCCAGGAGTGCCAGTCGCTCAAGGAATTTGAGCTGCACAAGCAGGAAGAGCTGGCCCGAGTGCGCTTCGCGCTGGCTACGAGGGAAAAGGAAGCAGCGCGACTGCGCGCCAAGCTCGAGGCGCAAGGGGAGAAGCGCCATGCCTGAAGCGAATCAGCTTCCCCTCAAGCAGCGCATGCAGATTTCACGCGTGCAGATGCCGGAGTTCGACCCCGAGATCCGCGCGCATAGCTTCAGCGAAGTAAACCTTGGTCTCGCCGCCGCTGGCGCCGTCATTGAAGCCACGCGCTGCATCGCCTGCGCCAAACCCGGTTGTGAATCGGATTGCCCGGTCGGCGTCAAGATCAAGGACATCGTTGCGCTCATCTATGCGGGCGATTTTCTTCGGGCGGCCAGAAAGATGCGCGAGGATAACGCGCTGCCCGCTATCACGGGTCGCGTGTGCCCACAGGAGAGCCAGTGCGAAGGCGGTTGCGTCGTAGGCAAGAAGGGTGAGCCTGTTGCCATCGGCAACCTGGAGCGGTTCATTGCCGACTTCGAACGGCAAAGCGGTCAGCTCGGATTGCCCGTCATAGCTTCTCCCACGGGCAAGAGTATTGCTGTCGTTGGCAGCGGACCGGCGGGCCTTTCGGTCGCGGGCGACCTGATTCAAAAAGGTCATAGGGTCCGGGTTTTTGAAGCGCTGCACGAGTTGGGCGGCGTCCTGGTCTACGGCATTCCCGAATTCCGTTTGCCCAAAGCGATCGTGAAAGAAGAGGTCGACAACCTACGGCGTATGGGCGTGGAATTCGAAACCAACGTCGTCGTCGGCAAGAGCGTCACGATCGACGAATTGATGCGAGTCGAAGGATACGACGCGGTCTTCGTAGCCACGGGTGCGGGCCTACCCGTTTTTCTCGGCGTACCCGGCGAGCATCTGAACGGCGTCTATTCAGCCAACGAATTCCTCACACGCACCAACCTGATGCGCGCCTACAAATTTCCTGATTTCGATCAACCGATCTACGACTGCCGTGATCGCGACGTGATTGTTGTCGGCGGCGGCAATACCGCCATGGATGCTGTGCGCACCGCGCGTCGATTGGGCGCGAAGTCGGCCACACTGGTCTACCGGCGGTCGGAAACCGAGATGCCTGCTCGCGTTGAAGAAGTAAAGCATGCGCGCGAAGAAGGCATCGAGTTTCGCATGCTGACGAATCCCGTCGAGTTTCTCGGCGACGAAAAAGGTTGGCTTACCGGCGCGCGCTGCGTGCGGATGGAACTCTGCGAGCCTGATGCCGACGGCCGCCGGCGTCCCGTTGCAATTGCCGGCTCGGAATTCGTTCTACCGGTCGATGTCGCCATCATCGGCGTGGGGACGACCGCCAATCCGCTCATCCAGAGCACTACGCCCGACCTCGCGACCAACAAGCGCAACTATATTGTTGCGGACCCTGAAACCATGCGCACCTCGAAGCGCGGCGTTTTTGCCGGCGGCGACATTGTCACCGGCGGAGCCACAGTGATCCTCGCCATGGGCGCCGGGCGCAAAGCCGCGAAGGCAATTGACGAGTACCTCAGAGGCGAAGGACATAGGGACATAGGGACGTAGGGACGTAGGGACTTGGGGATATCGGGATATAGGGACTGGAATACGGCAGAGATGGAACGGACGAGTATCGGCAAATCCTTCAAAAATCTGATTGTCTGGCAGCGCGCAGGTGAACTGACGACGTTGGTTTACCAGGCGACGTCGAATTTTCCGGACTCAGAAAAATTCGGTCTAACGAATCAATTGAGAAGAGCGGCCGTTTCAATCGTCAGCAACATCTCGGAAGGCTACGCTCGTTCCACCAGAGGCGAATTCATCCTTCTTCTGGGATACGCGCGGGGATCGTGCGCTGAAGTAGAAGCTCAGCTGTCCCTGGCAAGCAAACTCGGCTTTGCATCGGAGAACAACATTGAGAAAATCGAAGCAGTCTGCA
>Ga0326728_10004250_pt1 | contig 42754 bp, 34 predicted proteins | sample MB3enrmetagenome_FD_207602 | JGI IMG/M metagenome (GOLD analysis project Ga0326728, IMG submission 207602) | Lab enriched peat soil microbial communities from McLean, Ithaca, NY, United States - MB31MN | ecosystem: Environmental > Terrestrial > Soil > Wetlands > Peat | place: USA: New York... | reverse complement strand
GAGTTTGAAAACTACGGCGGCGCCAGCACGGGCAACCCGTACGCGGACGAACTGACCGGCCGTGTCCAATCCTACACGCAAGGCAACGTGGGTCCGCTGATCACCAACGAATACCGGCAGACTTCCTTCTATGCGCAGGATTCCTGGAAGGCCAGCCGGCGGCTGACCATCAACTTCGGTATCCGGTTCGATCGCGTGGGCCAGTACTACGATCCCAGCGGCCCGGGCTACTGGGTATGGGATGCAGCCACTTACATCAACCAGCCTTACGTCAGCCAGGCGGCCACTCCCAACCTGTTTAACACCGGACTGGTGAATCACAGCACGGATCCGTCCGTTCCGGTGTCCGGGTGGATTACGCCCTGGGCCTATCCGCTACCCAGGCTGGGTGCGGCTTACGACCTGTTCGGCAACGGTAAAACCGTGCTGCGCGGGGGCTTCGCCTTATTCAAGTATCAGATTGGCACCAACTCTCCCTCGGGCGCGGACACGGCCGCGGGCGGCGAGTTCACCTATGGCAGCTCCTGGTTCGTCGGCTTGGCGAATGTCGTCAACCTGACCGGCCTTCCCACCGGGCAGGGAGCGCAAAACGGCGGCAATCCCAACCCTATGATGATGGGAGACAACAAGGTGCCGACCACCGCCGACTGGAACTTCAGCATTTCCCAGCAGGCTCCGTGGCACTCGGTGTTTGAAGCTTCCTACGTGGGGAACCATAGCTACGACACTCTGTTGACGGGTAACGGTTTGAACAACGCCAACGCGGTCCTTCCGGGCACGTATTTCAAGCCCGATCCGGTCACCGGCGCGATCAATTGCATCCAAGGCGTGCAGTGCAACAGCGCCTTCAACGCCAACGACTACTTCCCGCTAGTCAACTACCAGAACATCTATATTCAGAGTCACGGCAGCTACTCCAACTACAACTCGCTCCAGGTCTCCTGGAACAAGACGGCGGGGCCGGCCGTGTTCATGACCAACTACACTTTCGGCAAGGTGCTCGGAATCCGGGACGGCTACAGCGGCAACGGAGGTTCCGACGGGACGATAGTCGACCCCCTCAACCTTGCCAGCAATTACGGCGTTCTGGCCTACGACCACACGCAGATCATCAACCTCGCTTACGTATTCCACCTGCCCAAGCCCATTAAGGGGAACCCCTTCCTGGCTGGGGTGATCAACGGATGGGAACTCTCCGGCTACACGACTCGCCAGAGTGGCGCGCCCATTCAGCCGAATACGAGCGGCACCTTGAACGTCCAATTCCCCAACAACGTCAGCAACAGCATCTACCTCGGCACCAACAACATCACGCTGATGCCGCTGTTGACCTGCGATCCCGGCAAAGGGCTGGCGTCCGGCCAGTATTTCAATCCCAACTGCTTCACGGTACCGGCGGCCGGCACGCAAGGCGACATCATCTGGCCGTACATCAAGGGCCCCGGCTACTTCAACAGCGACTTGTCCTTGATGAAGAACTTCAAGATCAAAGAGGGCAAGAGCATTCAGATCCGGGTTCACGGCACCAACTTCCTGAACCATCCCAACCCGCAGTTCAGCACCAACGGTGCGCAGGACGTCAACCTCCAGTTGAAGGTCCCGTCCACCGGGGCTTATGCGGGGACCAACCAGAATCCGGCGACGACCGGTTACCCGGCGTTCACGACCGGCATGCGTCTCATCGAATTTGCAGCTAAGTTCTACTTCTGAGGCCCAACCCAAAGGCACGTGGTAGAATGAGGAGGGGTGGCAAGAGCCGCCCCTCTTTTTTTATGACGAAACTCCTTGGCGCCCTTGCGACCCTGGCCTTGCTGACCGGCGCATTCGTTTTCTTCCCGGCCCGGGCCGGTTCTCCCAGCCCCATCCAGTTCGTCTACCAGCCCATTCCGTTCCAGCTAGAAAGCAACGAGACCCTAGCTCGCAACGCGCCCGAGACCATGGCCGGCGGGCTGGCGATCTTCGATTACAACCGGGACGGCCGGCCCGATATCTTCTTCACGAACGGCGCTAATATCGCCACCCTCAAGAAGGACTCCCCGAAGTACCGCAACCGCCTCTTCCGCAACGACGGCAACGGCGTCTTTACGGATGTCACAGAGGAGGCCGGCCTGGCCGGGACGGGCTACGATATCGGAGCCGTGGTGGGCGATTACGACAACGACGGTTATCCGGACCTGTTCGTCGCCGGCGTCTACCGCAACACGCTGTATCACAACAATGGCGACGGCACGTTCACGGACGTCACCGCCAAGGCCGGCCTGGACCTGGGCAAGGATCCGGATTACGGCCCGCTGTGGGCCATCTCCGGGGCCTGGGTGGACGTCAACAACGACGGGCTGCTGGACCTGTTTGTCCTGAACTATCTCCAGTGGCACTACAGCGACCAGCCCATGTGCAGCTTCCTGGGAACCCCCGATTACTGCCATCCACGCTATTACAAGGGCCAGCCCAATTCCCTGTTCCTCAACCAGGGCGGCGGCACGTTTAAGGATGTTTCCGCCCAGTGGGGAATCCGCCAGCACGTGGGCAAGGGCATGGGCGTGGGCGTCGCGGATTACGACCTGGACGGTCGTCCGGACCTCTTCGTCACCAACGATGCCTACTATAACTCGCTGTTCCACAATCTCGGCGACAAGTTCGAAGAGGTCGCCATGACGGCCGGCGTGGCTCTGGCGGAGGACGGCAACTTCATCTCGGGCATGGGAGTGGATTTTCGCGACTTCAACAACGACGGCTATCCGGACATCGCCTTCATCGCTCTCAATAACCAGACCTTCCCGCTGTTCCTGAACACCGGCAAGGCGTCCTTTCGCGAAGTGACGGCCGAGAGCGGCATGCGCTCTTTGACCATGAATAAAGCCGGTTTCGGCCCCGGATTGTTCGATTTCGACAACGACGGCTGGAAGGACCTGTTTGTCACCCGCGGCCACGTGGGTTCTCTTCCCCAGCCCGGACAGGGCGTGGAGCAGCACAACACCGTGTTCCGCAACCTGGGCGCCAGCGGCAAGTGGGAGGCCTTGGGCGAAGAGGCGGGATTGGACGTCACGCCCATGGCGCGGCACCGTGGCTGCGCCTTCGGCGACCTGGACCTGGACGGCAGAATCGACGTCGTCACCTCGGCCATGGCCCATCCCGCCGAGATCTGGATGAACCGCAGCCCGGGCGGCGCACACTGGCTGGACATCGCCCTGGAAGGCACGCGAAGCAACCGGGACGGCATGGGAGCGCGCATCAAAGTGGTTACCAAGACCGTCGGCGCTCAGTACAACCACATGACCGCCAGCGTGGGTTATGCTTCCTCCAGCTTGGGGCCCGTGCATTTCGGACTGGGGCCGGACAAGCGGGTGGAGCTGGTCGAAATCGTCTGGCCCTCCGGCACGCTCGAATCCCTGCGGGACGTAGATGGCGATCGGGTGCTGAAGGTCAAGGAGCCGTAGCGGTAGACTGGAAGGGCCATGTTGACCCGCTGCGTTGGGACGCAATCCTGTTTCGCCATCCTGGTGGCGCTCTCCGCCGGAGCCTTCGCTCAGGCTCCGGAACAAGGCCGCTTCGAGGCTTCCGCCCGCGAGGTCGTGGTGGACGTGGTGATCCACGACTCGCATGGCAAGCTTCTCAAGAAGCTCAACCCCAAAGACCTGGCGCTTTACGAAGACGGTGTCAAAAGGGATATCCGTTCCTGGCGCCTGGTGAGCGGGATGGAGGTTCGCCGGGAGGAGGCCCCGCCGGCTGCCAAAGCCGCGCCCGCCGCCGCTCGGACCGCGATCAGCCCAGTCCAGACCATCAACCTGATTTGCCTCGTGTTTCACGACATTGGTCCGGATTCCCGCGCACAGGCCTTCCAGGCGGCCCAGGACTTTATCGACAGCGAGTTGCGCCCCAACACCATCATTGGCATTTTCTCCCTCGACGATCGCGGGCTTCATCCGGTCGCCAGGTTCACCACCAACCGCGCCGCCTTGCTCCAGGCCCTCCAGCAGACGGGGGCTGGCAAGGTTTCCACCCTGACCAGCTCTCTGCAACTGTTCAGCGCCCTGGGCCTGGAGCAGAACCTGGTCATTCAGCCGCCTCCGGCTCCCGCCCAAGCCGGCCCACCGACGGGCACCGCGACCATCGTGATGAACAACCCCTCTTTGGCCGAGGTCGGCGCCTCCCTGGACGCCTCCTCCGCAGTGGGCGACGACGCTTCGACGGTGGCTTTGAATCCGCTGGGCAGAAACGGCATCAAGGAGGCGCGGGTGGTGGCCATGCGCGAAATGCACGCCTTCACCTGGCTGGTGGATCAACTGCGCCAGATGCCTTTCCGCAAGACCGTGGTCCTGTTCAGCCCCGGAATCACCCGCCCCGCCGACCAGACGGATGCCTGGAAGGCGCTGATCGCCAAGGCCAACGGCGCGGGCATCAGCTTCTACGCGCTGGAGGTGAACGGCGTGTCGCAGGCCTCTCCGCTGCTGGGCGCCAAGGCCGGACTGAAGCGCGTCTCCCAGCTCAGCGCCAGCCAGGGCAAGCCGGGGACCCTCGGGGATATGGCGGACCGCTCCGAGCAGGACAACGTGATGGAGAATGCTATTTCGACGGCTAACATTCACGCCGGGCTGGTGGATCTGACGGAACAGACGGGAGGCTTTCTCATCACCGACAGCAGCAAACGAATGCTGACCCGCATCATGACCGACGCGGAGACCCGTTATGAACTGACTTACACTCCCGCCTGGGAGATCTACGACGGCCGTTTTCACAAGATCGAGGTGAAGCCGGCGCGCGAGGGTCTGACCGTGGCAGCGCGGCCTGGCTATTACGCGGTGCCGGGGAAGGCCGATGGCGGCCCCATCACCCCGGAGGAGATGGCCGGCCTGCGCGTGCTCAACACCACGCCGTTGCCACGCGAGTTCGACTATCGCTCCGAGGCGCTCCACTTCCGGTCGCCGGAGGGTCCTTCCGAGCTGACGCTGGCCCTGGAGATCCCCCTGGCCAACCTGGCGGCCACTCCGGAACCGGCGGAAAAGAAGCAGCGCCTGCATGCCTCGCTGCTGATCCTGGTCAAGGATTCGAGCGGCAAGATCGTCGAACAGCTCAGCGGGGACTCGCCCATGGACGCGCCGGAAGGCGAACCCGCCTCCGCCCGCCCCGGCAGACTGACCTTCGGCCGCCCGGTGACCCTGGCGCCGGGGCACTACACCGTCCAGACCGCGGTGGTGGATTGGCAATCCGGTAAGGTGAGCGCCAACCAATTTGAAGTGGATTGCGCGCGGCAGCGGGGGCCGGAGCTGAGCACCATCGTACTGGTGCGCCGCGTCGAAGATGTGCAGGGGACCGCTGCCGCAAACGATCCCCTCGAGCGTCAGGGGAAGCGCATCGTGCCCTCGCTCACCCACGTTGTCGAGGCGGGCGCCACGCCTTCCGTCTTCTTCTGCGCCTACCCGGACCGCTCCAACGCCGCGAAAATGCGTCTCCAGGCGCAGTTTCTCGGCGATGGCCGCGTTCTGCAGGATCAGGGCTCCGAACTCCCCCCGCCCGACGCTTCCGGCAGCGTTCCGGTCCTGATCCAGGTTCCCGCCCGGCCCGGCGAGAATGAACTGAAGCTCACCCTCTCCCAGGGAAGCTCCACCTCCGCGCAGAGCATTCGCTACACGATCGCGGCGAAATAGCTCCTCCGCGAGGAGGCATCGAATTAGTCGAGAACCTGGAAGTCGGTCCACGCGGAGGCGGTGCGATGCTGGCCCGCGCCGTCCGCCACCGTGGCTTTCAGGTAGTATTGGCCCGCGGCCAGCTTCGGCCCCAGCTCCAGCGCGCCTCTGACCGTCCCCAGGTCCGAGTCCTTCACGGGAACCACTGCGACCGATCTCGTGAGAATGGACTTGCCATCCCGCCACAGCTCGACCGCGGCCTTGAGGTTCGCCGTTTGCGCCCGGTTTCCGCTGTCCTTCTCCGTGGCGACAGCGAACTCGAACGACACCTGACTGCCCCCCTGAAACTCCCGCAGAACGGGTGAGGCGTCGTAGGACTTGTCCGCCGGAGCCGGCACTTCCTCGAGCACCGGCGTGGTGAGTACGATATGCTCCTTCTTCAGATCGGGAATCTCGAGGTACTGGCCCGCCGAGCCGATTACAGCGGAGGCGCTGTCCCGAACCGACGCGCGAATCTGATAGGGGCCGGGATGCTTGATGGGAACGTCCAGGATTAGGGTCAGTCCTTTCTCCCGGAGCTGCTTCAGACGGTCGCTGGAGCCTTCGATCACCATGCGGCGGCTCATGCTCATCGGATCGCTCCCGAAAGCCGTAGCGACCACGATCGCGTCCAGTTGCGCCTTATAGTTTCCAGAGGCTTCCTGCTGGAACGTCAGGTCGCGCGCATCGATGTGCAATAGGTTGTGCACCGCAGGCTTCCCATCCGCGGTGAGCGCGAACTGGGGCGCCGCGCGGACGTGAATGGCGCTGGTATTGTAGAGCGAATACAGGGAGGCGATCATCTGGGACTCGGGCGTGTCCCGCTTGGGACGGGCCGCCTCGTCGGTCTGGCCCCAGAAGCCGGTCCGGGAACGCACCTGCAGTCCCTTCCCTTTGACCTTGATCTGGACGGAATGGTAGTCGAATCTGTGCTTCGCGGCATCCCCCAGCAGGCCCTCGGGCGCTTTAAACCCGATCAGGTAATAACCCTGCTGATCCGCTTCGACGCGCCCGATGGCCTCGGCGTAACCGTTATCGAACGAGGCCAGCCCTCCCGTGTCCCAGGCGAGCTGCGCCATGCCCTGCTGGGTTGCATGAAAGCGAGATAGCTGACCGGGCCACATGTAAGCCACCCCCCGCATATCGATGGTGTGGATCACGGTGCCGGAACGATTCGCCTTGTCGATCACATCCCGCAGCGCTTCCTGTCGGCGCGCCGCCGCGGGATCGGTCCAGTCAATCCCCAGAGGGTAGGGGGCATCCGACATCAGTACGACGGCTTTGCGGCCGCCGGTATCCTGCAGCTCATTCATCAACAACGACAAGGTCTCGAACATGAGGGAAGTCCGGTCCGGGAAAACCTCGCTGCGGGGGTTCCAGCGCACCGTCCGGATGGCGGCTTCCAGAACGCGTTTGTCGGTGGTGAGCTGCTGGAAAACGCTGTTGCTTCGCCCGACCTGCCAGATGGCGACCAGATCTCCGGATTGCATCTGTTTTTCCACGAATTGCTGCAGCGCTCGCCGGACGGCGGCAATGCTTGTGAACGACAGGCTGAGGTCGTCGACCAGAATCACCATGCTGCGGCGGACTTCCTCGGGCCGGATCACGGACGCGGGCCTGCTTTCCGTCGCCGGAGTCAGGGCATTGGAGTTGCTGGAAGGCGATTCCAGGTCGACATAGGAGAGGTTGGCGATCGCTTGCGGCTTTTTGTCGAGCAGGATCTCGAAATCCTCCGGCTTCAGGGTCGTGACGTAGTGTCCCTTGCTATCGGTGACTACGGCGTCCACCTGGACCAGGCTGGTGGTGACTCGGAACACCGTGCTCTCGATCGGGGGAGGAGGTGCGGGCTGCTGTCCCCACAGCATGGGCAGGCAGCAACAGAAGAGCGGCGCTGCGATGTATTTAGTCATTCACTGCTTTCGACGGCGGCGCCGAGGGAGTCGTTTCAAGATTAAACGACCGGCACAACTTAAAATCATTGCCGCCGGAAACCGCAAACGGAAATTCCGGTCTGAATAACGCCGCGTCTTCCGCGCGCCGTGGAATCCCTTGAAAAGGCGCCGGGGAGGTGCTTGAATGGATAGGTCGGACCGAACCGCAGCGGAAGGAGATCATCGGATCATGAAACTTCGACTGACCCATGGAACGGGCTGGCTCGCTCTGCTGGCCTCCGGTTCCGCGCTGTTCGCCCCGTTGCCCGTGCTGGCCTCCACCTGTAACATCGACTTCACACAGCCCCAGCAAACCATCGATGGATTCGGCGCATCCACGGCGTGGTACATCGGGCTGGCCCACAACGCCTCGCCGCAGGACCAACAGGCCATCCTCGACACTCTTCTCAGCCCGACCTTGGGAATCGGACTCTCCATCGTGCGGAATCGCATCCCGCCTTCGATCGAGCCCTCCCAGGGCAACTTCGACTGGACTCAGGACGGCGACGCCGTGTGGTTCATGCAGCGAGCCCAAGCCTACGGCGTCAACCGCTTCATCAGCGCGCCCTGGACCGCGCCGATTTGGATGAAGCAGGTTGCGAATCCCGACGCCTACGTGGAGCTTCAAGCCGACATGTGGCAGCCCTTCGCCGATTTCCTTTCGACGTACGTGCTCCAGTACAAGGCGCGCTTCGGGATCGATATCTACGGTCTCTCCCTGCAGAACGAGCCGGATTGGAATGCCCAGACCTACGAGTGCGGCGAGTGGGATGCGAACGAAATCCACGATTTCCTGCTGGACAATCTGATCCCCACGTTCGCCAACAACGCCGTGCCCGCCAAAATGACTTTGGCGGACAGCTTCGCCTTCCGGGAGGATCTGGTCGTGCCTTCGCTGTCCGATGCAGCCACCCGCGGCCGGGTGGACATCGTCTCCGCGCATGTCTATTACGATCCCGGCACTCCCTTCACCCTCTCGACGGAGTATGGAAAACACATCTGGATTACCGAGGATTCCTCCTCTAGTGCCGACGATCCTTCGATCACCGACGGCCTGAACTGGGCGCAGGTGTACGCCCATTACCTCTCCCAACGCAACGTCAGCGCTTACTGCTTCTGGTGGCTGGTCGGCCCCGGCGGAGGGCAGGGCGCATTGATAGACCAGCTCCCCGACGGTTCCTTCCAATACAACAAACGCCTCTACACGCTGGGAAACTTCAGCCGTTTCGTGAGGCCGGGCGGGGCGCTTGTCTCGGCGGACTACAATCCAACCGCGGGCGTTTATGTGGCGGCCTTCCAGAGCGGCGCCGACTCCGTCGTGGTGGCCATTAACAGCAATGCGCAGGACACCGCCCAATCCTTCTCGATCAACGGATTCACCGGCTCCTCGATGACGCCGTACCGCACCTCCGCCAGCGAGAACCTTGCACAACTCGACGCCATCTCGGTCAGCTCCGGCCGGTTCACGGCGACCTTGCTGGCGCAAAGCGTGACCACCTTTGTGGGGCAGTCGACTCCGTTTGCCGTAGTCTCCGCCGCGGCCTATACGAAACCCGCGCTGGCCGCGCAGGAATGGGCCGTTGCGTTCGGCACGGGACTGGCGACGGGAACCGCAACCGATTCCACCTTTCCTACCACACTAGCTGGCGTACAGGTCACCGTCACGGACAACGCCGGCACGGCGCGCCCCGCCCCGCTGTACTATGTCTCCCCCACTCAGGTGGATTTCCTGGTTCCGGCGGGAACCGTCCTGGGGCCCGCGTCCATCACTCTCACGAACGGCAGCAGTTCCTTCGTCTCGCTCATGAACGTCGCGACGGTGGCGCCGGGCATCTTTACCGCGAATGCGGACGGCCAGGGTGCGCCGTCGGCGTATGTGATCCCGACAGCCGCCGACGGGACCCAGGGGCCGCTTCAGTGGGTCTTTCAGTGTGGAACCGGCGGCTGCACTCCAGTGCCGCTGGATCTTGGGCCGACGGGCAGCACTCTCACCCTGGTGCTCTATGGAACCGGATTCCGTGGCCGCAGCTCGCCCGCTAACGTCACCTGCAACCTGGGCGGCCTCAGCGTTCCGGTAGCCTTCGTGGGCGCCCAGCCGACCGAAACCGGCCTGGATCAGGTGAATGTGGTGCTGCCGCCCTCTTTGGCCGGCAGCGGCAACGTGAACGTCTCCCTGGTGGTGGACGGGCAAACCTCCAACACCGTGACCATCGACATCCAGTAGCCGGCGCATCGGCGCTAAGTCCGGGGGCCGACTGTCCGCGTTCGGTGATATCCTGGGTCTTGCAGCACGATTTCCCCGGCACCCCGCCACCTGCGGCGATGCCGTTCTCCTCGAAAGGCGATTTCATGCACTCCCTACCCCAGCCAAAGTGGATCTTGCGCTCGGTTCTCTGCGCTGGATTGCTCACCCTGTTGGCCGCTTCTTCATGGGCACAGCGGCCGCGACAGCAGCCGCCTAAGCCCACCGGGCCTTGGATGGACCGGAGTCTGTCGCCCGACCGGCGGGCCGAGCTGGTGGTCGCCCAGATGACCTTCGCCGAGAAACTGTCGCTGGTGCATGGGGGAGGCTGGGACTCGAACTTCGGCAACCCCAACGGGGTCCTGACGCGCTCGCTCGGCGGGGCCGGTTTCATTCCCGGCATTCCGCGCCTGGGCGTGCCCGACCTCCAAATGGCCGACGCCGCGGTGGGCGTCACGCGTGGCGCGGTTTTCGGACGCTATTCGACGGCGCTGCCCTCCGCCGTCGCCGAGGTCTGCTCCTGGGATCTGAGCCTGGCCCGCGAATACGGCGCGCTCATCGGCCGCGAGCTGCGCGACCAGGGCTATACCATGTCGCTGGGCGGCGGAATCAACCTGAATCGCGAACCGCGCAACGGCCGTAACTTCGAATACCGCGGCGAGGACCCGATCCTGGCCGGCCGGATCGTGGGCGCGGACATGAAGGCGCTCCAGCAGCAGGGAATCATCGGCGACATCAAGCACTACGCTCTCAACGACCAGGAGAACGGCCGCAGCTACGTCAACATCAAGGTGGATAAGCGGGCCATGCGCGAGACCGACCTGCTGGCCTTCGAGATCGCCTTCAAGGAATCCGGCGCGGGCGCGTTCATGTGCTCCTACAACCTGGTGAACGGCGACCACGCGTGCGAGAACGACTACTTGCTTAACCAGGTGCTCAAGAAGCAGTGGGGGTTCCCGGGCTTCGTCCTCTCGGACTGGGGCGGGACGCACTCCACCGTCAAGGCCGCCCTCGCCGGCCTCGACATCGAGATGCCGAACAAAGACTATTTCGACGCCGAGCTGAAGAAGGCCATCGAGAGCGGCCAGGTCCCCATGTCCCGGCTGGACGACATGGTGCGCCGCATCACCCGCTCGATGTTTGCCGCGGGCCTCTTCGACAATCCCCCGGACCGTCGATCACCGGACATCTTCGCCGGCCTGGAGCTGGCCCAGCGCGTGGCCGAGCAGGGCTCCGTGCTGCTGAAGAACTCGGGCAACCAGTTGCCGCTCGTCTCCGCGCAGATTCGCTCCATCGCCGTGATCGGCTCGCACGCCGACGCCGGGGTGCTCTCCGGCGGCGGTTCCGCTCAGGTCGATTCGCCCGGTGGCAACGCCGTCCCCCCGCCGCCCCTGCGCCCAGGCGAGCACTGGTCCCACGCCCCGACCTGGCATCGCTCGTCGCCGTTGAAGGCCATCCGGGCCAAAGCGCCCCAGGCCAAGGTCGCGTACGCCTCTGGCGATAATCCGGCCGCCGCGGCCGCGCTGGCCAAGGCCTCCGACGTCGCGATCGTCTTCGCCAACCAGCCCACAGGTGAAGGCGCGGACGTGCCTTCTCTTTCCCTGCCCGACCACCAGGACGCGTTGATCGCCGCCGTGGCTGCCGCCAATCCGCACACCATCGTGGTGCTGGAAACCGGCGGCGCCGTCACCATGCCGTGGATCGACCAGGTGAGCGCCGTACTGGCCGCCTGGTACCCGGGCATCCGCGGCGGCGAGGCCATCGCCAATATTCTGTTCGGCGACGCCAATCCGTCCGGCAAGCTGGCGCTCACCTTCCCCAAGTCCGAAGCCGACCTGCCGCGTCCCATTCTGGCTCAGCAGCCGCCTCCGCGCAGCGACGCCGACACAATCGCCCCGTTTCCCGACGCGTCCTTCAAGGTGAACATCCGCCAATTCGACCTCGATTATAGCGAAGGCCTGAAAGTCGGCTATAAGTGGTACGACTCCCAGGGTAAGACGCCGCTATTTCCGTTCGGATTCGGGCTTTCCTACGCGACTTACACTTACTCCGATCTGAAGATCGCGTCGGGGCCTAAGCCCAGCGTGGCATTCACAGTAACGAACACGGGCTCGCGCGCGGGCGCGGAGGTAGCCCAAGTCTACGTCACTCTTCCCGCCTCCGCCGGAGAGCCGTTCAAGCGCCTGGTGGCCTGGGAGAAGGTTCCGCTCGCGGCGGGCGAATCCAAGACCGTCACACTGGCGCTGGACCCGCACTACCAGTCGATCTTCAACCCCGATAAAGAGGCTTGGGAACTGCCCCAGGGCGAGTACCGCCTGCAGGCGGGCGCTTCTTCCCGCGACCTGCCGCTCAATGGTATCCTGCGGATCGGAGGGGGGCTCTAATGAGTACTGTCAATGTTCTTCTCTCGCTGTGCGTTTTGGGCGGCCTGGCCGTTGGGGCCTCCCTGGATGAGGCCAAGATAGACACCGGCCGCGTGAAGGGCGCGGTCAACGGCCAGTTAGCGGTCTTTAAAGGCATCCCCTACGCGGCGCCGCCGGTGGGAGCGAACCGCTGGAGGCCGCCCCAGCCGATGACCCACTGGACCGGCCTGCGCCCAGCCACCGAATTCGGCGCCGACTGCATGCAGTTGCCCTTTCCCTCCGATGCCGCCCCGCTCGGCACGAAGCCCGCCGAGGATTGCCTGTTCGTCAACGTTTGGCGGCCTGCGACGCGCTCCACGAAGCTGCCGGTGATGGTCTGGATTTACGGCGGCGGCTTCGTCAACGGCGGCAGCTCTCCGGCGGTCTACGATGGATCGCGGTTTGCCGCGCGCGGCCTGGTTTTCGTCAGCTTCAACTACCGCGTGGGCCGCTTCGGCTTTTTCGCTCACCCCGCCCTGACCAGGGAGAACCCCGCCGGGCCCCTCGGAAACTACGCCTTCATGGACCAGATCGCCGCGCTGCAATGGGTCAAGAAAAACATCGCCGCATTCGGCGGCGACCCCGCGAACGTCACCATCTTTGGCGAATCCGCGGGAGGCCATTCGGTTTTGACACTCATGACTTCGCCGGCCGCCAAGGGCCTTTTCCAAAAAGCGATCGTCGAATCGGGGGGGGGGCGGAACCTGATGGGCCCCATGCGGCCGCTCAGCCAATCCTCCGGAGGACTGGTCTCGGCCGAATCCGTCGGCCTGGCCTTCGCGAAGAAGGCGGGCATCGAAGGCCAGGACCAGGCCGCACTGGACGCCTTGCGCCAGTTGCCGCCGGAAAAGGTCGTGGACCACTTGAACATGGCGGCCATGAATTCGCCCACTTACTCCGGCCCCATGCTGGACGGCAAGATCGTGGTCGAATCGGTCGAGCAGGCGCTGCTCGCCGGCCACCAAGCCAAAGTGCCGTTCATGGCCGGGGCCAACAGCGCCGATATCGGCTTTTCGTTCGTCAAGACCATGGACCAGGTGTTCGCTCCCTTCGGCGACAGCAAGGCGCAAGCCCAGGCGGTGTACAACCCGCAGAACTCGACCGTCGTATCGGCCATCGGCACGCTGGTGGCGATGGACCGCATGATGATCGAGCCGGCGCGCTTCGCCGTGCGCCAGATGGCGGCCGCCGGCCAGCGAGCCTATGAGTTCCGCTTCTCTTACGTCGCCGAATCCATGCGCAGCCAGTGGAAGGGCGCTCCGCATGCCAGCGAGATTCCATTCGTCTTCGACACGGTGGCCGCCCGCTACGCAGACAAGCTGGCGCCCGCCGACCAGGCGCTCTCGGATGCCGCCAACGCCTACTGGTCCGCCTTCGCCAAGACCGGCGACCCGAATGGAGAGGGCCGTCCCCACTGGCCCGCCTATGCCCCGGCGGCGGACGTGCTCCTCGATTTCAGCGAGCAAGGTCCGGTGGCCCGCCCCGATCCCTGGAAGGCCCGTCTCGATCTGACCGAAGGGGCCATCCCGAAATCCAAGTGAGCGGGGCGTCAGGCGACCGCGCCGGATGCGGCCAGCGCCCGCTCCGGCCGTTGTTCCGATCGAGCGCCTTTCTGCGCGCTGTAGCGGGCCGCCATCGCGATCACGCGCACCAGTTCGTCCCGGTCGAACGGTTTGGCCAGTAAGTCGTACCCACCCAGATTGAGGACCTCGGCCCAGAGCCTATCGTCGGCCAGACGGGAGGCGACAATCACGGCTTGGCAACCGTGCATCTCGGCGATCTCGTGGATAAGATCCCGCCACGCGATGCCGTCGGGGAACTCCGCTTCCACGACCACCACATCCACGTTATCACGGTGCAGCACCCTCCAGGCCTCGCCGCAGTCCGGGGCCGCGATCAATCTCCAATCCAGGCCGAAGGCCCGGAACGCGAGACGAAAGGCTTCGAGATCTTCGGCGAAAGGCGACGCAACCAGCACCGATATCGCGGTTTCGGAATTCGTCATACGTTAATACTAACCACCCCGGTTTACCCGCTAATTACGAGCGCTTGAAGTTACTGAGATTCGTTGGGCTGGCCCACGAAGCGGTAGCCGGCGCCGCGAACCGTTCCGATATACTCGGGAGCGTCGGGCCGGGCCTCGATCTTCTCGCGCAGGCGGCGGACATGCACGTCGATAGTCCGCGGCGTGACGTAACGGTCGCCGCCCCAGACCTCGTCCAGCAGGCGCTCGCGGGAGAAGATGCGGCGCGGATGCGCGGCCAGGAAGAAAAGAAGGCGGAATTCCAGGGCGCTGAGCGAGGCCGGCTGCCCGCGCACAATCACGTCCTGGGTGCGGGCGTCCATGCGCAGCTCGCCGGCTTCGATGACCTCACCCGGCTCGGCCTGCCGGGTCTTACGCCGCAGAACGGCCTTGACGCGGGCCAGCAGCTCGCGCGGGCTGAAAGGCTTGACCACATAGTCGTCCGCGCCCAGCTCGAGCCCCAGGATGCGGTCGAATTCCTCCCCCTTGGCGGTGACGAAAACAATCGGAAGCGCAGCCAGCCGGCTGTCCTCGCGGAGCAAGCGGCAAATCTCCAGACCGTTTTCGTCCGGGAGCAGGATGTCCAGCAGCAAAAGGTCCACCGCGGTGCGGCGCAAGTAAGCGATGCCCTCGCTGCCGCGCGTAAAGCCCTGGAACTCGAAGCCGTCCTTGCGGAAGCCGTAGCCGACCATTTCCAATAGGTCGGGTTCGTCCTCGATCATGGCAATGCGCTGACCCATTCGAGGCCAAGATACCGCGGGCGTGTTACAGGGTGATGACGGGCTGCTTACGCCAGCGTCAATTTGGCGGCGCTGAGGCCAGCCAGCGTGCGGCAGCGCAGCCCAGCCAGGCGCCCAACGCGGCGCCGGCCAGCACGTCGCTCAGGAAATGCATGCCCAGCAGGATGCGGGAGAGGGCCACGCTGAACGCGCACACGAGCAGAGCGGGCAACAGGACGGGATAGAAGGCCGCGAGCGAAGTGGCCACCGCGAAGGCGGTCATGGAATGGCCAGAAGGAAACGAAAATCGGTCGGGAGGCAGAAGATCGGCCCAGGCGTGGGGTTCGAGCTCGCAGGGCCGGCGGCGGCAGGCCAGGCGCTTCAGGGCCTGGAATACGCCGATCCCAGCGGCGGCGGAAGCGGCGCCCGCTCCCAGTGCGGCCCAGCGTCCGTCGCCGCCGAAGAGCGCCACCGCGATGCCCGCGGCCACCCACAGCCAGCCGTCGCCGGCGCGCGTGGCCCAGATCATCCAGAGGCGCAGCCAGCGCGGCGGGGTCCAGCGATTCAGCTTGCGCATAAGGCCCAGGTCGCCCGCGGCAACGTAGCGAAGCGCGGCTACATGGATCGCCATGCCATCATCATGGCAGGGCCAGGTTGCCGGCCAATTACAAGCGCGGGAAATTCCCGTGAAATTAACAATCGGGCTAATCGACGACCATCGTAACGTTGCTTTGGGTCGAGTTGTTGCCGATCTGGACGACCACTGGCACGGCGTTGCCGGCCTGCACGCCCGGGTCGAGCACGGCGTTGATCTGCATCAGGCCGGGCATCAGGGTCGGGACCGCGCCGGCGTACTGTATGGTCGCGGGCAGCCCGCCGATTGTGACCGTGACCGCAGCCACGGGCTTGGGCAGAACCTGCACGGCGGGACGGCCGTCTACGCCCGGAGGATTCGTAATGCCTTCCCCGGTCAGCCACAACACCACAGTCGAGCCAGGGTGCGCGGGATGGGCCGCCGAATTCACGGTGCCCTGGGCATCCACCTGGATAATGCCCTGGCCGGAACCCGACATGTTGGTGGTGAAGAAACCGGGAGCGGTGGGCGAAATGGTAATCGCGAACGGGTCCGAGCGCACGCCCTGGTATTCCACCTGTACGTGGCTGGTGGACTGATAGGCTCCGAAATACGGAATCACCGCGGAACATTGAGTCTGGCTCGCGTAGACCATGGGAGCGGGAATGCCGTCGAACAGGATGCGGACGCCCCCCAGGTTGGTGACGACCAGGCCGTTGGAATCGACCCGCTGCGAAGCGGGCAGACCGTTGAGGCTGACCAGAGTCGCAGGGCCGAGACTCTGACCATAAACCACCACCATCTGACCCGGCGCGAAGGTGGTGGCGTAGGAGGCGGCGTTCTGCAGAGCCGTGACGACGGGCTTAGCCACCGGGTAAGAAGCGGGCGGGATCGCCAGCATGGTCATCGAGTAAGATGGAAAGGTGGTGGAGATCGAATTCCCCGAGATGGCGACGTTGGGCTGGGCCACGATGCCACTCAAGTTACTCCCGCTGTACAGCCAGACCTGCGCGGAGGCGCCGGCGTTGAAGTTGGAAAGGGCGAGAGTGGTCGAAAGATTGTTGGCGGTCTTGTTGATCACCACAACCGTGAGGTTGAGATCCGAGCGCAGGGCGGCGTAGACGCTGAGCTGGCCCTGGTCGGCGCTGGTAGCCTGGACGCCGGTCTCGCCAAAGGCGCCTCCGATACCGTCGTAGTTAGTGTAGATTTTCCAGGCGAATGCGCCCGGGTCGGTCGGCTGCGGCGGACCCCAGATGGTGGCCAGATCCACACCTTCGCGGCCGAAGATGCCCAGGATGTCGGCTTGCGCGAGAGCGCCGGCGATCGTATCCAGCGAGCCGAAGCTGTACTCGGTGATGGCCAGCTTGGTGCCGGGGTAATTCGTATTGATGATGCCTTTGAGACGCGGAATCAACTGCGGGGCGGTGGGCGCGCCATTATTGGTCGGGTCGCAAATCCAGTAGTTGCCGGAGAGGATATACGTGGGGTCCCACCACTCGCGCGTGGAATCGAGGAGGCTGGCGGGGTCCGAACCGGGGGCCAGGTAGGCGTGCGTATCGTAGTAATCGAGCAGCCGGACGTTGTTCTTGGTCTCGTAGTTTTGGAATTGCTGCAAATACCAGGTCATGATCGGAACGCCGCCGTGCGCGTTTTGGTCCACCGGGTTGCCCCACCAATTGCCCGTAGCGTTCCAACCGGCAACGATATCTTTCTTCGAAAACCATATGGAAGCGTAGTTATCGGCTACCGGCCCGCTGACCAGGGCGGTGGGATCCGCCTGTTTGATGGCGATGGCGGAAGCCATGTCGAGACTTAGCAACTCATCGTAGGTGTAAGGATTGGGATGAATGTCCTGATTGGTGTCATCCCACCAGATCGGCTCGTTGGCCAGGTCCCAGATGGCCGCGCCGCCCTGGTTACCCTGGCCGTAGCGGGAAAGCAAATAGCCGATCCACCCCTGCTGGTAGGTCTGGTCCACCTGGAAGTTGGCGTCGGTAGGGTCGTTGGTGAGGATGGCGGAGCCGCATGAGGAGCCGGTGCCGGGTAGTTGGCCGTCGCCGCAATCGGGCCAATACTGATCCGTCGAGCACTGCTTGCCGTACTTGGCGACGCTATAGCTGCACACGTGTTGCGCTTTGGGAAGCCAACCCAGGACGTTGGCCGTAGCCAGAATCTTGCCGTTGGTGGTCCGCGCCTGGTCCGCGTACTGATTGAAAGACGAACCCTCGGGAAGTTGCAGCCCGGGAGTGCTTGGGTCCTCAAGATCCTCGAAGTACCAGTCGGAGGTCTTGGCCTTGTAGTCCGTCCGGTAGTCGTAGCGATCCGATTCGTTGCCGCCCCAGCGGCGGGCCGTGGCGCGGAAATCGGCCGTCTCCAGTTGGTAGGTGCCACCCACGGGGGGGTTGAGCCCGTAGATGTCCGGGGAAATCGCGTGCTGGCCGGCGTTCGCATCGACGGTGAGCGCCGGACCGGGCTGCTGAGCGAAGGCCACCAGCGTGGCGAGGAAGGCGATGGAGAGAAGAAGCGGTCTCATAATGCAACTCCATATGGTACCGCCGTCCAGGAACCTCATGGGGCTGCCTCTCTGCACTGGCCACAATCGCCGCAACCGTGCGATGATCTTTCCAGGGGGAACGCCCATAGGGTTCCCTGTGCCGTCATGTTGAAATCACCGATTTTTGGTTGTGCGGTCCTGGCCGCCGGCATCGGTTCGGCTTATGCGGACAGCGATGGTTGCTTTTGTTCGTCGCCAAACTTCCTGGCCTATGAGTTCTCATTCAGTAAGAAGCAGACCAGCCAGCATCAACTTTATGTAGTTCGCTTTGGAGAGGCATTTCCGGCCAGCCCACCGTCAATCGAAATCCCCGATTTTCAGGTGCACGGGATGACATGTACCGAAACCGGGGTCGAGATCCTTGGTTGGGACAGGAAATACCTGTATAACGTCTCCGCCACCGCCATAAGTCTGGCCGGCGAGACCAGACTTCCGGCGCCTGGCAAGTTTCCGGACGATCATCGGGCCCCTTCCAACCTTGCAGGTTGGAGTCCGGTTGCGCGAGGCGGTATGCCGCGAGAATACACCTTCAAGCTTGACACACACGACCCCGCTTACCGCTACGAACTTAGGATTAAGAGGCTGGACACAAGGAATCGGTGTGAATGCATTGTCGAAACCACTCTGGCTAAGGTAGGCCAACACGGCGAGACCAGAGAACACCTGTTAATCTATAAGGATAAGGTGCCCCTGGAATGCGGCGAGTGATTCCCGCGGCGGGGCTGGGCGCCGGCCGCCAGGAGAAACCATGATCCGACTTGTTCTTCTTGTGGTGGTCTTCCTTTTCCCGGTCTCGGAGGTGACGCTTGGGGTCCTGAAACGATCGAGTAGCCGGTCCGCGAAAAGCGACGACCGCGGATCGCTGGTGCTGTTCTGGCTCAGCATCGCGCTGGGGATCGGTCTGGCTAGCGTCGCGCGAGGGATTCCCTCAACCCGCCTCCCAGGACCGCCGGAGACGATCCAACTGCTGTCGCTGGGTCTGTTATTGGTCGGCCTGGCTCTGCGCTGGACGGCCATCCTTACGCTCGGCCGGCTCTTCACCGTGGACGTCGCGATCCACTCGGGTCATGTCGTTGTTCAGGCCGGTCTCTATCGACTGGTCCGCCACCCATCTTACACGGGTGCTCTGGTGGCCTTTGTGGGCTTGGGCCTGTTCTTCGCGAACTGGCTCAGCGTGGCCGGCCTCCTGGTTCCCATCGTGCTCGGGGTGCTCAACCGCGTCCGAAAAGAAGAGCAGGCCTTGCTGCGCAGTTCGCTGGGCTCCGAATACGCGGCCTACTGCGCCCGCACCAAGCGTTTCATCCCCGGCTTGATTTAGCCGGGCGCTAGTGGCCTACTTGGGCTCCTCGGTTTCGCCGCCGGGCGCGTAGTAGTCTCCGGGCGCATCGGCGATGGCTTCGGATTGCTCGGAGAGCACCACCACGTCGTCCTGCTCGGCGGGCTGGGTGGAGTGATGCTTGGGCGGCTTGCGCTTGGGTAAGTCGGGCGACTCCTGATCGCGGTACTTATCGTAGGGAAAAATGGAGCCAACACGGATGTCATCCACGGCCCACCTCCCTGATCCGAGTTGTACACCCGGAGGAGGTGGAAGTCAACGCACAAAGAAGGCCGGGACCCGGCGGTCCCGGCCTTATCTCACGCTATGGGGGATAGATTAGGCCCGGATCTTGCGGCGAATCAGGCCCGCCAGCAGCAGCACTCCGGCGGCGGCCGGGAAAAGCGTGCCCGGTTCCGGCACAACGCTCCCGCCGGCGTACGTCAGATTGACTATCCCGATGAAGTTATCCGTCAGGACGAACGACTTGATGACCGCCGAGGACTCCTGGAAGCCAAGGAATTGACCGAGATCGTCGCCGCCGCCGGTGAGAAACGTCAGGTTGTAAGATCCGATCAGATTGTCGTCAACGCCGTACACCGCAATCGTCGTCGGAGTTGTCTGGTATGGCACGTAATTGAGGAATCCGCCGACGGCGGAGACCGGAGTCGCGAAAGTGAAGGTCATCGACTCCGTAACGCCGTAAAAGTCGTAGCTGTTGTTGAGCCCGGCCATGCGCCCCAGATCCCCGCCCCAGGTCCCGTTGCCCAAAAAGCCGTATCCGCCCGTCCAGCCAAAGACGGAGGTGCCCTCGTCGGACGCGTTGGTCGAGGTCCAGGTAATCCCTGGGCCAAAGGTCTCCGGGCCCGGCCCGAAATAATTGTCGGCCGGCATGGGAACAACCGTTCCGCCGGGAATTGAAGTGACGACGCCCGCTCCGGCCGGATCCAGTGTCAGAACAAGCACTACGGTCAGAATACAGAACAGCTTTGTGGCTAAAACTCTCATTATTGGGTCCTCCCCCAGAATGAACCGTGTACCCGAGAGCGCTCGGTCGAGTCTACACTTGTCCTGTGCATACTGCGGGGAAAAGTACTAGTAGTGCCGGATGGCGATCCGCCGTTGGGCCGCGGTGCGGCCGGCTACTTCAAGGGACCCAATCTGGCTAGCGGCCAGTAAACGAATACGGCTTTGCCGTAAATGCTGCTGCGCGGGGCCAGCCAGCCGCCGCGGCTGTCATTGGAGGAGTTGCGGTGATCACCGAGCACGAAATAGTTGCCGGGATCCACCTTGCGCGGTGGCATGGAAATGGAATCGCGGTATTCGGCGGGGACGTAATCCTCGCGCAGCGGCCGGCCGTTGAGGATGACCGTGCCGCGGTCGATCTCGATGGTATCGCCGGGAAGTCCGATGACGCGCTTGATGTAGGATTTCGAGAGGTCGCCCGGGAACCAGAACACGATCACGTCGCCGCGCTCGATCGAGCCGATGCCGAAGCGATACCCGAACTTGTTGACGAAGATGCGTTCCTGGTCCACCAGCCCGGGCAGCATGCTGTTCCCCTCCACCTTGACGGGCTGGTAGATAAAAATGATGACCACGAAGGCGATGACCACCGAAAGCGCCAGGTCTCGCGCCCAGGCGAGGATCGCGCCGGTTAGCGAGCGGCGCGGCGGACCGGGGGCTGGCGGCCGGTTGGGCACATCGCTCATAGCTCTATTGTCCCGCGGTTTTGGCATCCAGCAAACGGCCGAGCATGGAGAGTGGCACCGCGCCCTCGTCGAGCGCCCAGTGGTGGAACTCCGCCAAGTCGAATTCATCGCCGACGAACTGGTGGAACTCGTCGCGCACGCGCAGCCAGCCGCGCCAGCCCACGAAGTAGGCCGGCAACTGGCAGGACGACAGTTGGGCGCGCTGCAACTTGGCCGTGGCTTCCTCGATCTCCTGGAAAGTCTGCCCGGTCATCAACGCGACCGCCTGCTGGCCGGTCATCCCGCGCGTGTGCAAACGGATGTCCAGAATCGCGTTGGCCAGCACGCGCAGTTCTTCCTTCTGAAAGGTGAGCCGCAGCTCGGGCGAATTGTCCAGGTAGCCCGCGTCTAGCATGGTCTGGGTGGCGTATTCCGCCCAGCCCTCGATGTAGGGCGTGTTGCCGAAGACAGCGCGTAGGAGGCGCCGGGACGACGGATCGATGTCGTTGGCGTATTCGGCCTGCACGTAGTGGCCCGGCACAGCTTCGTGGAGCGTCAGCAGGTTCAACTTGTAATAATTGTACTCGCGCAGCTTGGACTCCTTGCGCTCGGCGGGCCATTCGGGCGGGATCGGAGTGATCCAGTAAAAGGCCCCCAGACGGGGCTCCAGCGCGGGCGCCGGCACGAATCCTCCGACCGCGTAAATGCCCCGCAAGAAGCGCGGAGTCTCGATCACCTGGAGGTTCTGCCGGGGGGGCAGCGGCAGCAGGCCGCGCCCACGCACGAACGTCCGCGCGGCTTCGAGATCGCGCTTGGCCTCGTCGATGTAGGTCTCGGGCAGCGCATGGCGGAGCGCGATCTTGCCCAGCACTTCCCGGATGGCGACGTTCGGGTCGGCGTGCGCGCCGTGCTCGGGGAACCATTTCCGGTGGAGCGGCCCGGCCAGTTCGAGCATTCGCGCCCGCACGGCGCCGAGATCCGCCTCCGCCGCTTCCAGCACCTGATCCGGCGTGCGCTCGGTTCCGAGCACCAGGCGGAACTTCTCCCGGTACTTGTCCGGCCCCAGGCGCCAGGCGTCTTCGGAGGCGGGCTTCAAATCCGATTTGAGCCAGGCGCCGAACGCACGCAGGGCCTCCAGGGCCGGGGCGGCCGCGCGGCCGTAAGCGCCGCGCAACGAGCTGGGAACGGCGGCGCGAATGGTGTGGTCGATCAGCTCGATGTTGCCGGCGTTCTCATCCAGGGCGACCTGAGTCCAGATGGGCGGCGAATCTTCCAGGTTGCGCCTGGCGGTAACCAAAAACGAGGGCAGCTTCTCGAGGCGCGCCGTGATGTGCCGCATCCGCACCGGCGCGGGCGCGTACTCCAGGACGTAGGGCGAGAACATCGCGTTCCCGGCCGATTCTACGTACAGGGTAGGGTTGTGCCGGTAGCTTCGGACGTGGTCCAGCTCCAGGAGCGCCAGCTCTATCTGGTCGAGCACGATGCCGTAGTCCGCCCGATCCTCGGCCCCCCATCCTGCCGGGTTCAACTTCCCGAGCCGCTCCCTGAAACCGTAGTAGAAGCGGCGCTGCGCCTCGAGCGCTTCCGGGCTGAAATCGTCGAGCATCTCGTCCAGGTTCTTGCCGGGGCGCTGATGGTATCCCGCGGCGGTCGCCGAGACTGGCGAAAACTCGAGCGTCGAGTAGACGAACTCCTCCGCCAGCGGGCCGAAGTCCTCCGGAGCGTGCGCGCTGTGGCAGCCGCTCAGAGCCAGCAGGGCCAGCCCCGTCAATGCAAGATGTCGGATCACGCTATAATCTTCTCTCAGGCCAATGCAAATGAAAAGAGCCTTTCCGCCGGTCGCGTTGGCCGTCCTTCTGGCCGCCTGTTCCAGGAAACCGCAGCCTCCCCAGGACCTTTCGGTTACCTTCTTCGACGTCGGGCAAGCCGATGCCGCGCTGATTCGCACTCCCGAAAACGAGACGATTGTCGTGGATACCGGCCACAACGGCCAGATCGCCGAGTTGCTGCGCAGGGAAGGGATCTCCAGCGTCGATCTGGTGGTGCTCAGCAATGCCCACGCCGACCACACCGGGGGCCTGGCGGCCATTCTGGACGCTTTCCCGGTCCACGAAATCTGGTATTCCGGGCTGGACTACACCTGGCAGCAGCGCGCCGTGATCGAGCGCGCCGAGCGTTACGAGGCGGTCACCGCCGGCGCTCAGAAGCGATTCGCCAAGCTGACCCTGGACGTGCTCCACCCCGAGTCCCTGCCGCTTCGCCCACTCAACAGTTCGGTGAACGACCACTCGCTGGTGCTCAAAGCGACTTATCCGGCGGCCCATTACCTCTTTCCCGGCGATTGCGAGGAGGAGTGCTGGGAGTCGCTGTTCCGGTTCCATCGCTCGGAGCTGGCCGCCGACGTTTTGAAGGCCGCCTACCACGGCGCGGAAACGGGAACCAGTTTGAACGTCCTGGCGAGCGTGCGGCCCAAGACCCTGGTAATCTCCTGCGGCCGCGGCAACGAGCTCGGCCAGCCCAGCCCCGCCGTGCTCGATTTGGCCGGCCAACGGGGCGCCAGAGTCCTTCGCACCGACGAGCAGGGCACGATTCCCTGCCTGGGAACAGCCTGCCAGGCGGTGGGGCGGCAGTAGGGCGCTTCCGGGCCGCCTGCCGAGATAACCAAGGTTGTTGGAACTTTTCCGCCGGCGCTACGTTATCCTCGGAGGAGGGGAAGCTATGCGAACACTTCCGATCTGCTTACTGGCGACAGCCGCCGTCGCCCTGGCCCAGGACAATCCGCTCAGCACATTCAATAAGCACGTCTACGGGAGGGTGGAGAGCGTACTGCTTCGCTCAGCCGAGAAAATGCCGGAGGAGAATTACAACTTCAAGCCCACGGAGGCCGTCCGCAGCTTCGGCCAGATCCTGGGACACGTGGCCGACGCCCAATACATGTTTTGTTCCATCGCACTGGGCGAGAAGAACCCCGCCCCGAAGATCGAGGAGACCAAAACCTCGAAAGCCGATCTGACAGCCGCTCTCAAGGACGCCTTCGCTTACTGCGACAAGGCTTACGACGGCATGACCGACGCGTCCGCCGTGCAAACGGTGAAGCTCTTCGGAGCCGACACACCGAAACTGGGCGTGCTGAGTATCAACACCATGCACATGATGGAACACTACGGCAACCTGGTCACCTACATGCGGCTGAAGAACATCGTACCTCCATCCAGCGAGCCGGCGTCCCAGCCTCAGCCACAGCCGAAGAAATAGTGCGCCCTCGGGCCGCGAATCAGCCTTCCTTCAGCAGCTCGAGGAAGGCGCGGGCGGCGTGGCTGAGGACGCGGCGCGCGGGATAGACCAGCCGGATGTGGCGCTCGACGCGCAACTCTTTCACCTCTACTTCGCAGAGCAGCTTCTGGCCCAGCTCCTGCTCGACGCACATGCGCGGCAGGAAGGCCACGCCCTCGTTGCGCTGCACCATGCGCCGGATGGTCTCTACGGTGGGCATTTCGACGTCCATGTTGAGGGCCACCTGGTGGCGCTGGAACTCCCGCACTACCGTGTCGCGGTAAGGCGATACCACGTTGTGCGCGATGAAGGTCTCCATGCCCAGCTCGGCCAGGGCCACCGATTTGCGCCGGGCGAAACGGTGTTTGGGCGAGACTACGAACGCCAGGTGGTCGGTGTAGATCACACTCGAAACCAGCCGCTCGTCGCGCGGATCGTAGCTGATGACGCCCAGTTCCAGGTCGCCGTCGATCAACTGGCCCGGCACTTTGCTGGACAGGCAGCGGCGCACCTGCACCATCACCTTGGGAAACAGCCGGCGGTACTGCTCGATGTGCTGGAGCAGATACAGCGCCGTGGACTCGTTGGCACCGATCACCAGGCGGCCGGCGGCGTTGTCCTTGAGCTCGGCCAGGGCGTTTTCGAGGTCGCGGGACAGATTCTCGAAGCGCCGCGCGTGCTCGGCCACGATGCGCCCGGCGTCGGTCAGCAGCAGGTGCTTGCCGCTACGGTCGATGAGCCGCTCGCCCAGCTCGTTCTCCAGCCGCTGTATGGCCAGGGAAATCGCGGGCTGCGTGCGCAGCAGCTTTTCGGCGGCGCGGGAGAAGCTCTTCTCGGCGGAGACGGTGAGGAAGGTGGTGAGGAGGTAGAGTTCCATATAAACCACACTTATGTTATCACTGCGCATAATGGAGATCAAGAAAACTATCAATTTGCCAAATCATACCTTCGTGTCGCATACTAGCCCTAAGCTCGTGGCCGGAGAAACAGGCCGGCCGCGGGCCATACCCCACAGCGCGGGCGGAAACTCATGAACGATCGCGTATACATTTTCGACACGACCCTCCGGGACGGCGAACAGTCGCCCGGTTGCAGTATGACAGTACCCGAGAAAGTCCAGATGGCTCACCAACTGGTGGAGCTAGGCGTCGATTACCTCGAAGCCGGGTTCCCGATCGCCTCCGAAGGCGATTACCAGGCCGTTGACGCGGTGAGCCGGGAGTTCCCGTCGGTGCGGGTGGCGGCACTCGCCAGGGCCTGCACCTTGGACGTCGAACGGGCCGCCCGCGCTTTGGAACACGCGAAGAGACCGCGCATCCACACGTTTATCGCAACCAGCGATATTCACCTCAAGCACAAGCTCCACAAGAGCCGTGAGCAGGTTCTGGCCCAGGCCGTGGCGGCCGTCGAACTGTCGCGCCGCTACGCCGAGGACGTCGAGTTTTCGGCCGAAGACGCCACGCGGACGGATCCGGCGTTTTTGGAAGAGATTTCGAAGGCGGTAGTGGCGGCCGGGGCGAACACGGTGAATCTGCCGGACACCGTGGGCTACTCGGTCCCGGCGGAGTTCGGCGAGTTCATCGGGCGGGTGGCCCGGGCGCTGGGCGATTCGGCCATCGTGAGCGTTCACTGCCACAACGATTTGGGCCTGGCCACGGCGAATTCGCTGGCTGGGGTGCTGGCCGGCGCGCGGCAGATCGAATGCACCATCAACGGCATCGGGGAGCGGGCGGGCAACTGCGCGCTGGAAGAAGCGGTCATGGCCATCAAGACGCGCCAGGACCTGCTGCCGTTCGAGACCGGCGTGGCTACCGAGCAGCTCTATCCGGCCAGCCAACTGCTGGCCAGCCTGATCGCGTTCGGCCCGCAGCCCAACAAGGCCATCGTGGGCGGCAACGCCTTCGCGCACGAAGCGGGCATCCACCAGGACGGCTACCTCAAAGAGCGCAGCACTTACGAGATCATGGATCCGCGCTCGGTGGGAGTGCCGGAGAGCCGGCTGATCCTGGGCAAGCACAGCGGCCGGCACGCGCTGAACCAGCGCTGCGCGAGCCTGGGCTACACGCTCTCGAAGACGGAGCTGGATACCGTTTACGAGCGCTTCATCGCGCTGGCGGACCGCAAGAAGGGCGTGCTCAACGAGGAGATTGTGGCGATCCTCGAAGAGCGTCTGGCGGACGCGGCGGCGGCGGAATAGCGCTCGGCGCATAGCTCCTCGCGAGCGGCACTCGGTATACTGGATTTTCCACGATGAAACTCAACGTACTCGTTCTCCCTGGAGACGGCATTGGCGTCGAAGTGACGCGGGAGGCCGTCCGCGTGCTCGAGCGCGCCGCGCAAAAACACGGCCACGCACTGAGCCTGACCGAAGGGCTGCTGGGCGGCATCGCCATCCACAAGACCGGCCATCCGCTGCCCGAAGAGACGCTGCGCCTCGCGCTCGCCGCCGACGCCACGCTGATGGGCGCGGTGGGCCTGCCCGAGTTCGATCAGATGCCCCCCAGCCAGCGTCCCGAAGCCGGGTTGCTGGGTTTGCGCCAGGCGCTGGGCGTATACGCCAACCTGCGTCCGGTGCGGGCCTACGCCGCGTTGCTCGATTCCTCGCCGCTCAAGAATGCGCTGGCCGAGGGCGTGGACATGATCATCGTGCGCGAGCTGACGGGAGGGTTGTACTACGGCACGCCGCGCGGCATCACGGGCGACACCGCGGTGAACACGATGGTCTACACGCGCGCCGAGATCGAGCGCATCGCGCGGAAGGCTTTCGAGTTGGCTCGCAACCGCCGCCGCAAGGTCACCAGCGTGGATAAGTCGAACGTGCTCGAGAATTCCCAGCTCTGGCGCCGGGTAGTGACGGAAGTCGCGGCGGAGTATCCGGACATCGCGCTCGACCATCTGCTGGTGGACAACTGCGCCATGCAGTTGATCCTGAATCCGCGCCGCTTCGACATCATCCTGACCGAGAACATGTTCGGCGACATCCTGAGCGACGAAGGGGCGGTGCTGGCGGGATCCATCGGCATGCTCCCTTCGGCTTCGCTGGGCGACCGGCACGGGCTGTACGAGCCGGTGCACGGCTCGGCCCCGGATATCGCCGGCCAGAACCGCGCCAACCCGCTGGGCGCCATCGGGTCGGTGGCGGCAATGCTGGAGTATACGTTCGGACTGAAGGAAGAAGCGGCGACCGTTTACGCGGCCATCGAGAAGGTGCTCAATAGCGGCCGCGTCACCGCCGATCTGCGCCCGCCGGGACCCCCGGCCAGCACCAGCCAGGTGGGCGACGCCATTTTGGAGTGTCTATGAATCAAGCCCGCACAATCGTCGAAAAAGTTTGGGACGCGCACGTGGTAGCGGAAAACCCGGGCGCCCCGACGCTGTTGTACATCGACCTGCACCTGGTCCATGAGGTCACCTCGCCACAGGCGTTCGAAGGCCTGCGCCGGCGCGGCCTGAAGGTGCGGCGGCCCGAGCACACGCTGGCCACCACCGACCACAACGTGCCCACCACCGGCCGCGGCCTGCCCATTGCGAACGAGACGTCGGCCAAACAGATCGCGCAACTGGAGCGGAACTGCGAGGAATTCGGCGTGACCTGCTACGGCCTCGCGAGCCAGCGGCAGGGGATCGTACACGTGATCGGGCCGGAGCTGGGGCTTACGCAGCCGGGCATGACCATCGTCTGCGGCGACAGCCACACGGCCACCCACGGCGCCCTCGGCGCCCTGGCGTTCGGCATCGGCACCAGCGAAGTGGAACAGGTGCTGGCCACGCAGTGCCTGTTGCAGCGCAAGCCGAAGAGCTTCCGCGTGGAAGTGAACGGCGCGCTGCGCCCGGGCGTCACCGCCAAGGACGTGATTCTGGCGCTCATCGCGAAGATCGGAACCGGCGGGGGCACGGGCTGCGTCTTCGAGTACCGCGGTTCCACCATCCGCGCGCTCTCCATGGAGGAGCGCATGACGGTCACCAATATGTCCATTGAGGCGGGCGCCCGCGCCGGCCTGGTCGCCCCGGACGCCGTCACTTTCGAATACCTGTTCGGAAGGCCCTACGCGCCGCACGGGGCCGACTGGGACCGCGCCATCTCGCGCTGGAGGCAACTGGCCAGCGACGAGGGCGCAAGCTACGACAAGCAGGTTGAGATCGACGCGGACCAACTGGAGCCGATGATCACTTTCGGCACCAGCCCCGGCATGGGCATCCCGATTACGGGAGCGATCCCCGATCCCAGCGCCATCGCCGACCCCATCGAGCGCGAATCGGTGCGCAAGGCGCTGCGCTACATGGATCTGGAAGGCGGCAAGCCGCTGCTGGGCCATCGGGTGAACGTGGTGTTCGTGGGGAGCTGCACCAACGGCCGGCTGGCGGACCTGCGCCAGGCGGCATCCGTGCTGAAAGGCCGCAAAGTGAGCCCGCACGTGCGCACCCTGATTGTCCCGGGATCGTACGAAGTGAAGCGGCTGGCGGAGGCCGAGGGGCTGGACCAGATCTTCGGCGCGGCCGGCGCCGAGTGGCGCGAGGCGGGCTGCTCGATGTGCCTGGCCATGAACGACGACCGGCTCGAGCCGGGCGAATACTGCGTGGCCACCAGCAACCGCAATTTCGAAGGACGCCAGGGTCCGGGCGGCCGTACTTTCCTGGCCAGCCCGCTCACCGCCGCGGCCTCCGCGGTCGCGGGCGTGGTCACCGACGTGAGGACAATGCTATGAAGCCGTTCACCAAGTTCGAGAGCCGCCTGGTTCCGCTCGCCATCGACAATGTCGATACCGACCAGATCATTCCGGCCCGCTTCCTGAAGACCATCTCGAAGGAGGGGCTCGGCGACCAGCTCTTCTGCGATTGGCGGTACGACGCCGAGGGCCGGCCCAAGCCGGATTTCATCCTGAATCAGCCGCGCGCGCGGGGCGCCGAGATTCTTCTGGCGGGCGACAATTTCGGCTGCGGCAGTTCGCGGGAGCACGCGCCCTGGGCGCTCACGCAGTTCGGTTTCCGGGCGGTGGTGAGCACCTCGTTCGCGGACATCTTCCGCCAGAACTCTCTCAAGAATTCGCTGCTGCCGATCGTGGTTCCGCGCGAGATTCACGCCGAGCTGTTCGCGCTCCCGCCGGAGGCCACTCTGGGCGTCGATCTGGCGGCGCAGACGCTCACGCTCCCCGACGGCCGCGCCATCGAATTCCCGGTGGACAGCTTCGCGAAGCACTGTCTGCTGGAAGGAGTGGACGAGCTGGGGTACATCCTCCAGCAGGAGACGGCCATCGCGAACTACGAGGCGCGCGGCGCTTTCGCGATCAACACCCTACGATCCTCCGCGTAGCGGGCGGCGTGAGTTCATCGCTTGATCGCCCGGATCGCTGCGGCGCGTTGTTCCAGAGCCTCGGCCTCGTCGGGCCGGTTGGTTTGCTTGTATAGCGCCGCCAGATTATCAAGGCCCGTGGCCACCGACGGATGATTTGGCCCCAGGGCCTTCTCCAAGATCGCCAGCGAGCGCTTGTAGAGCGGCTCCGCCTGCGCGTACTGGCCTTGAGATTTGTACAGGAACGCGAGGTTGTTCAGGCTTGCGGCCACATCGGGATGATCGGGGCCGAGGGCCTTCTCCCAGATCGCCAGGGAACGCTTGTAGAGCGGTTCGGCCTGCGCGTATTGGCCTCGGGCGACGTACAACAAAGCGAGATTGTTCAGGCTCCTGGCCACATTGGGATGGTTGGAGCCGAGGGCCTTCTCCCAAATCGCCAGCGACCGCTGGTAGAGCGGCTCAGCCTGCCCGTACTGGCCCTGGACCCGGTACATCTCGGCGAGGTTGTTCAAACATGTGGCCACATTGGGATGGTTCGGGCCGAGGACCTTCTCCCAGATCGCCAGCGACCGCTGGTAGAGCGGCTCGGCCTGCGCGTACTGGCGTCGGACCCGGTACAGCTCCGCGAGGTTGTTCAGGCTGGTGGCCACATAGGGATGGTCCGGGCCGAAGGTCTTCTCCCAGATCGCCAGCGACCGCTGGTAGAGCGGCTCGGCCTGCGCGTATTGGCCTTGGGCCCGGTACAGCTCCGCCAGGTCGTTGAGAGTCGTGGCCACATTGGGATGATCCGCGCCGAGGGCCTTCTCCCAAATCGCCAGCGAGCGCTGGTAGAGCGGCTCAGCCTGCGCGTAATGGCCTTGGCTGGAGTACAGGTCCGCGAGGCAGTTCAAGCTGGCGCCCACATCGGGATGATTCGGGCCGAGGGCCTTCTCCCGGATCGCCAGCGCCCGCTGGTAGAGCGGCTCGGCCTGCGCGTACTGGCCCTGGGCCCGGTACAGCTCCGCGAGGTTGTTCAAGCTCGTGGCCACGCTGGGATGGGCCGGGCCGAGAGCTTTCTCCCAGATCGCCAGCGACCGCTTGTAGAGCGGTTCAGCCTGGGCGTACTGGCCTTGGGCACGGTACAACTCCGCAAGGTTGTTCAGGCTGGTAGCCAAATCGGGATGATTCGGGCCGAGGGCCTTCTCCCGGATCGCCAGCGAGCGCTGGAAGAGCGGCTCGGCCTGCGCGTACTGGCCTTGCGCCAGGTACAGTTCCGCGAGGTTGTTCAGGCTGGTGGCCACATTGGGATGATTCGGACCGAAAGATTGCTCGGCGAGCTGTAACGCCTGTCTCGCGACGACCACAGCTTGATCGTAGTGGCCTTGCCTGTACAGCGACACGGCCTGGCCGTTAAGGGTCTGCCAGTCGGTCCCTTGGGCGCGGGCTGGCAGGCCCGTGCAGACCATAAGCAGAAGCGCCACTAATCCCGAAATGCTTGTATTCGCTTTTGTTCTAGCCATGTCCTCCCCATTTCGGTCCAACCACCGGTGTGCCATCCCGGCCCGCATCGATTGTACATCCAACCGCCTCGGATGGACAGCTTCGCCAGGCACTGTCTGCTGGAAGGGGTGGACGAGCTGGGCTACATTCTCCAGCAGGTGACGGCCAGCGCGAGCTACGAGGCGCGGGGCGGTTTGGCGGTCAACACTCTACGATTCTCCGCGTAGCGGGCGGGGGATAGGGCCAGTCGCGGGGCATCAGAATCCAGGCGACGATGTAGACCGGAATCGCCAGGCCGCCGGAGACGAAGATCGCGGCCAGCCAGAGGATTCGCATCAGCGTCACGTCCATGTCGAAGTAACGCGCCAGGCCCGCACAGACTCCGCCGAGCTTGTTCCGATCCATGGGGCGGCTCAGGATCGGCGCAGGCGCGGGAGGCGCCAGGCCCGGCCCGGTGGCCTTGCCGCAGAGTGCGCAAAACAGGTCGTTGTTCGCCGTTTTAGACCCGCACTTGGTGCAGAACATACCCTGAAGTACGCAGGCGGCCGGGGAATTGTTCCCTGCGCGCGAGGCCTGGCGCCGCGAATGGTAGAATCGTGGGTTAACGGCTGTTTCCGCATGGACCTCCTCATTTTCGACCTGGATGGCACGCTGATCGACTCGAAGCTGGACTTGGCGCATTCGGTGAACGCCACCCGCGTTCACCTGGGTCTGCCGAGGCTGGAGAACGAGCTGATCTCGACCTATGTGGGTGCGGGCGCCCAGGTTCTGATGCGGCGGGCGCTGCCTCCGGCGACCAGCGACGACGAGATCGAGCGGGCGCTGGAGTACTTCCTGGCCTACTACGACCGGCACAAGCTGGACAACACGCGGGCCTATCCGGGCGTCGCCGAGGCGCTGGAGGCGCTGGCCCAGGACGGCGTGCGGATGGCGGTGCTGACCAACAAGCCGTCCCGCATCAGCCTCCGCATTCTGGAGGGGCTGGGCCTGGCGCGCTACTTCGTTCGAGTTTACGGCGGCAACAGCTTCGAGCAGAAGAAACCGCATCCCATTGGGGTCCGGACGCTGCTGGCCGAGCTGGGCGTGGAGCCCAGCCGCGCGTTGCTGGTGGGCGACAGCGCGGTGGATGTGCGCACGGCCCGCAACGCCGACATCGCGGTCTGGGGAGTGCTCTACGGATTCCAGCCGGAGAGCTTCGCGGAGGACCCGCCGGATAGAACGCTGGCCCGGCCCGAAGAGCTGGCGCAGGCCGTGATCGCGGAACGAAACGGTCGAGGAGCGTCGAAATCATGACTTACAAACCGGCCACGCCGGCCCCCGCCACGGGCGTCTATTGGTGCAGCGTGTGCAAGCTGCCGGCCGCCTTCAACAAGGATCAAATTCTTCCCGTCTGCAAGAATAAGTGCGGCCGCGGCCGTTGGGAACTGGTGAAAACGGCCACGGAGCCGCCGGCTAAGAGCTGATCCAGGCTAACGCGGCCTCAAGGTCCGCGCGCGGATGGCCGCGCGTCCACCGCTCAGATAGGATTGTTGGCCAACGCCAGCGTGCGGCGCACGGTAAGCAATGGCCGTGCGGAGGACACCGTGCGAGTAAGTGGCGGAAGCGAGTTCGGCATTCGCCACACAGGCGTCGATGTAGAATATCAGGATCGCCATCGGGATGGCGGCTAACAACGCGGCGAGAAAGAAGTCGCAGAATCTGGAGGGGGCGTTGACTGCATGGCTGGCTTTCATAATGCGTCTCCTCGATGGTCCGGTGGCTCTGGAGCATTGGACACCCAAAGCCGCCCAATTGTTCCCGGCCCGGCCGTGTCACTGGGGAATGCCGCCAGACGAGCGGTCCTTTCAGAATCCGGAGCGGAATGTGCGACCATACTAGGTTGGGAGTAGCTATGCGACTCGACCATGCCTTGCGAGACGGTGTTTTGACGGCGGCGCTGTGCCTCTGCGCGCCAGCGCAAACCGCGCCTGGCAGCGACGCGCCAAAAAAGGCGATGGAGGGAGTTCCACCCAGAGCGGCGCCCACCGATTATCAGGCGCACGCCCAGGTGGGCGCGGTGACCATCGGCGCCGAGTTCGCCGGACACGACATCCCCACGCTGGAAGGAAGCCTCACCACGGAAGACTACGTGGCGGTCGAAGTCGGGTTTTACGGCCCGCCGGAAGCGCGGCTCAAGCTCTCCGCCGAAGACTTCTGGCTGCGCGTCAACGGAAGCAAGAAGCCGCTGGCGAGCCAGCCGTACGGACTGGTAGTGAAGTCGGTGAAGGACCCGCTGTGGGAGCCGCCCGAGGAAGCCGCCGCCGCTGGGCCAAAGTCGAAAACCAGCGTGAACAGCGGGGCGACGGATCTGAACGCACCCAAGCCCGAGCCGCCCCCTGTCCCCGTTGCGGTGCGGCGCGCCTGGACACAGCGCGTTCAGAGGGCCGTGCTGCCGGAGGGAGACCGCGCCCTTCCGCAAGCCGGACTGCTTTTCTTCTGGTACACCGGCAGGGAGAAGGGCATCCAAACGGTCGATCTGATCTACCAAGGCCCCGCCGGAACAGTGACGCTGAAGCTGCAACGCTGACTGCCGGCCGGCCGGCTTCGCGCCGTTTCCGGTGGATGGGCGCACGGCGGCATTCCGCCGGCCCACGTAGGGCAAACTCTCCCGCAGCCCCCTATGTTAAGATAACCGACATATGGCGGTTGTCTGAAGCCATACTGGAGGTACGGTGAGCAAGCCGGCGGCGCTTTTGCAGGGCACTCTTTATTTGCTGATCCTCAAGATCCTGGATCTTGAACCCAGGACGGGCTGGACCATCTCGCAACGCCTGCGTCAGATGTCGAACGAGACCCTACAGGCCAGCCATGGATCGCTCTATCCGGCGCTTCACAAGCTCGAGCACGAGGGCTGGATTCGCGGCGAATGGAAGGAGTCGGATACCGGACGCCCCGCCAAGTTCTATTCGCTCACCCGGGCCGGCCGGCGCCAGCTTCGCGTGGAAACGGCGAACTGGACGCGGTTGTCCGAGGCCATCAACGGAATCCTGGAATCGGCTTAGGCACGCGGAGGCACAATGCGCTGGGTGCAGAAGTTGTCTCTGAGACTGCGGGCCGCGCTGCGGAGGCCGCAACTCGAGCGCGAGATGGAGGCGGAACTGGCCGAGCATCTCGAATGCGAAACCCAGGAGCTGATGGCCCTGGGTGTGCCTCCCGCCGAAGCTCGCCGGCAGGCCGTTGCGAGCATGGGCCGGATGGATTCGATCGAGGAGCAGTGCCGCGACTCGCGTGGCACCGTGGCGTGGGAACAACTGAAGCAGGACATCTCTTTCGGCGGCCGCCTGCTCGCGAAGAACCGGACTTTCTCCGCGATGGCCCTGGCGACCATGGCCCTCGGCATCGGCTCAACTACGGCGGTGTTCAGCTTGGTGGACGCCGTCCTGATCCGGCCGCTGCCCTTCCCCGCCCCGCATCGTTTGTTCTTCGCCGACGTAGGAATGCGCGGGCCTTTCGACATCCTTCGCACCAACAGCCGCCTGGCCGGCTATGCGGCCCATCTGGACGTGCGCGCCTTCAATACGACGGGCCGGGAGTGGCCGGAGCGCGTGAAGGGTTGTGAGGTGTCGGCGAATTTCTTCCACGTATTGGGCGCCGTTCCTCTGCTTGGGCGCACCTTTGCGGAGGGTGAAGACCGGCGCGGAAAGCCGCGCGTGGTGGTTCTGAGCCACGCCTTCTGGGCACAGCGGTACGGCGCGCGGCGGGAGGCGATCGGAGAGCCGTTGACGCTCGACGAGGCAGCTTACGAAATCGTCGGCGTGATGCCTTCCGGGTTTCAGTATCCGGAGCCAGCGGCGAGCTTCTGGGTTCCTATGCAACTCGATCCGGGAAACATCGGGGAGTACTGGGGTTCCGGCGGAGTCTCGGTGTTCGCACGCCTACGCGACGGCGTTTGGCCCGAGGCGGCTCAAGCGGAACTGCAAACCTGGATTCCGCGAATCCGTGGGATGTTCCCCTGGCGGATGCCGGACGCCTGGGGGCGTGAGACCGCCTTGATCGGATTGCAGGATTACCTGGTGGCCGGGGCCAGGATCAGAAGCCTCTTGCTCTTCGGCGTGGTCGCGCTGGTGCTGCTGATCGCGATCGTGAACGTGGCGAATCTGATGATCGGCCAAACCGCGGCGCGGCTGAGAGAACTGGCCTTGCGCGCATCTTTGGGCGCCACGCCGGGACGCCTGGCCCGGCAGGTGCTGACGGAGGCCGTGCTGCTCGCGGTGATGGGCGGAGCGCTGGGCACGCTGCTCGCTTTCGGCCAGTTGACCTTACTGAAGCACTGGTTGCCCGCGGATACGCCGCGTCTTGCCGAGGTCGCCATCGATCGACGCATTCTCGCGTTCGCCGCACTGCTATCACTAGGAAGCGGCTTGCTGTTTGGCCTCTTGCCCGCCTGGAGGGCGCGCGCTCCGCGATCCCTCGCCTCGGTCGAGAGCGGCCGCCCAACGGCGAGCGCCAGGGGATTGCGTACCGGCACCGTCTTGGTCGTGACGGAGGCGGCCTTCGCTACCATCCTTCTGGTTGGCGCCGGCCTCCTGCTGCGCAGCTTGTGGGCCGTCCTGCAAGTCGATCCCGGTTTCCGGGTCGAGTCCGTGGTGACGGCGGAGCTTAGTCCGGGACGCGCCGCGGCAGCGTCGTTGGAAAAGACCGTGGCCGTCTGCGAGCAGGTTCGCGCCAGGCTCCTGGAGCGTCCGGATGTGATGAATGTGGCGGCCATGAACGTGCTCCCATTGACGCCGGAGCCTTCCGCCTTCACCGCCTCTATCGAGGACCACCCGCGTCCGCCAGAGGCGCCCCAGTTCGCGCTGTGGAGCACCGTGGTCACGCCCGAGCACCTGGCAACTTTGGGCATCCGTCTGCTGCAGGGCCGCGGGTTTGCCGCAGCGGACCGCGCCCAGGCGCCGCCTGTCGTGCTGATCGCCCGGGCCACCGCCCGCCGTTTCTGGCCGGACCAAAGCCCTGTCGGGAAACGGCTGAAGCCCGTGTCGGACAAAGAATGGCGCACGGTGGTGGGCGTCGTCGCCGACGTGAAGAATTACGGTGTCAAAGGACCGCCCGATTGGGTGGATGGAGAGGTCTATCTCCCCATGGCGCAGGCCATGCAGATCCCCCAATCCGTCTCCCTGGTCATTCGCCTGGGCGGTGAACCGGGCAGCTTCGAAAGGCGCCTGCCGGAGATGGTCAAGGAAGTCTGCCCCAACTGCGCCGTTAGCAAGATCGCGAGAATGGAAGCGGTGGTGGCGGCGGCGGTGGCCGCGCCGCGCTCGATGGCCTGGCTGGTCGGCGGCTTTGCTTTGCTCGCGCTGGGATTGGCTGCGGCCGGCATCTACGGCGTCGTGAGTCACGGCGTGCTCCGGCGGACCCGCGAGCTGGGAGTTCGCCTCGCGCTCGGAGCCAGCCGCACACGCATCTCGTGGTTGGTGGTCGGATCGAGCCTGTGCTACACGTCGGTGGGAGTGGTGGCTGGACTGGCCGCCTCCTGGGCGCTGGCGCGCTGGCTCCGCACGCTGCTCTACGGAATCGCCGAGCACGATCCGGTGAGCTTCCTGCTTCCACCAGTTGTGCTGGCCGCGGTAGGCGTTCTCGCCAGCTTATTGCCGATGTACCGTGCGGTCACGATCGATCCCGCCCAATCGCTGCGCGAGGGATAGCGATTCGATGGTGCCGGAGATGGGACTCGAACCGACGGCGTTTCCGCAGCCGGCATTACCACAGCCGGCCGTTTGAAATCAGCCGGCAGCCGGGAGCGCGAAACGGCAGACTGCGACCTTGACGCGCCATAGCGTGCCAGGCGCGTGGGCGGAACGGGCACGCCTGGCAATCCCGGCAACCGGGAATCTGCAACTGGGAGATCACTGAATCGCGACGGTGAGGGCAGGCGCCGGTCCGCCTCCCAGGGAGGCTTGGGCGTACACCCCCAGAATGGTCAAATCCAGCGGCACGTCGGAGCCAGTCGGGGCATCCAGGGGCACCTGCAAGTTAATCTGCAGCAGTCCCACGAACCCCGGCGTCATGCCCGCAAAGCCGACCGGCACCTCCTGGCCGCCCAGCATCGCCTGCACACGGGACGCAAAGTTCACGGGCGATGCCGGGGCGGGCTCGCCCGTGGCTAGGGTGGGACCCGCCAGCCCCGGCCCCGTGCCGTAGATCGAAACCCAATTGCCCCGGCTGATGGGATGAGCGGCGTCGATCACGGCGCCGGTCAGCGCATTCAGAATCAAGGTCCGGCCGTTGTACTGAAAGATGCCGGGGGCTGCCGGAGCCGCCCGAACGCCGACGGGCGCACTGGCCACGCCTTGGTAAGTCACCACCACGCTGGCGTTCGCCCCCCCGACCGAGACCGCATAGGGAACCTGCACGTTGATCTGGCTGTTGGAGACGAAAAACAGCGGCGCGGGGTGGCCGCCGAAGGATACGCTCACCTGTCCCAGCGTGGTCGGCAGTGCCCCGGTGACGGGGTCGTATCCGCTGTTGGAAACGCCGGTCGAAGGGCCAAGGTTGCAGCCGAATATAGCGACAATCTCGCCGGGAGCGACCGAGCCGCTCGCGAAGCTCGCCGCATTGACCACGCCGTTGGGACTTATCAAAGGCGGGTTCGCACCACCGCAGAGCGGATTAGTCACCGTGACACTGCTCGATCCTGTCGCGCTGTTGTAGATCAAGGCACTGGCGGAGTCGGGCGTATAGAGGACGGCCAGCGGATTGGTTCCGGTTGGCAGCATCCCGGCTATGATGGGAATTGTCGTGGCGCCGTTGACGAGGGCAAACGGCACGGAACCGAACTCGCCGCTAACCACCGTCGCCGTGCCAGTGGGCGTGGGGTTGCCGGCGACGGCGACCGCCACCGTCAGGCCTTGCGTGGGCGCGATGCTCGATGCCGACGGCGTAACCGTCACGCTGGGCGTGGCCGCGGCCGGGCCGGTTACTACAACCGTGCTCGTTCCAGTCGAGGGGGTGTAGATCGAGGAACTGGCGGAGTCGGGCGTATACCCGCCGGTCAAAGTGTGGGGTCCGATCGCCAGTTGCCCGGCGGGGATGATGAACGTAGAGCTACCGCTGGCGTCGGCGAATTGGTTCCCACCGAAGGAGTTGCTGGTCAGCGACACCTGGCCGGTCGGCGTGGGCTGGCCGCTTCCACCGCCGACGGAAACCGTTACCCACAGGTCTTGCGTGTTTGTGACGCTCGACGAAGCTGGCGTGACCGTCACGGTGGGCGCGGTCGTCCCCGGGGTGGCCGCGATCACGGTGATGGAATTCTGTCCGCTCGTTGGGCTGTAGATTGGGGAGCTGGCGAAGTCGGGCACGTAGGTGGCGGTTGGCCAGTCCACTCCGATGGGCAGCGATCCGGCGGGAATGTCGAAGGCCGCGAACGCCTCCGGGCCCATATCGCTGACTCGGCCGATGGGGTTGGCGACGAGGGGCGCCAGTCCTGTAACGTAGCTGCCGCCGGACAGCGTCACCCAGCCCGTAGGCGTCGGGTAGCCGCTTTCGCCGAAGACGAAAACGGTCGCCGTGACGGGCTGTGCGGTGGTGACGCTATACGCGGAGAACTGTACCATTACCCACGGTGTTTGCAGGCCTGCCGCGGTCCCGATCAGTTCGACAGTCGCCGGAGAGTTGCCCGCATTGCCGGCGGCGATTATCAAGGTGGCGATGCGGTTTCCCCACGGCAGAGTTTCCGGAGCTACCGGACTGGGGTTGAACGTCACCTGGATCGAACAGGCGCCTCCGGCATAGGAGGGAGGCTGGCAATTATTGGTCTGGCTGAAGTCGCTGGCGCTGGGCCCGGCGATAGAGATCGCAGGCGGGTTCAACGGCGCCGTCCCCGTATCTGAAATCCCCACCGTCTGCGCCGCGCTCGGTACTCCAACCGGCTGATCGGGAAACGTCAGTGGGGTTGAGCTCAGGGCCATCCTTGCCGGCCGGGAACCGCTTGGGTAGTTGGCGATAAACTGCTTCACGTCCAGAGACCCGAGACCGGTAACCAAGTCATATCCGGGACCCACCAGATATCCCGCTTGGCCGCCAGTCATCCCGGTGGGCGAGGGAATGCTGTTGTTGCACATGCTGGGAACGTTGACGTCGCAATCGGTTACCCCGCTGGTGGCTACCGTCACGTCGTGAAAAGCCGCGGGCGCGCTGGCCGCCATCTGGTAGAGCGCCGGATTCAAGTTGCCCTGCGCCGCTCCCAGTTGCTGGTCGAGCAACGCGGTAATGCCCGCCATATCCGGCGCCGTTGCCGAGGTTCCGCCCCCTGCTCCAATAGAGCCGTTTGTGCAGGAGGATCCATGCATAGCGCAGCATGTGTAGTAGGCGTCGTGATCGGAGGCCGAGAACGAAACGTCCGGAGTGTAGCGGCCGCTCCTGGCCGCGGGCACGCCAGCGCCCGTCTGCCAGCTCGGGGTCGGGATGAAGGCGCTGACACCGCCGCCGGAAGCGGCCACGTACGTCGGGGACGACTCGTTCCATGCGCCCTCGGGAATGTAACCGAGGGCGGAAGAGAGGCCGGGGCCGTTGCTGGAGTTCCAATAGAGGGACGGGCTGCCGGCATCGTTAAACTCGGTCCCACCGACGCAGGTGACGTAGCTGGAGGAGCAGTTGACATTCGGGCTATTGGGCGCGGGAGACGCCGGCGGCGCGGAGCCGATGGCGTCGCAGCCCGATGCGCCGGAATCGCCCGAGGCGACCACTACGGAGATTCCTTCCGCGGCCGCCTGTTGAAACAGCGTATCCCAGTAAGAAACTCCGGACGCCCCAGCCTCCGACTCGCACTCCGTGAAGCTTATGCTTATCACTTGAACCACCGGCGCGGTATTCACCAAGTACTGTGCGTCGATTTCAACGTCGCTGGTAACTACAAGCAGGAGACTCGCGCCCGGAGCGACGCTCCCCGCGCGCTCCACATCCAAAGTCGCCTCGAACTGGTCGGTTACATTAATCAGTGGTGGAGCGGTCAGCGCCGGACCTGGATCGAGCCCCCCGAATTCGGTTGGAACGACTTCCGTGGGATTGGGAAAGGTAGATCCGGTCAGCCGGCGGAAGTTGTCGAAGTCGGCGAAATACGTTCGATTCGTGGCCACGATGCCGATGGTGACGCCGGCGCCGGTCAGATTCTTCGGGAGATCGTAGACGGTCGCGAAATCCGCGGGTGTAATGTAGTTGTATCCCGCACCATAAGTTGCCACCGGCGAAGGCTGCAGCGGCGGAGCGATGTGAGAGACGGGACGCTCCTCGATGGTGTACAGGCCGCGAATGGCCTTGATCGCCGGAGCGAGAGCTTCCGGGATCTTGGGGTCCGAGGAGACCGAGAAGCGCTGCTCGCCATTCACCTTGTAATAACGCAGCTCCGTTTGGAAGGCCCGGTTCAGGTTCGCCGCCGTGCCGCTGAATCCGATGAAGATTCCGCTCGGCGCAACCCAACCTACGTGCAAGCCCTGCGACTCCAACCAGCTTCTCACGCTGCCGATGTCCTGCCCGGAGAGTCCGAAGCGCTCTCCCACCTGGCTGGGAGTGAGCCAGCGATGGTAGTCCGGCGAAGCGGGGTCTTGCTGGTCCGCCAGGAGTTTTTCCAGAGTCTGCTCCTGCTCCGGAGATCGCGCCAGAACGACGATCATTTGATCCATCGTCCGGTCTGGCGGCACCAGGCCCGCGTCGTTGAGCGGGTTCGCCCAGCGCGGCAGATGGTTGGGCAAAGCCCGCATCCGCGCGGTGTCGACTTCCGTCGTGATTCGATTGGGCGTCTGCGCATGAAGCGCGGAGCTGGCCAGCACAACCGCCGCCAGCAGAACGGGCACGGGCCGCGGCCGCATCCCGCTCAAAGCCCAGCGCAGACGGGCGCCCCGACGCGGAACGAAGAAAGAAAATGAACCCCGCAGGAGTTGACGCATGGAGTATGTTCCTTCTTCCAAGGGTATCTTTTGGTAACCGGGCAATATAGCATGCCCAGCGCTGTAGCCGCAAGACGGAGTCTTGTCTCATACAAGATGAGCCTGAACGAGGAGGCCGTTTCTCACACAAGATGAGCCTGGAGCGAGAATCCCGCATGCTGGGGATTGACCATCAACGTGCAAGGCGCAAAGGGATTGAGCCTGGATCAGATCCGGGTGTTTTTGAAGGCCAGCCAGGAGGTGCATTTCCAGGGCTGCCGCCGGGAGGAGGTTTACCAGTGGGTGAGCGAGACATTGCGCGTGCAGGGCTATCGCCGGCTCGGGCGCACCGCGCGGGGCCTGGTGCGGCGCTACGTCGAGAAGATGACCGGACTGAGCCGCGCACAGATCACGCGGCTGATCACGCAATACGTGCAGAGCGGCGCGGTGAAGGCGCGATCATACCGGCGGCGCCGGTTTCCCACGGTGTACACCCCCAGGGACATCGAACTGCTGGCGTGCGTGGATGAGGCGCATGAAACGCTCAGCGGACCGGCGACGCAGAAGATCCTGCAACGCGAGTATTCCGAATTCGGCGTCCGGCGCTACCAGCGGCTGGCGCGGATCTCGGTGGCGCAACTGTATCGTTTGCGCAAGAGCCGAACCTACCGCAAGCGGCGCGTGGTCTATCAGGCGACTCGCCCTGCGCAGGTGGCCATCGGCCAACGCCGGGCGCCTCGGCCGGAAGGCCGGCCGGGGTACCTGCGAGTGGACACGGTGCATCAAGGCGATTGGGACGGAGCCAAGGGGGTGTATCACATCAATGCGGTCGACGAGGTGACGCAATGGCAGGTAGTGGGAGCGGCGGGGCAAATCAGCGAGGCGGCTCTGCAGCCCGTGCTGGAAGCGATGCTCGAACAGTTTCCGTTCCGGATTCGGGGGTTCCATTCCGACAACGGCAGCGAGTTCATCAATCACACCGTAGCCAAGTTGTTGAACAAGCTTTTGATCGAGCAGACCAAATCGCGGCCGAGGCACTCGAACGACAACGGACTGGTGGAGGCCAAGAATGGAGCGGTAATCCGCAAGCACATGGGGTACGGATACATCGCGCCGAGGCACGCGGAGGCGATGGGGGCTTTCTACCAGGAGCACTTCAATCCTTATCTGAATTTCCACCGGCCGTGCGGCGTGCCCGAGCGAGAGGTCGACGCCAAGGGGAAGGAGAAGAAACGGTACCGTTGGTATGCCACGCCGTGGGAGATCCTGCGGCAGTTGCCGGGCGTTGCCAGCTACTTGAAGCCGGAGGTCACGATGCAGGATCTGGATGGTTTCGCGAAACGGCAGACCGACACGCAGGCGGCTCTGGCGATGCAGGAGGCCAAGCAGCAGTTGTTCGCGAGGTTCCGGAGGCGGCCGAGTGCGTAAGCAGGGCGGCGGTGGAAATGACGGTCCGTGGACGCCGAGGAAAACCGGAAGCAGGTTTCCCTCCGCGCCCACCGACCTTGGAAATCGCTGCGCGATTCCCACATTCCCACCGCGACGACGAAGCCGTGGAAAAGTGGAAAGCCACCCGCAGGCTTCCCACTTTTCCACGGCCCGGTTGCTCTCTCTTCCATCTCAAAAACCAAAGCAGAAAGGAGGCCCGGCGGCGGATCGCTTCGCTACCGCCTCCAGGCTCATTCTTGGATGAGAAAATGCT
>Ga0326728_10004249_pt1 | contig 42758 bp, 42 predicted proteins | sample MB3enrmetagenome_FD_207602 | JGI IMG/M metagenome (GOLD analysis project Ga0326728, IMG submission 207602) | Lab enriched peat soil microbial communities from McLean, Ithaca, NY, United States - MB31MN | ecosystem: Environmental > Terrestrial > Soil > Wetlands > Peat | place: USA: New York... | reverse complement strand
AAAATCTCCAATAGCGACGCCGACATGCGACAACCTCCGATTCGGGTTGTCGCCTATAGATTCACACATTCTCGCCGCCGGGAATCCCCAACCGCCCTTCAATGTCCGCAGAACTGAACAGCCCTGTTGCCACTCCCCACTGGGGATGCGAAGAAATGGACCGCGAACTTGCTTGTCGCCGAGCATATCCAGAATTGCGTTGGCTTTCTTGGACAAAGCAACGATCGGGGTGACTTCATCCCGCACGGCACGGCGTTTTTTGCTGGCCTTGTCGCCTATCAGAGGACCATACCTTACATAGTAACAGCTAAGCACGTCTTAGACCAAATCCCTGGTGATTTTGTCGTCTTACGTGTTAACACTATATCTAATAGTGGAGTCAGATACATTCGGCTACCTCGATCGGATTGGTATTTTCATCCTCTTCACGATGAAAAGAAAAACTATATCGACGTGGCTGTTTGCAAGACAAAATTTGATTATACAGATATTGATATGACCTTCTTTACGATGGGGGATTTTCTAGACGACGGCAAGAGGAAACAATTTTCGGTTGGCACGGGGGATGAAGTTGTAATTACTGGTCTGTTCCATTCCCATATTGGACGGCTAAGAAACATTCCTGTTGTTAGAATCGGCAACATAGCCGCCATGCCGGCTGAGCGGCTTCCGACTGATAAAGGAATGATGGAAGGAATCCTGGTTGAATCAAGATCAATAGGAGGAGTCAGCGGCTCGCCAGTCTTTACGCACTTGGCGGTGCGCCCGGAAAAGACGATGGTTCCTGGTCAGCCATATCCTCGACTTGATGAAAAGCCCCTCAATAAGCCGCCGTTTGCCCACTATCTCTTGGGGTTGGTGCACGGCTATTACACGATCAACGCCCAAGACGAATGGGTCTCCAAAACCACCCAACAGGCTGGCGACATGAACACAGGCATTACATTGGTTGTCCCAGTCTCAAAGATCGCGGAGACGATTGACCAGGAAATGGTCTCAGGGAACGACATTAAAGAGCTAGGGGAATTGGATGCAGAAATGAGGCGTCGGTCTGGCGTCAAAAGTGCTTCCGTCCCTTCGTTGAGCGCCGAGGTCCACGCTGACGGGAATCCCGACCACCGAGAGGATTTCACGTCTCTGTTAAACGCGGCAGCGAAAACGAAGCCACAAGTCGATTGAACATCGCATAGTGCGAGTCGCGGAAATTGCGCCGATAGGAAAACTCGGCGACGTATTTCCAAAGGTGCTTGCTCGAAACGCTGACGTGCGTTCCGCGAATGGCGCGCTTCAAAAGTGACCAGTGTCCTTCAATCGTGTTCGTGTGATGGATGCCGTTCACGTATTCTTTGGCGCTGTGCTTTACGCTTCCGTGGCGATAGCCCTCTTGCGTTAGCTCGTTATAGCCGGGCCACTCGTCGGTGCTGACGGTCGTGCCGGGCTCAACGTTGCCGATGACGATCGGCTTCAACGTTGCAGTAGTTACATCGTCAATTGGGCCGGCGCGCAGCTTGCCGCCGCGTTCGACCACGCCCATCACGATCGTCTTGTTTGTCCCTTCGGCCTTCCGCACAGTGTTGGACTGGCGACCGCCAATCAGCGTCTCGTCGATCTCGACGTGGCCCTTGAGTGAGCCGGTGTGGTCGGCGCTCGCCATAAGCTTCCGCAGTTCGTGGCACATGCGCCAAGCGCATTTGTAGGTGACGCCAATCTGACGCTGCAATTCCTTCGCGGCGACGCCATGACGGGTGCTGGTCATGAGGTACATCGCGAAAAACCAATGCGTCAGCTTGGTCCGCGACTTGTGAAAGATTGTGTCGGCGCACGGATAGATGTGGCGGCCGCACTCTTGGCAGGCGTAGGCGCGACGCTGCGACATAGGGTGAAAGTTCGTGAGGACGCCGCAGCTCGGGCAAGCGATGTGCGTACCACCGTAGTTGATCTCCATGAGCTTGGCGAGGCACGCCGCGTCATCGGGATACTCGGCTTGGAATTCTTTGAACGTGTACTTGGTCATAGCGGCCACTCGCCTTGCGGTTGAGGGATACCATGACATAAGCGTCACTTGTTGTCAAGGGATACACGCGGCGTGGGGACGGGAACAAGACAAGAACATGTTGCGCGAGCCGGGCAATCGGTCTGCCGTGCGCCCATCGCGCCGCTTCAATGAAAAATTGTGCCAATAAGAGAGGACGCGAATTTACGCGGCGACCTCAGCACCCTCAAGACTTGAACGGCTAAAAGCCAAACAGGCCGCCAGTTCCGGTCGGCGGATTTCGCGTTGCCTCTTGCTCCCGCTCGGCCAGCACTTCGACCCACATTTTGTATGTTTTATCAATCGCCTCGTTAATCTCCCGTTCGCTCACGACTTCTGAGGGACTGAACTTGTGAACTTGTATAAGTCGTTCGCCAGAGTTCTTCGCTTTCGGAAAACGGAGGATTTCGAAGGTTACATCAGAAAAATCGGCGACTGCCAAATTGTGATACATCGCCGAAAACACAAACCGCCGACCAAGGGTCGTAAGGCCGTCTCTTAACCGCGGATCAATAAAGCACACGACGGGCCTCTCATCTTGAACGGTATAAAAGTCGTGCCACAGCTTGAGTTTTGCGCCGAATCCAAATGGCACGGCGTTAAATTCTCTTTCGACCGCGATAAGTCCCCTATTCACGTTGAACCCAAATAAGATTCTCGCCAGCACGATATTTGGTTCGATCCACTCCTTGAATCCGTGACAGTCTTTTCGGATTGCGGCCTCGATGTCGCGAATTGTGCATGCCGGTAATTCGAATAGCGATTTTCTCGCATTAAACAATCCAGGAACTGCCTTCCGCAGCGGAGCGAATGAATATGGCGGCTTGCCATACTTAACTCGACGCAATTGGATTCGCTTCTCTTCATCCGAAAGCAATGCAATACGTGCAAGATCGGTTTCAGGCAACAAGCGGACGGTCGTCATTCGGGTCCTCATCGTTCAGATGTCGTTTCTCGCCGAACCAGTGATACTTAAACCGCTGCACTATAATCTCGTCGCTGATTCTCAACCCCATATTCGCATTTTTCGCCGCTGAGGTGACAACAGTATCCCAAGGTCCATTCTTCGCGTGCGTCAACGTTACTAATTCACTCGCGCTCCACGAGCCATAAAACCGAATGATTTTGCGCACCACGTCCACAACTTCGTGTTCTTGCGGGGCAGCTACTTGTCTCCGCTCGCCGGTCACCGGGCTAAAGCTAACGGCCTCTGACTTAATTGGTTTTGCACCAAAACTCTGAAAAGCTTCATACGCCTCTTTATGGACCGGACCGAACTGCCAAGCCACAAAACTTCCTTGTACGAGGGCCTTCCCTTTTTCCACCAGGAAGAAGGCGTGGCACAGAAACAAAAGCTTCTGAAGTTTGAGGTTGGAAATCTCCAGTTCTCGCGCCCACGCTTCCCGAAGCACGAGATTCGCTATTGCGCGTGCGTCGTGTTTTTCTGTCACCGAATCACCCCACGCCGAGAACATACAATGAACGGCCGCTCGCATCAACGGGTGCTTTAATTGGAAGCGCGCGCCTACATCAAGTGTGAAGTGACCTCGGATTTGCCCGTGCTACGAAGCCAGCATGTGGACAACGGCGCACAATGCGCCGAAGCGATGCTACGATACCTGCATGAACCTCGACCTGTCGCGGCAAGACGCGACCAGCCCCGACAGCGAATATACCCTTTCAATCGATGACGCGCTTGAGCGTTACGACCATGCCGGCCACCCTCGCACGGCCCGGAGCGTGCAGCGCTATTGCGCCAAAGGCCACCTCGATTGCCGCCGGATCGAAACGCCGTTCGGCGAGAAATATCTCATCTCGCCAGCGTCTGTCGCCAAGCACATCGCGTACATCGAAGAGGTGCGACCAACTGCGACCGGACGCGACGTGTCGCGACTTGTCGCGACCAATGTCGTCCATGAGCCAGGCCGCGACGAGCCCCGACAAAAAGCGTCGACGACCGACGACCTGTCGCGACCTGTCGCGGCGAGCCCCGACCTCTCGGAGCGATACATCGGCCGATTGGAAGGGGAGATAATCTTCCTTCGCGGCGAGATCAGCACCAAGAACGATCAGATCAAAGAGCTGACCGAGCGCAGTAGGGAGACAAACCTTTTGATCGGGGGATTGCAGCGCATGCTCGCCCCGCTGCTCGGTTCTCCAAATCCGTTCCCGCCGAGGACCGACGATGGATCGTCCTCGGAGGCCCCCCAATAGGGAGGACGTGTGCATAACGCCTGTTGACCGCAGACCGCGCGGTATAATGCGCGCATGGAGCAGATCGCGAAGAACATCGCGGACATCGCGCGTAATATCGAGATCGTCGGGGCCGATCCCGCAACCCTTCACGGCTTCACCCAGGTTCCCAATTTCATTCTGACCAAGAAGGACGTTTCGGTCGGCGCGAAGCTCGCCTACGCCATGTTGCTCAAATACGCGTGGGGCGAGAAGGCCTGCTTTCCCGGCCAGGTGAAGCTTGCCAAGGATATGGGGGCAGGGGAGCGCAGCGTGCGCACGTACCTGAAAGAGCTTGAGACCGCCGGTATCCTTGAAATCGAGCAGCGAGGCCTTGGCAAGACCAACCTTTATCGGCTCTATCTCACGATAAAGAAGGCAGCGGCGGGCCGCCGGCGCTGACCGGCAAAATTTGCCGGTCAAGAACGGCAATGATTGCCGGTCAGGAGCGGCAGAATCCGCCGGTCTCTCTATAGAAGAATATGCACTCAAGAATACTCATTGATAAAAATATTCAGCAAGAATGCATCTTAGTAAATCAAAGGAATGCGAATTCAAAATACACCAGGAATGGAAACGGCTTGACAGAGCCATTATTTCATGGTCGCACAATATCTGTTTTGCGACATATAGTCTGGAAAAGTCAATAGCCGCGCCTTTCCATGTAATTGCAATTGCGTAACGCATGATATACTTACCGTATGCCAAATTCGCAAGACGCACGTTTCGATCGACTTGAAGCGCTGATGGAGAAGGGCTTCGCCGCTCTCGCCCAAGACATCGCCGATAGCAAGACCGAAATTACTGACGTCAAATCCGCCGTCGCCCAATTGGGCACAGAGATGCGCGAGGGCTTTGCCGACATTCGCACCGAACTTACCGACATACGCCACCGGCTTGAGGCCCTCGAATCCGCCGTGCAAAACATCTCAGGCTACGCCAAGGAAATCGATCACCTGATCGAGCGCGTGAGCGCGATCGAAAAGCACCTCGGCTTGCGCGCCAATAGCGCTGCCTGAGCCCTCCTGAGCGACTAATGACCAGCCCCGACTGACGGTCGATAGATGACCGGAGTCGACCCATCCGAGACGTTCAACGTCTTGGCGGCCAATCCAGAAAGCGGTCATTACCAGGCAGCGCTGCTGCGTCAGCATTGCGCTCGAATTGTAGCTTCTATTGCTCTTGAAGTGGGTACTTCCGATGCGGCGGCAGCTTGGAATTGCCCGAAAGGTCAGAGACCAGCACAAAACCACACGCTTCCGTTGTCGGTAATTCGACATCTTTGGGTTAAAGTACATCGCATCAGGGGTTCGGAAATCGAGCATGCCGGATAGCGTCGACGGAAAAGGGAAGTCAGGCCCCCCAATTTATGAGGACGCGCGCGCGGCGCTGACTGCGATCCTTGTTGAGTCCAGTGCGCGCAGGCAACGTTCGTATTTCCATCTGACGTCCACCAAGCCTCCCAATCCCGTCGACTGGTCATCCGCAGCAGCTGCTGTCGTGGCTGAGACAGTCGGCCTTTCGCTCGATGCCGATCGTTTTTGGGCATTGGATGCAGCGCTCGACGACGCATCGGACAGAGAGTCCAGCGAAGCGATCAGACGGGTCTTGCAGACTTGGGCTGACGCGAACTGGGCCGAGCTCGAGGGGCAAGCTCGTGCGACGGCGTTGAAGCGCTTCGAGAAGATGGAATACCAGTTCCAGCGCGACTTCCAGGCTCACATCGAACGCTGGCCGCGGCTGCGTGACGATCGGGAATTGCTCTCCTCCGCACTCGGTGCGCTCGAACTTGCAGCGGTCAAACTTGACATCGCTGTCGCGCAGTTGCGGCACTTGCACGGCGACGAGGCCGCTGCTGAGCGCGTGCTTGCGGCGGTGACGTCGGCCCGCTCCGGCTTCAGTGAGCGCGACGAGTTCGCCTCGCTGGTGGCCGAGTGGTCGGGCGATAGCGTCTGGGGGCAGCTGCAGCATGCTCTCTGGCGCACTGGGACCAAACCCACGCGAGCGCAGACGGTCCTCGACAGCTTGCCCGCGCCCATCATCGAGACGGCGGCGCTCCTCCAAGAGTTCGGCCTGACGATTGCGCGCAATCCGTCCTATGCGTTGGCCGAACTCTCGCCGGAAACCCGGCTGTCGTGGCGCGACGAGCTCTCGAAAGCGGTAGGCGATGATAGCGCGCTGAGAGCCGCTGCTACGGAGGCGCTTCTTTGGTTCGCTTCGGCGCGAGACGATCGTGCCGCGATCTTCGCCGTACTCGACTTGCACCGTTCCGATGGACTCGTCGCACTTGAGCGCTTTCGATCGCATCCGCACCCCTTGGTGCGGCGACGGGCGGCCGCGGTTATAGCGCTTGCCACCGGCGTTCCGGATGCCTCTGAACTGCTCCGGTCCGCTGGAGCACCGACGAATTCGACGCTTCCAGTGAACGCGGGCAGAGCTGGTTCGGTTCGCACCTGGATCGGCGACGCGCGCATCGAGTATCTCATTGAGTTCTCGCTTAACGAGACCGCACACCAATTCGGAAACGAGGTGTGGCACACGCGCGACAGCGGAGAGGAAACTCACCTCGCAATCCTTTTTGAGCGATTAGGTGCCGCCTTCGCTCGCATCAGCAAGACGCTGGCGATGCTCGCCGCGGAGAAGGACGCGAACGATCGGCTTGAGATCAAGCTCGAACATCGCATCGTCGGCAAGGCCGAAGAGGGTGGGCCTGGGGTCAATGCGAAGCGCTTCTCGACCGATGTGTGCTTGCTGTTCGAAGCTCGGGAAAAAGGGCGGCGTTTCGCGCGACGCGCTTCCTTCCTGCAGAGCAAACGCATTTACGTTAAGCGAGGTACACCCGAATTCCGCTACTACCCGGTCAAAGCTGAGCAGCTCAAGGAGCTCGCCGCTCAGACTATGGCAAGCTTTCTCCTCCTACTCGGGCCTACGAGCGACCAGGTCGCAATACCCGTGATCCCGGCGCGCCTCTTTCTAGAAATGGTCGAGCGCGGTGAGCGTGCCACTGAGATCGCGCCAGCGGCCGCCTCTCGCCTCGGCAAGTCGATCGGAACGTGGCTCCTCGAGGACGTGATCGGCCTGTGGACCGGCGACTGGAACGAAACGATCGTTCGCAAGGCAGAAGGCGGAGGCGGAAGGGAGCCCTACCTTCTCGTCGAGATCATCGCCAATCGGGTTTCTAAGGGACCGGACGGTTGGGTGCCGTGACTGTCCGCTTTCTCAGCACGTCGACCGGAAGCGGACCGGCGCAAAACCACCCAGTGCGGACCGTCCGGGTACCGGGCCTCTGTTTTGGTCCACGGCGTCGTCGCGTCGGAGAAGTAATCTTGTGCGACGTTTATGGAATGGCTCCAATGGGCCATATTCCCTCTCTCTGAACGAATGCCGCAACGGGCGGCAAGCTTGGGCCGCGCATTATGACCGACCGTCTTCCGGGACTCTTTGAAGGAACTGAAATGCCGACGGCGGGCTGGTGGGAAACGTTATGGCCCGACCCTGCCAAAGTGCTCCACACAATCGGTTTGACGCCCGGCGCGGACGTGGTTGATCTGTGTTCCGGGAACGGTTGGTTCACTTTGCCGATCGCCAAGATCGCACGCCATGTCGTCGCTGTTGATCTTGATTCCAAACTGCTTGCCGTTACCAAACGGCGTCTTGGTGAAGCCGGTATCCCGAACTGCGACTATGTGGTCGGCGATGCCAACGAGATCGCCAAGCTCGTGCCGCGACGCGTCGATCTTGTGTTTATGGCGAACACCTTCCATGGGGTTCCCGATCGTCTCCGCCTGGCACGCGCAGTGCGCGAGGTGCTCAAGCCGTTGGGTCGCTTCGCTATCGTCAATTGGCATCAGCGTCCGCGCGAGGAGACCACCGTATTGGGAGAACCTCGCGGGCCACGAACTGAATTGAGAATGTCTCCAGATCAAGCAATTGCGGCTGTCGAACCGGCGGGCTTCACACTCTTGCATGTCGTTGAAGTACCTCCCTATCACTACGGCATCGTATTCGAACGAACATTCGGATAGATGCTACCATGTAGCTACCGCGGAAGCGGTTTAGTGCAATATCTGTTTTCCGCCACAATACTTGCCGCATAAGTTCCCGTTACGCCACAATTGACGCCGACCCGCCTGCGAACCGGGTCGCGCCCAAAGTCATTCGTTTCCTGCCGCAAGTGGTTTTGGCAAATTCGATGACAAGGAAGGGCGCCCACGATGGACGCCCCTCTATCAGGCTACACCAAAGACCAAAGGTTCCGTATTGGCGAGTTCCCTACGCCCCTGTTCAGTGAGAACAAACCCACCTTCTTCAAGCCTGACGTCCCCCCACTCCGCCATCTCAGACAGAACGTCACTCAGCGGCGCGGGATTTGACACATACACCGCGCCCTCCCCAAACTCGTCCTCCCCAATCGTGGCAATCTTTACCACAAGACTAGAGATTCTTGTCGGCGGATCTTCCGCGAGCGCCTTTAAGACGATGTAGTTTTGCTTAATTGTCGGCAGGCACATCTTCTTCCTCCAAAAAGACCGGCCGCGAGGCCGCCATTTCTAGTATATCACGCCATACTCATCGCCTTACGCTTAATGTCTGCAATTTGCTTTAAGATATCGTTAAACACAGCTTCGATTTGCGATTTCGTTGGCTCCATTCGAATATTTTCACCCACAAACGAAATCGCGTAATCCATATCTCGCCGCAAGATTTCGTGTTGAAACGACATAAAAGATGACATATCTTCGATCGGCACTGCCTCCACTTTACCGCGCGTCGTAACATACACCTTACCCTCCTTCGCATCTGCCTTATTGTAGACTCTAGGTGACAGTTGCGAAACGACCATGCACACCCGGCCATCGAACTCGTTCTGAATCTCCCTTCGCTTCAATGCCATAATATCCTGGAAACTATTCTTAATCCCCTGCTCTCCCAATATGAACGGGTCCACATCACTGATGCCGAGAGCACTCGTCAGCGCTTTCCCTGCCGCTATACTCTTACCAGGACTCAGCCAGTTGCCTCTCTTTCTGAACAAAAATGTCTCCAACAAAATAATGATCATCATAATTTCGTTGGAGTTGTCGCTCTTCTGTTTAACTGGCAGCGCAGTCAAAACGCCCAGTAAGTCAAAAAACATCGTTCGCAATCTAGCGTCGTCGAAACCCCCAAGGCTTCTATCAGACGATGGAAGTAACCCAGATATCTCCCAGAGGTGCGATCCAACCTCGTTGCGACTCACGATATAATTTGCTTCCAAGATATCTGTCGCAGCGTGTCCAGGATTCCGATACGCGAACACCATAAGTCTCGCAAGTAACTCGCGCAGAATCGCCTTCGCGCGAACTACCGTCCTGTGGTAGATCAACGCCGAATAGACAAGATATCTCTGATGAAAGAAGCTTTCGATTGCAGAAATGCAATTGTCGGCAAATGCTAATTGCAGACGATCTCCCACCCTGCACAGAGTGGCATTCGTTACGATCCGATCGATATCAAAGACGCCCAACTCAAGGCCGGAGGATCGAGGATCACGAAGTGTATAATCTAGCCTGTCGGCGTCAAGACCCCCAGCGACAATGTCCCGCAACGCCGCGAGTAAAGAGTTACTCCTGATGGACAAAGCATTGCGCTTAGTCGATAGCAGTATGATCTCGGCAATCAGAAAGACCAAATCACGATATTTGGCGTCTGCAGGATCGTATACGTTGATCGGATTTCTCTTAATTATATCCAGAATGCGAAAACTGCGACGCTCATGTAACGCTAAAGACTGAAGACCTGACTTAATCTCCGATTCAGGTAACCCAATTAAACCAGACAGACGAACAAGCGCGCTGTCGATGTCACGATCCGGAGAAAAGCATTCGACATAGCTTGAAGATTTGTGTTCCTGGATACGAGAAACGAGGGATTTATCCAGTGCGAATAGGTAGCAGACGTCGTTTATGTCTTTAACGGCATCTTCAAACGAATGACTCATCGGAAGATGACCAATGTCATGAACAAGACCGCAAAGCTTCAATGCAACCCATATGGTGTTGACGATAAACTCGACCGGGAGTTTTACGGTAACAGTCTTAGTGTCAACCGGGGGTGAACTCGGCGGATTGTGCAAGAAGCGGGCAGAATTGCCTACGGTACGGTGCCAGCTCGCAATCATGATCTTGTGCGTAAAGGAGTGATCATCAACCGAGTCGACAACCGACCTCAGGAAACCGTCAGCGATAGTTATAAATTCTAAAAACACGTCTTTGTGCGCGTTCTTTAGCGCATGAATAAACAAGCGGCCACAAAGGTGTGAGACGCCTAGAGAGTGAACAAAACGCGAATTCTTGTTGCAAGGGTATGCCGAGTATGCGGCCGAATTCTGAAGGACGAAATGGAGGCGTTGGAAGTAAGTGGTGTCGATAACATCACGTTCGAAAATAGTGAAATTGAGATAATTATGTATGACGTCGCGGACTGGGGAAATCCTTGGGTACACCAGTTCCGGCTGGCCCGCGTCGTTTGTCATGGCAAGCGCTCAGTTGGCCGTCAAAGAGGCCGCCCGGTTGGTAACCCGGATACTGCGGGCAAGCTATGACGAGAATCAACGCGATCATAGGTTCGCTTGCCGAAAATTTGCAAGGCGCAGTGAGTAGGCGGGCGTCAAGCGGCACAGGTAAATTTGACGCGTGCTCTAGCGGAAGCGGCGCAATTGGCGAGTGCGTCCCGCTAGTACGCCGCCGATGAAGAAGTCCGACGCTCAAGAAGCGACCTCGCCTGAAGCCCGCCTGTTTGCTGTCAATGAGCACGGAAACGGGACCCCAGATTTGCACGGAATAGGGACCCCCCAATTTCGGACGCCGATCGCGGGTCAGTCTTGGAGGCCGATTGACATCAAGCACGCCCGCCAACGACAACGCGGTGGTGGTCACCACCGCCGCAACCTCCACCCCCTGATCCCCTCAATCCTCCCAAAACGATTTGAACCGCTCCGGCGATAGTTCCGTGTAGCGCACCGTGTGCTGGATGTTCTTGTGCCCGAGGTAGTGCTGCACCGCGCGCGTGTCCTGGCCGTCATTCGCGAGCTTGTATCCGCACGCGTGCCGCAGCATGTGCGGATGCACCGGGAACGGAAACTTCCCTGTCTCCCCCGTTCGCGCCACCATCTTGCGGAACCCGGCCGCCGTCATCGGTGCGCGGCGCTCGGTAACGAAGACGTACCGCGATTCAATTTGCTCGCGATTCAAACGCCGCAGCGCGCGTATCTCGATGCCGCCCATCGGATGCACGCTCGCCGTCCCGTTCTTGATGCGCCGCACGTGCACGAGCCCGCGTTCCAGATCGACTTGATCCCAGCGGAGCGCGCACAGCTCCGATGCCCGCAGCCCGTGCCGGTACGCGACGAGGATCATCGTCGCGTCGCGGTGTCCGTATCTCCCGCGCGACCGCGCGCCTTCGATGAGCTTCCCCACTTCCTAGACGGTGAGATATTCGCGCGGCCGGCGCTTCGCATTCAAAAGCCGCCGCGGGGGCACTGTCCCATTTACGGTGTTCGGGACAGCCCTGCGCTTGCTGCTTTTCGCGGCTGAAATTCGAGTGTTCACAACGGGTACTGTCCCGATAAAGGCTCTTTTCGGGACAGTCCAAGTGTACCATGCAATCTCCCACGACGGGCCTGCGGAACTCAATCGGGCGGCGGCGGCCTCACCGCCTCAATTTCAAAAATCTGACTCTTGGTTCGCGCGCCTTGGACGATCGGACTTGATCGCAAGCGACCATTTCCGGAGGTCTCGATTGGAACAGCGCAAAGCGTACTGTCTATTTGGCTTGAGCCACGCGGTTCGAGCTACTATATCACTGACGCGGCCGCGCCCGAGGGTCAATATTCGGAGTTCAAACACATCCCGGGCCTGTACCCCGCTTTGAATCGCAGAGTACTCGCGCGAGCACAGTGCTAGCGTGGTTTCAATAGCATTGCTGCTCCGGTCCCAGCCAGGGTAGGAGTGTAGAATGACAGCACGAATCGAGTTGTTCCCGGTCGACAACGGTGACATGACGCTTATCACCCTCGAAAGCGGGAAGCGTATCCTTGTCGACATCAATATCCGAAAAGATGCCGACGACCAGGGAGAGGACGATGTGCCAGACGTGGGCACAATGCTCCGGGATCGTCTCGACCGTGATGCCGGGGGTCGGTACTTTGTCGATTCGTTTCTCTTGACACACCCGGACGCAGATCACTGCCGCGGTCTTGAACGGCACTTTCATCTCGGGAAGCCCAGCGATTGGAAAGAGAAGGATGACAAAATCTTCATCCGCGAACTCTGGTCGTCGCCGATCATCTTCCGTCGCAAGGAGGACCTTGACCGCAAACTGTGTAAAGACGCAAACGCGTGGTGGAGCGAAGCACGCCGCCGTGTGAAGGTTTTCCGGGATGCCAAGTCGAAAGATTCTACAAAGGACGGTGACCGTATCTTGGTGCTCGGTGAGGATCGGGACGGGAAAACTGATGACCTCGATGACATCCGCGTCGATATCGACGAAAACGTTACGAGAGTCTGCGGCAAAGTCGATGGGACGTTCGAAGGACTATTATTGGCACCGCTTCCATCCAAGGATGAAGATGACGAGGAGAGTCTCGAGAAAAATCTTTCGAGCGTTATTATCCGGTTCAATTTCCGTGCTGATAGCAAAGATAACGCGGGACGGTATCTTGTCGCTGGGGACGCGGAAGTAGAAATTTGGAAACGTCTGTGGCGTAAGCACAAAAAAACTGCCGATAACCTAAGCTACAACCTCTTGCTTACGCCCCATCATTGTTCGTGGCATTCGCTTTCGTTCGACAGCTGGTCGGATAAGGGCGAGGATGCAGAACTCGATTCCGATGCGCGTAATGCTCTGGCCCAGGCTCGCGCTGGTGCCTTCCTGATCGCGAGCAGCAAGCCCATCAAGGACGATGATGACGATCCGCCGTGTATCCGCGCCAAGCGGGAATACGTGGCCATCGCAAAGGAAGCAACGGGCTCATTCTTGTGTGTGATGGAACCGGATACAGGCGATCCGGACGTGGTGCTATTTGAAATAGGAGGCAACGGACCGAAACGTTCGACATCGAAGAGCGGGCAGGGCGGCCCAGTCGTTTTCGGTGCAGGAGGTTCGGGCTCGCCGCCGCCGGTCGATAAGAAGGGTGGCGGCAGGTATGCTTGATGGTTTACTCGGTTCCGGAACGCTGTTCGACCGAGCAAGATCGCAAGCCGCGGACTGGATTCGAAATCACTTGCCGACGGCGAGAACGCTCAGCCGTTCGGAGTTACGCCATTACGGTGGCCGCAATTTCGTAGTCGGCTGGTCCTTTGATCTCCCTATCGCAAGCGTCGAGCGCACGTTACATGTGCTTCTCGACGATCGCTTCCCTTATTCCCCGGTGAGAATTGCGCTCGCATCCGAGGACTTCTACCGGCACTGGCCACATGTTGAGTTGCAGGGCGTTCTCTGCCTTCCCCTTGCGCGCGCCCCACTCGAAGACGCTGCCGGCGCACTAAATGTGGCTGTTGGTGCAGCTGCCAATCTAATTGCCCGGTGCACGATCGACCCGCAGTTCGTGTCGGACGAACTAATGCGAGAATTCGTTTCATACTGGGGATACAGCTGCTTGGATCAGGCAGCGGACGTCCGCACGCTCATCGATCTTCGCAATCCGGCTTCGCGCGAGGTCGCAGTGTGGTTCGGGCAAAAGTTCACTCTGGTCGGTGAGTCTGCCGGACAAGTCCGAGCTTGGCTCCAACACATAGGCCGAGATGAAAAGCCCGAAATCTCCCGCGGAATATTCGGAAAGGTGTCGGAGCCGCCGATCTTCCCGTTTCCCTCTCAGCCGAACGAGCTGTTGAAGCTTCTCGAACGTACGTGCCCTGACGCGGCGGCACTCCTCGTGAAAGACATTGCGCAAGACTCGAGAAGTGTGATCGTACTCGCCGCCGAAGCGGAAGCGAAGATAGGCGTTGTCGCTTGTGCATTGAAACATCCAACGATGAGGGGGTTCCGGCCGGGCGTTTCGCTCAATCCTGCCGCTCGGAAGATTCTGTTCGGTTCCAGCAGTCTCGAACGCCGCAGGGTCGTTCGGATTGACGGCGAATGGGTGCATGGCCGGGCAGTGAACGACAAACAGCGCGAACTTTTGCAAAACACCGTAGCGGTTCTCGGATGCGGGTCACTCGGTTCACAAGTCGCCGCCCGTCTCGCGCAGGTTGGGATAGGGAACCTCATCCTTATCGATCCGGAGAACTTGTCCGCGGCAAATGTTGGCCGGCATGCTCTGGGGATGAGATCGGTTGGTAAATGGAAGGCCGAGCAGCTCGCTGACCTGATCAAGGCGCGCTTTCCCCATTTGCACAGTGTCATCGGGATTCCAGCCCGGTGGCAGGAGCTTACCCCGGAAGATTTTTCGCTGATAGAGAACGCGAACGCTGTCGTATCTTGCATCGGAGAGTGGGCAGCCGAAGGCCCTCTCAACCAATGGCATGTTCGCAGCGGAGCGAAGACACCCATCGTGTACGGATGGTTGGGCGAACATGGTGCTACAGGGCATGCACTCGTCGTGATACATGTCGGGCCATGTCTGGCCTGCCTATTGAACGAAGACGGGAATATGCGAGACTGCGAGATCGAGTGGGCCGAAGAACAATTGCGGATGACCGAACCGGCGTGCGGAACAGCGTTCCACCCGTTCGGCCCTATTGAATTGGCTCACACCGAAGTGCTTGTCGCGGACCTTGTCGTAGATTTGCTCAGTGGAAAACAGAACGAGAACTGTCACCGCGTGTATGCCACATGCACGGACCGTGTGAGGTTGCTGGGGGGTACATGGTCGCAGAGACACCTCGATATTCGGAACGGATTTGACGGCCACATGGAATTTGTGCGCCAATGGGTAAGGCGCGCCGACTGTCCCGTATGTGGTGGCGCATGAACGCGAACAAACCTCTTCGCTATCAACTACCCGGCGACGTCGGCGAAGTGCTTCTTAGCGCATCGGCGCTGGCGCATTTTCGCAAAAGGCGGCAGTTGAAATGCCTATCGAAAGAGGCGGGCGGCCAACTTTTTGCCGATCTTTCGATCCCTGGCAGGATAACCGTTCTCGAAGCTACAGGCCCGAGGTCCACCGACAGGTGCTCAGTATTTTCCTACCGGCCTGACCGAACCGCTGAGCGATTGGAGATTGCTGATCGCTACAAGCGCGGCCTTCACTTTGTGGGCGATTGGCATACACACCGGGAGGATAACCCGCGTCCTTCGAGTACCGACATACGTAGCATGGCAGAAATGTTCCGCGAAAGCGGGCACTCATTTCCCGGCTTCTTGATGGTGATCGTCGGGAGGAAAGACGGACCTGAGGCTCTCTATGTGTCGTATCACAGCGGTCACGGTTGGACACGCCTCGATCCGTCCGAGTTTCATCAGGCTTCTACGCAAGCCAATACAGAAGATTTCCTACGTTCTAATGAGCTAGGTCATGGCGCAAACAGATAAATCTTTGAAGGCCAGCAATCGTATTCCGATTGTTTCGATCGCAATCACGAATGCGATCGTTCTTTACGTAATTTCACAAGTTAGTCAAATTCAATTAAATGGAATAGTTGATCTCTTGAAATATTCGATTGGTATTATCCCAGCAGGGATTGCGTTCGCTGTCACAAGTATCATCACCGAATTATTCGATGACACAACTAAAACAAGGCTCGTATTCTGGAGGTGGGCCGACCCGCTCCCGGGAGCCCGCGCCTTTTCCGAACTTGCTCAACGTGATCCCCGAGTAAACATCCGGGTACTGAAAGAGAAAATTGGCGAATTTCCCACGACGCCGCGTGATCAAAATTCATGCTGGTATCGCCTTTATCTTACTATCCAAGGTGACGTACGCGTCTTGGACATCCACCGTAATTATCTGTTTGCGCGAGATTACGCTTCTCTCAGTGTTCTTTTCGTGATCGTTGGCGGAGCCATTGGTTTTTGGATCATCCCACAGTTAAAGATCGCGTCTGCTTACATTATATGCTTGATCATTCAGTATCTTGTTGTGCGACAGGCCGCAAAGAATCTTGGTGAGGGGTTTGTTACGACCGTGTTAGCGCTCAGTTCGAATCAGTGAACAGGCGCGGGTCCTACTGTCCCAACAATGACCATGAATGGGACAGTTTGCGCATGCCCACGCTGAAGCGACGCACCATCTTGCTCAAACCCAGCAGAATGATTTGGTCTGTCGCGATTGCATGCGAGCGCGTCGGTCTGGCGCTATAATGGTCGCATGGCAACCGAAGCCAGATACCAGGCCCCCGAAACGCCCGGAGCGCCCGCCAATCCAACGAACAGAGGTTCCGCACTCACGCCGGACGAATGCGCCGAGTTTATCGACTCCATCAAAGAGGACGAAGCCCCGGCCCACGCCACAAACTGCACCGATTACGACCCCGAGTATAATGATTGACAGAGTTCCTCTCCGCCGCTCGGCGCGCCATCACGACGCGTCGATTGCGTGGAGGAGCACATGTCGCTCACTGACAAACCGGCTCGCGAACGCATTCGCGAACTCAACGACGCGTTTCGCAAAAGCCTCGATCCGAATCTCGGCAAAGTGGTGATGACATCAGGTGTCAACGCCCTGCCGAGCGACGTGCGCGCGATGGCGATCCGAAACGTCACAGCGTTCGACGCCTTCAGCGCCGATAACGATCCGCATGGCGAGCACGATTTCGGGAGCTTCGAACTCGTCGGCCACAAGTTCTTTTTCAAAGTGGACTACTACGATCCCAACCTTGAGTTCGGCTCGGACGATCCCGCCGACCCGGCGAAGACGACGCGCGTGCTCACGCTCATGCTCGCAGAGGAGTACTGAGCCATGCTCGACAATCGTCATCGCGTCTATGCGCTCGACAGCTGGACCGTGCAGAAGAAGCGCCGCGGCTGGTTCATCAAGCGAACCTATTCGTTCGACGGTTGGCGCGGTCCCTACCGCACGGAGATGAGCGCCTGCTTGATGATCGCCCGCCACATGTGCCGGGAACTCATGCGCCGCGATGCGCCGCCGCCGGCGCTACCGCTGTGACGGTGCGCCGACCATGAGCAACTATGTTCCGCCGTGCACCCGCACGTTTATCTCGCGCCAATCCCCGCACCCTGCTATGGTGTCTCGCCCGCTGGCGGTTTCTGGCGAGCATCGCGATGCTCCCTTTACGAGGGAGTGTTACGATGCAAATCGAGAGACTGCTGGTATCGAAGAAGGAGCTGAAGACGATCGGTATCCCCTACAGTTTCCAACACATAGCGCGGCTCGAAAAGGCCAATCGATTCCCCAAGCGGATTGTGCTTGGCCAATGCCGGGTCGCCTGGTGCTACAAGGAAATCTGTGAGTGGATCGCCGAACGTGTCGCCCGACGCGATGCAGCTACTCCAAGCTGACAGCAACTCCTGACGAGGGTGCTCTTCGGGGACTGCCGGTTCAACCGTCAGTCCCCTTTTTTATGCCGACTCGCGACCACCGACGAGCGGCGGCGCTATAGGACAAACGACCGTTCGCGACCGTCTCGGGCCGACCGTTCCCGACCGTTTTCGAGCCGCAACGGCATTCGAAAACATACATCAACTGGCATATCAGGGCATATATCCCGTATATGCCACTTCCGATTCCGGAAACCATTGAAAACACGACACTTCCGCGCCAGTTCGCGTGCTCTATCGAGCCCGACCCAATACGTTTTCTTCTGCCTATCGGACATCAGCAAGCCACTCGCCCCGCCTATCGGACAGCGCTCGGGAAATCGTATTGGGTCGGGCTCTCTTCGAGAGCCACGACGAACTGGCGCGGACGATTCCGAACGCTTCCGACTGGTACGCTACAATTGCCGCAGGCGCTCTTTCGCTCGCGCTCAGTACGCGAGCAAAGGCGGGCCTCCCCGACCGACCGAAGCTTGCACCAACGGCGCGAACACTCGGCACGGCGCGGCGGCCCTCCCATGCTCACGAACCACGAAACGATTCTCGGCACGCTCTCGACCGGCGAGAGCGTGCCTCTGTTGCGCGCCGATCGCCGCCGGCACGTGTACGTCGTCGGCATGACCGGCACCGGCAAGACCGGACTGTTACTCAACCTCATGCACGCCGACCTCTTGGGCGGCGCAGGTTTTTGTTTTCTCGATCCCCACGGCGACGCCAGCGAGCACATCGCGAGCCTGGCCCCGGCCGAGCGCCGATCGGACGTGATCTATCTCGATCCGTCCGATCCCACCCACACCTTCGCCTACAATCCCCTATCGGGCGTCCCCGAGGCCGAGCGCGCGACGGCCGCGGCGAACATCGTCCAGTCATTCAAGAATATCTGGGCGAGCAGCTGGGGGGCTCGCATGGAATACATCCTTGGCCATTGCCTGCGCCTGTTGCTCGACACGCGCGACCAGACATTGCTCGGGCTTCCCCGCCTGCTGGTCGACGACGATTATCGCCATCGGCTGGTCGTGCGCTGCCAAGACCCGGTCGTGCGATCCTTTTGGCTGACCGAGTACGCCGCTTACGATTCACGATTCCGCAACGAGGCGATCGCGCCGATCCAAAACAAGGTCGGCGCGTTCCTCGCCAACCCGTTCATCCGATCGATCCTGTGTCAGAATTCTTCGACGCTCAAAATCCCCGACGTGATGAACAAGGGCAAGGTGCTCATCATCAATCTGTCGAAGGGCAACCTCGGCACCGAGCCCGCGCACCTCTTAGGCGCGCTTCTCATCACCGCCTGTTCGCAGGCGGCCGAGGCGCGCCGGCACATGCCGGAGCACGAGCGCCGCGACTTCACGCTGTACGTCGACGAGTTCCAGAATTTCGCCACCGAGAGTTTCGCATCGATCCTCTCGGAAGCGCGCAAATGGCGTCTCTCATTGGTCGCGGCCAATCAAACAATCTCCCAGCTTCCCGAAGAGCTGCAACACGCCGTCTTCGGCAATGCGGGCACACTTGTTGTCTTTCGCGTCGGCGCGCACGACGCAAAGCGTCTTGCCGGCGAACTCGGCATGAGCAGTCCCGCGACGTTGACGCAGACGAACAATCATCGAGCATGGATCAAGCTCATGCGCCACGGCGCGCCGTTGGAGCCGCGCGTGATCGACACGCTCGCTCCCCCGCCGCCGGGCACACGCTTGGCGAACGTCGTCGCCTTTGCGCACGCGTCCCACATGATGCCGCGCGGGCCAGTGGAGGAACAGATCGCTGCGTCGTTTCCGAGGGCCCCGAAGAGGCGGCCGAGGCATCGGGGGAAAAGGGACCCGGATAGGGCGTAGGAACCACTGTCAGATCGCGGTGGATTTCTTAGCCGCTAACAATACTTGAAGGATCGACTGAACGAGCGCAAGAATTGCCCATGCGCGTGCGGATCGATCGCGAGCGCGAAGAGCGCAAGATCGCCACGGGATGGTTCGCCAGAGCCCGCATTCCCGCCTATTGCCTCTTCCTCACCATCAACTTCACCGAGGAGGAGCGATACCTCATTCGCCACGCCGGCATCGGCCGCTACGTGTTTTTCCATGCCCCCATCCCCCCGGACGTCACCGACCCCGAGACCATCAAGAAGCTCAAGGCGGAGGACGCTGGACTGTTCCTCGTATCCGACTTGCTCGGCTTCGGCCGGACGACCTTGCTCGCGGTCTGGCCCGACCTCATCGCCGCCGATGAAGGCGAAGCGGCCGTCCGCTTGAAGCTTGAAGAACTCGCCGAGCAATTGGCGCGCGCCGCGGGGACGACGGAAACCTCCGTCGTGTACGAGCTGTGACCCTCTGGGAAAATGTCTGGCAGCAGGTCGCGAATGAAATGCCGCGTCGCGATCCGCGCCCGAAGACGTGGGCCGGATTCATCGGTGCGATCCTCACCGCCCTCGTTATCATCGCGATCTGGTTTCCCATCCGCCTCATTCATGAACTCTTGAAGGCGATCGATCTCTCCGAAAAGCCCGACCATACCCGCGAGGCGCAGCAACTCTTCTGCGAAGCCTATTCCCTCTCATGCGACCTCCCAAGCAAAAGCGAGTTCGCCAACTCGGTGCTTGATCGCATCGATCTGCCGCGCTCGCTGCACGACGCCTTCTTCGAAGCGCTGCGAAATCTCTACGCTGAGAACATGATGCTCACCGTCCCGCCAATCCCCGCCGACTTAGAGCACCTCGACGGCATTCGCTGGCGTGATCGCATGCGGCGCGAGATTCCGCGCATGCGGGGTGACACGCTTGCCCGAATGCGCCGCGCGTGCGCAACGGCCGTCGAGACAGCCGTCGCCAAACTGCCAAAGGTCCTTGGAGACAGCGAGATCACGTCGCCGCTCGCCTCGCTCGTCAACCCTGGACGCTTCGTTGAAAGCCTCGCCCAGCCCCTCGACGCGCACCTCTTTCCCGTCTTCGCCGAACGCTACGTCGACAATGCGTATCGCGTCTCCGGCATTCCGCGCGGCAAGTACCCGAAGCCCCCAAAACTTGAGGAGCCGCATCACCTCGACGACCCCTCGCCGTTTCTTGAAGGCACGCCGTTCGCCGGCATTCTCGCTACACCACTCGGCACCGAAATACCGCAGCGCGCGCGAGCCTCGCACCACTGGATCGTCGCCGGCACCGACGCTGGCAAGACCACCGCCCTCAAATACTTCATCGCCAAGGATTTGGAGCGCGCCGCGCGCGGCGAATGTTCGATCGTCATCCTCGACAGCCAGCGCCAATTGATCGAGGACCTCTGGGGCTTGAAGCTCTTCGCGCCCGGCCAGCCCCTCGACGGCAAGCTGTGCATCCTCGACGCAGCCGACGTGGAATATCCGATCGCGGTCAATCTGTTCGACATGCACCTCGACCGGCTCACGACCCTCTCGCCGCTTGAACGGGAACGGCTGACCAACAGCGCCTTGGAGATGTACGAGTTCATCATCGGCTCGCTCTTGCAGGCCGAAATGACCAGCCGCCAATCGACGCTGTTCCGCTTCGTCACGCGAGCGCTCTTCGCCATTCCGCGTGCCACGATCCACACCTTCTATGACATTCTCAAAAACGGCACCGCCAAATATCAGGCCTACATCGACGCGCTCGACCCGGTCGCGCGGGAATTCTTCGCCACGGACTTCAACAACAATGCTCTGTTCAAGCAGACCCGCGAACAGGTCAATGTCCGCCTCTTGGCGGTCCTGGAGAACCGGCCATTTCTTCGGATGTTTTCCAGCCCCCGCTCAAAGGTCGATTTCTTCACCGAGATCAACACGCCCGGCAAAGTGATCCTCATCAACGCCGAGAAGGGATTGCTCAAGGACGAGGGCACCGAACTCTTCGGCCGCTTCTTTCTCGCCCTCATCAATCAGGCCGCGGCCCAGCGCTCCAGCATCCCCGCCGACAAGCGTCTCCCCTGCTTCGTCTACGTCGATGAATGCCACAACTACATCAAGAACGATCCGAAGATTCAGGTCATCCTCGCCGAGGCGCGCCAGCAGAAAGTCGGCGTGATTCTCGCGCATCAATACCTCGGTCAGATCGATCCACCGGTGCGCAACGCGCTCGCCGCCAACACCAGCATCAAGATGGCGTCGCGCCTCGACGCCGCGGATCGCGTCGCGATGGCCCGCGACATGAACACGGTGCCAGACTTCATTCGCGACCAGACGGTCGGCTCGTTTGCCGTCTTCATACGCGACGCAACCCCCACCGCCATATCGATCCGGTTCCCGCCCGATCCATTCTCGCGCTTCCCCCATATGAGAGCCGACGAACTGGCCATCGTGCGGGATCGCAATCGCGATTTGTACGCGCGGCACACGACCGCTTCGGAAACGTCGCGCGAGCCGCCAAAGAAGCCCGATGCACCAGCGGCGGCCGGCGGCAACGCAGGCGCGCACGATCCGGACGATCAGCCGGATCAGACCCCTCGCTGAGCGCGCGACACGTCGCGCCATGTCCCGACAAGCAGCGTCTTCGCGCGACGGGCGGCGACGCGCTGCGACGGCGGCGTCTCGCGGCTCATGCTAAAATATTTTTTGCGTGCGCACGGCGCATCGCTTCCGAACACGCCAGAACATTCGAGCGCATGCGTGACGTTTACAGGCCGATCCGGCCCGCTATCTCTTCACGTATGCAGCCCGCACCTCAACACAAACGCCGCTCGCATCTTTCGCGCTCCACGCTCGACAAGCGCATCCGCATCACCGATTCCGATATCCGCGACATCTTCGAACCGCTCGCACGCCACCGGCGATTGACGACGCGCCAGCTCGTCGCCTTCGGTGCGCGCCATCCCATCATCACCAAGGCGCGCCTCGGCCAGCTCTGGCATGGCACCGAGGGCGAGCGGTCGCATTGGCTGTACCGCGCCAACGAAGAAATGGTCTTCGCAAACCATCTCACCGTCGAAGACCTGCACCGACTCGGCGAAGAGGCCGAAGCGCTGTTGATCGACAAGCACATCATACCGGCCGACGAGTGGGTCGCCGCCTGCCGCATCGGCGGGGCGAGCACCGCGCCGTCGAAGATCACGCGGCTCGCCCACGACCACATGGCCTCCGACATCGCCATCGACATCGAGATCGGAGCACGCAAGGCCAGTGTCGCGTTCAAAAGCCATATCGACATTCTCAACGCCGCCCCGCCGTCGACGCGGATGCAGAAGCGGCCGCTGAGAATTCCCGTCACGCTTGCCGGAGAGCGGCTCTTCGTCGAACCTGACGCGCTGTTCTCGATTCGCGGACGCGTCTTCGCGCTTGAAGCCGACCGCGGCACCGAGAGCGTGAAGTCGGTCATCGTCCAGAAGATTCTCGCGTATCGCGAGATCGTCGCCGCCGGCGTCATCGACGCCTATCTCGGCGTCGACAACCTTGGCGTCCTCTTCGCGACGACGAGTCGCAGGCGCATGCACTACGTCATGGACGAACTCGCGAAGATCGCGCGCAACGGCAAGAGCACGATGTTCGGCTTTCGCGTCGAGGATGCGTTCGACGATTTCTTGAAATCGCCCATGCCGACCGGACGCTTGTTCAAAGCACCCTGGGCGCGCGTCGGCCATCCCGAACTGATCCTCGCCGATCTCTCGCCAAAGTAGAAGGGCCGCGCGCCGGCGGCCCTTCGGTTCCACAAGCTATTCCCGCGGCTGTTCTTCGCCGTCGTCCTCGGCGAAGGGCGGCAACAGCTTCAGCACGCCGTTCCAATGATTGCCGATCGGCATGGTGTTGAGCTTGATCGAGAACCCTTCGCCGCGTTCGCGTCTCCAGGCATAGCCGATCGTCGCCCATTCCTTGCGGCCGGGGCCAGTCTTCGCGCGAACGACGAAATCGGGTTGCCGCGCCTCGTCTCTTTGCTGCCGTTGCGGTGCCTTCTCAATCGCGGACATGGGATCTCTCCTCTGCTCGTGTCCGCCATAAAGTATAATACATTCAGTGACATAGAGGAGGTTGACATGCGCACGGAAGCGTACCGTATCGACTTCGACGCGATCAAGAGAAGCGTGCCGATGGATCAGGTGGTCGCATTCCTCGGCATTCCCGGACTAAAGCCGCGCAGCGCCCGGCAATGGAAAGGGCCGTGTCCTTTCTGCAAGGGCGTCGATTGCTTCGTCGTCACCAACGACGGCGGCCGGGAGAAGACTGGGGCATTCAATTGCTTCAAATGCCCGGCCGGCGGGGATCAGATCGAACTCGTTTCGCTGGTCCGCGGCCATGGCCGGAAAGACCGGCAGGGAGCGTTCGCCGCCGCCAAGGAATTGCACGAGCGGTTCATGGCGGCGAGCAGCGGCGGCGGGACCAGAAACGGCAACAGTTCTTCGAACAGTTCCCCCCAGCCCATAAAGGAGAGGCGGCCGGGCTTCGACCCGGAGGTCTACGCCAAGAGCCTCGATCCCGCCCACGAGGCCCTGGCGGGGCTCGGCGTCGATCCTGAGACCTATCGGCAGTGGAAGGCGGGCTATGCGAGCTCCGGCGTCAATCGGGGCCGGCTAGCGTTGCCCGTCGTCGGCAAGGACGGGACAATCATCGGCTATTTCGGCAGGACGACCAAGGGCGAGAGCCCGACCTTGTCATTCCCCAACGGCCTCAATCCGCAGGAGCACATCTTCGGAGCCGATCGCGTGACGAGCGAGCCACTCTATCTCGTGCGCGACCCCGTCGACGTGCTCAAGGCGTTCGAGGCGGGCTGCGGCAACGCCGTCTGCTTCCTCACGGAGGACATCGCCGCCATCCAGCTCGAAGCGCTCGCCGCCCTGATGGACGAACGCAAGTGCGACACGTTGTCGTTCTTTTGAGAAACTCGAAGCCTCGCGCCGTGCGAGGCTTCTTTGTTGCGCCGTCTGCTCTTGACCGTTTTGCCGGCAGGGATTTGTCTACGGCGCTCACGAGCCTCGGGGGGTCGTCATGCTGCGGATCGTCGCGCTTATCGTTGTTCCCATTTCGCTTTGCTTGTCGTCGCCGGCTTCCGCCCAGGTGACGCAACAGGACGAAAGCTTGCAAGAGCAGTTTGTCCCCGAAAGCTTCAAGCTCGAAGCCAGCGCCGTCTCGGCCAAATTCAATTGGCTGTGGAACGCGACGATCTCGTATTCCATCACCAACAATTCCGGAATGAATCTCTATCTCGGCATCATGCGGGGCGGCGTTGCGATCGGCAATTGCACCGACGCCGAGGAAGTGCGCGGCTCACTGCAATTCCTGCCGTCGCCCCATGCGAGGGCCTACAGCGTCAATCCGATGCAGGGACCGCCGCGCGGCGCATTCGTACCCGCCGGAGCGCGCGTCGCCGGCGCGATCATTCTCTACAACTGCCCTGCGCCCAATCCGGGATATCCGACCGCGCCGCTCTCGCTGTCCCTCATGGTCGGGAAGACGCAGTCCTTTCAGACGATGACGACCTTTCCGCTTTCGGTCGACGCCCCGATCCGTCAGCTGCAATCGGAATAGTCGCCGGCTGACCGAAAGGCCCCGCCCATGCGCGATCCCTACGAGATTCTCGGCGTTGCGCGTGGCGCGAGCTTCGAGGAAATCAGAGCCGCCTATCGCCGCGCGTGCAAACAGCGCCATCCCGACCTCGGCGGTTCGCACGAGGCCATGGTCGAACTCAACGCCGCGTACGAATTCATCCTCAACGAGCTCAAGAGCGGATACCAGCAGCAGCGCCAGGAAGCGCCGCGGCAAGATCGAGCCGATCACGCCGAGGAGCGCGATCGACGAAGCTGGGAGCAGACCTACCGCGACATCGACGAAGAACTCGAAGAAATGCGCCGCGCCGCCGAAGCGCACGAGGACGCCCTGCGGAAGATGCGCTCGCAGGCCTGGCGAGACGGCGACCGCGCGACATGGGCCAAGCTCACCTGGGAAGACTTGGCGCGCTTCTTTCGCGTCATCGCGCGCAGCGGCGTGAAGGGTCTCGCGCTTCTCTTCGCGGCGCTTGTCGGCGTCGGCACAGTTCTCGTCGAAGCGAATTTCATCAGCGCGCTGATCCTGCTCGGCTCTGGCCTCGGCTTTGCTTTTTCCCTCGCCCTGAAAAGCGACAAGGGCGGCATTCTGAGCGCCGCCTTACTGCTCTTCGGCGTCATGACCCTCTGGTTGCCGCCGGTGCGCAGCGCGCTCTTCCTCTATCCCCTCGCGACCATCAGCGTGCTCATCCTTCTCGCGCTGATTTTCAAATTCGCGCAAGCCGGCGGCACGGTCGGCCTTATGACAGGCGGCGTGCTCGCGCTCTATGTCATATCGGCGATCCTTGGCGATACAGCGCAACATCCGGCGAGGGTCGTGGTTCTTCCGCCGCAGTCCCCGGCAGCGCCGGGGCCGATCGTCGCGCCCAATCCCACGTCGCCGCCTGCGCCGGCTTTGCCGACACAACCCTCGCAGCAGACCCTCGCGCCATCGCCATCGCCGCAGCCGAAGCGCGCGCCGGTTCCGCAGGAGCCCCGCACGCTCCTCGCCGCGCAGGGCGCAATCCTGAAATTCGTCGCCGGTGTCCCCTATCATCTGAAGGTTCGCACCGGTTTCTCAACTTCACTGCGAGCCACCCAAGGAAAAGTCGCGCTTGGTTCGCAGGACGGTAACGTCGGCGAATGCGTCGACGCGTTTGACTTCCCGATGCAGACTGGCGCGGGGCCATGGTTGGAAATCGACAGCATGCTTCGCGCCTGCGGCACTGACGCGATCATGACGGTGAGCGTCGTGAGATGATCCCATTTCGAAGTCTGGTCGGATAGCCCGCGCCAAGGAGCACATAAGGAAGCGGGAGGACATCGACCGGCAGCTTGCCGAGTTCTTCGGTCGCGCATCACCAACGAAGAAGACCCGGACCTGCAAACAGTGCGGCGCGTCTGACCACGATGCGCGGTCATGCCCTCAAGCCGACAAGCCGGCAGACCAATCCAAGCTGATATAATTTCAACAGCGCTCCCCCTCGCCAGTTGCCTGAAACTCGCGTGGCCTGAGCACCACTCTTTCTATCAGTTCCAGCTCCGGTGCCCGGACAGTCTCGGTCTGGGGAAGCAATACTGCGCTCCTTCCGCTTGCGGCTTCGAGCCGCGGCACGGCCGCCAAGACGTATTCCGCCTCTTTCTCGAAACCGAGGAATCGGCGTTGCATCTTGAGCGCCGCGACCCCCGTCGAACCGACGCCCATGAACGGGTCGAAGACCAGATCGCCCTCCTTCGAGCCGAGCTTCAACAGATGCTCCAATACCTTCACCGGTTTCTGCGTCGGGTGTTTCGGATTCTTGACGCGCTCACGCCCCATGCAGATCGGCGTCTCGATGAAATTATGCATCTCGTTCTGCCTGCCGAAGTTCCAGGTGTGCCCCTTGTTCCAGGCGCACACAATCAGCTCGCAGCTATTCAAAAATCCCGCCCGGCGCAGTTTCGGTGCCGGGTTGGTCTTGTGCCAGACCATGAATTGAAACGTGTCGAACACCGGATCGAATGCCCGGTGCCACTCGCCGAGCAGATTGTAGCTCGTGAAGCCGAAAATGTTGCCGGTCGGTTTCAGTATGCGCTGGAACTCGCCCAGCCAGTCCGTCGGATTGAAGGTCTCGCGATCCCAGTGCGCGATGTCGTTGTTGAAGTCCGACCGCCAGCTCATTTTGATGTTCCCGGTCGAATACATGCCGAGATTATACGGCGGGTCCGTGAGGATCACGTCAATGGACTGATCCGGAACCTCCTTGATTTTATCGAAGCTGTTGGCGGTGTATACCTCACCGTACTTGATCCTTTCAACATTCATACATCATTGCATCTTAACCCAAATAAGCGACCTTCACCTTGGTGAGGGCATCGACAATGGCACCCGCATTGTTTTTGTACTCATCGAGCACCAGGTCGTAGCCTTTCTCCGACTTGCAGACGAAATTCCAAAAATCCCGACCGATCAGCAACTCGTCGTCGGCAAAGAATTGCCGCACCCGCTCTTGCCGCCACGGCGCTCCCTCGCCGAACCGGTTATAGGCCGTGGCGAAGTGGATCGAGACCTTTTCCGCCGAGCCCAGCGTGTTGCAGAGGATCGCATATTGTTCGAGCAGCGCCTCCTTCTCCGAACGCGCTTTCTTGGTGTCGAGATCGCCCCCGATTTTCAGCTCGACCAGATAATGACGGTCGGTCGCCTCGTCCTGCAAGTAGTAATCGCTCTCATGCCGAACCACATCCTTGCCGCCGCCGCGCATGCCCACCAATCCGGCATAGTCGCCGATCTCTGGGCGCTTCACGCGCCGCCGGTATTCTTCCAGAACGCGCGCGATCTCGCTCGTCTGCTCGCTGCTCAGTGTTCCCTCCACCCTACGCTCGACCGTATATGACAGTTTGGCGATCGCGATCGCCAGGCCTTCCAACATGTTGCCGAGCGAGCTATCGAGGGACCGCACGAGTGCCGCATAGTATTGAATGTCGGACCCCAGTACCGCAATGAATACGTTGTGCACCTTCATATTGATGGTGCCGTCCGGATCGTTGAGCTCGTGAATGTGTCTCGCTTCGAACCCTGTCGCGTAAGAATGCACTGCGGCCTGCACAAGGCTTCGTATCGCCTTGTCTTTATCGATGACCGCATGCATAAGGGTTTGGGGATAATTCTACCCCGCCCCGCAGGTCTATCGTCGGTTATCCCCACTCGGTCGCTCGCTTGCTCAATCTTCCCAAACGATTTGAACCGCTCCGGCGATAAATCGCTGTCCTCTTCAAAAGAGGACAAGGACCTGAGCCATGGACATCGATAACCAGATCGCTCTCGCCAAGGAGCTCATAAGGAAGCGGGAGGACATCGACCGGCAGCTTGCCGAGTTCTTCGGCCGCGCATCACCAACGAGGAAGACCCGGACCTGCAAACAGTGCGGCGCGTCTGACCACGATGCGCGGTCATGCCCTCAAGCCGACAAGCCAGCAGACCAATCCAAGCTGATATAATTTCAAGAGCGCTCCCCCTCACCAGCCGACGCCTGACTTTCGGGCCTCGGCAGCGAGGAGGAGAAAATGTCCTTTCCCAAATCAATAGAGGTCAACGGCCAACGCGTTCTGTGGCGCGACCTGTTGAAGATGCGGCGCGAGCAGCGCAAAGCCGCTCACACCGCACAGCCGACTCTCTTCGAGCTTCGAGAAGATAGCCGGCCGGCAAAGGAGCGCACGGCTGACGATCGGTACCGTGAACCGTCCCTTTTCACCAACCTGGACGGAGGACGGCCATGACGGCGATCTACGAGACCGTCACCAATCAGATCATCGCCGAACTCGAAGCCGGAGCGGTCCCGTGGACGCAGCCATGGAAGAACCAGCGTCGCGGCGGCGTCATGCCGCTCAACGCGGCGACGGGACGGCCCTACAGTGGCATCAACATCCCCATCCTATGGCACGCGGCCAGCGTGAACGGCTATCCGTCTCACGAATGGATGACGTTCAAGCAGGCCATCGAGAAGAAGGCGCACGTCAGGAAGGGGTCCAAAGGGATGATGGTCGTCTTCACCAAGCGCATCCCGCGCGATGATGACGACGAGCGCGCCGCGATCTCAATGCTGAAGACCTATCACGTCTTCAACATTGCGCAGATCGAGGGATTGCCTGAAAGCCCAATCCCGACATCGACAATCGCGCCCATCGAAGCCGCGGAGCGGTTCATCGCCGCGACGAAGGCCGACATTCGGATCGGGGGCAGTAAGGCCTGCTACGTGCCGTCCCTCGACTTCGTATCGATGCCGCCAAAAGAGGCGTTCGCCGAGCCGTCGAAATTCTATGCGACCAACTTTCATGAGCTTGGACACTGGACAGGAAGCGAGAAGCGCCTCAACCGCGATCTTAGGAATCGTTTCGGCACCAAGGCCTATGCGGCCGAGGAGCTGATCGCGGAACTGACAGCCGCGTTCCTGTGCGCGCATCTCGACATCAAAGGCGAGTTGCGGCACGCAGGATACATCGCGGATTGGATTTCTCTGTTGCGGGAAGACAAGCGGGCCATCTTTACCGCTGCGAGCAAAGCAAGCCAAGCCGCCAACCATCTGAGGAGCTACTCGGAGCCCGTGGAGGAGGACGCGTGATCCCTAGGGATCGTGGACGCGTTTCCGCTGTAGGCCTTACGATCGCCCGCCGCCTCAATCGGCGTCTTATCAAGCGGCTGATCGTTAGCGTCGCCGACGAAGAAGGCGCGACGTTGCAAAATATGCGACAGCGAAGGCCACAACGCGATGACCTGTCCGGAGCGACCGGCACAAACTCATACGACTGTTCATGGGGAGCCATCCGGCTCCCCTCTTCATTTCACCACCCGCAATTTCGGGCGCGGCATGTCGGGTGGCCGCGGCGACCAATTGAGGTCAGGCAGATACACGCCGCACCCTTCGTTCCACCGCGCGTTGCGCTTCCAGTGCGGGCAGTCGGCCGCGAGCTGCCGCAGTACATCGTCAACCGTCGCGTCGGCTCCGAACTTCTCTGCCAGACGCGCGAGCCGATACGTCCCGCTGCGTTTGCAGAAGCGGCACGCAACGCGCACGACGACGTACGGAAATGTGGCCAGGGTGTTCACCCCGACGATAAAAACAAAACGGGAACAAAGAATCAAGCCACCGGCGGCGGCGTACCGCGACAGGTCGCGACATGCCGCGAATAGCCGCGGCCACCGCCGTACGTTGCCTTGCCTCCAAACTATCCCTCGCAATCAATCCTTCGGTACGCTAGCACCTACTTGGCTTCTAGGATGGCCCGATTCGCTTTAGAGGGAGGAGCCATCGTGCTTGTGGGCTATGCCCGCGTCTCGACGCGTCATCAGTTGCCGGCGCTTCGGCTTGACGCGCAAAAGGCGGCAGAATGCGAGCGCATTTTCGAGGAACGCGCGGGGGGCCCGAGTCGCGACCGCCCCGAGTTGAAGGCGGCGCAACCATGAGCATCGAGACCCTCTTCGATATTCCCCTCATCGCCGGCTTGGCGCTGAGGGAGAAGCAGATTCAACAGAATTACCGGCCGATCATCGCCGTGCACAAATGGTTCGCGCGACGCCCCGGCACGCTGTTCCGTGGCCTGGTTCTGTCCGAGTTCGGCGACCGCCCTTTGAGCGAGAGCTTTTTCGAGGTGAATGATTTTCCCAATAAGACCGTCGGCGATCCGTTCATGGGTGGCGGCACGCCGCTTTTGGAAGCCAACCGCGTCGGATGCGACGTGCAAGGCTTCGATATAAATCCTATGTCGCCGTGGATCGTCCGCGAGGAGATTGAACACCTCGACCGGAAAGCCTATCGGGCCGCAGCTGACGCTCTCATCAAGAGGCTGACAGCCGAGATCGGCACCGCCTATATGACTGACTGCCCGCGCTACGGCGACCGCAATGTCCCAGTCAAATATTTCCTGTGGGTCAAGACGCTCGATTGCGAGCGTTGCGGGCACGAGATCGACCTCTTTCCCGGCTACCTTCTGGCCGACGACACCCGCCACACCAGCAATGTTCTTGTGTGCTCGGGATGCGGCGAATTGAATGAAGTCGCCGACGCGAGAAACCCCGGTAAGTGCCAAAGCTGCGCAACCCGTCTGACCGACTCGGGCCCGGCGCGCCGCAATCGCTGCGCTTGCCCGCGCTGCAATCACGTCAACGCCTACCCGCGCGCATCCGCTGGACCGCCCCGGCATCGAATGTTTGCGATCGAGTATTTTAATCCGCCGCGCAAGGAGCAGCACAAAGGCCGCTTCTTCAAGAAGCCGGACGCCGCCGACCTTGCGCGGTACGCCGCCGTGGCCAAGCGCTGGCGCAGCCTCACCCCATCATTCGTGCCCGAGCAGGAAATCCTCGCCGGCGACGAGACGGATCGGTTACACCGATGGGGCTACCAGCGCTATCGGGACCTGTTCAACGAACGTCAGCTTGTCGGGCTCGAATTCAGCTGCCGCCGAATCGCGGCCGTGAAGAACGAACGCGTGCGCCATGCGCTGGCGACCAACTTGTCCGACTTGCTGCGCTATCAGAACATGCTGTGCCGATACGACACGATGGCGCTGAAGTCGCTCGACATCTTTTCGATCCACGGTTTTCCTGTCGGACTCGTTCAGTGCGAATCCAACCTGCTCGGCATCGTCAACGAAAATGGCGCGAACGTCGGGTCGGGCGGATGGTCCAACATCGCCGACAAATACGAGAAAGCCAAACTCTACTGCGACGAACCTTTTGAGGTCAGGAACACCGTGGGACGCAAGACTGTCGTCCCGGTCAAGGGCGAGTGGATCGGCGAACGCAGCAACGGCGCGCGAACGCGATCCGTCACCATCCATTGCGGCAGCTCGACGACGCTTGAACTGGCACCTGCTAGCCTCGACGCCGTATTCACCGACCCGCCCTATTTCGGCAATGTTCAGTATGGCGAGCTGATGGACTTCTGCTACGTTTGGCTTCGCCTCCTGGTCGGAGGCGAGATCGAAGGCTTTGACCGCGCCTCGACCCGATCGGCCGACGAGCTGACAGGCAACGCGACCGAATCGCGCGGGATGGAGCATTTCGCCAAAGGCCTTGCGGCCGTCTATTCAGCTATGGCGCGCGCACTTAAGCCCGGCGCGCCGCTCGCCTTCACATTCCATCACAACTGCATTGAAGCCTACCACGCGGTCGGCGTTGCGATCCTGGATTCCGGCCTCACCTGTTCGGCCACGCTGCCGTGCCCCGGCGAGATGGGAGGCTCGATCCATATTCACGGTACTGGGTCATCGATCATCGATACGGTCTTTGTGTGCCGGGCCGAGGGGCGCACAAAACGCGGCCAGCTTTTCGGGGACCTTGGCGAGCTGGCAAGCATCGTGCGCGAGGAACTTGTCCAACTTCGCTGCGCCGGGATGAAGCCGACCGCTGGCGATATTCGATGCATCGTCTTCGGCCACCTCACGCGCATGGCGATCTGGAGGTTGCGAAAGAGTTGGAATCCCACCCTTGCGGCATCTACGCAGCTCGACCGCTTCGCCCGAACCGTTGCTGCCTTTGGCGATCCGAAGCCTACCATCGACGCGCTCGCCCGCACCAAGTTGCCAGCCGCCGCCCCGGTTACGACTACGCCTCTATTCTCCCTGGACCTGCCCGATGTCGTTTCCTTTTGAGGTTCCCTTCGAGCAGGTAAAAGCCGACCTCGACACATACGTCGACGAGGTATTCGGCGCGCTGCAATCGTCGTTTCTCACCCTGCCTAGGGGCGAGGGCTTTATCGATTACCCCGTGTTTGAGCAGGGCTATGAGGCGTTGAAGCGCGTCACGAAAGGGTTCCGAAATCTATCGCCAAAACCTATTATCGAGACGGTCTATCAAGTGCCGATCGCGTTCATCGTGCTGCGAACAATGCTCGGCTTCACCCCGCCGGAACTCGCTTACCTGACGACGCAGCGCGCGAAAATTGAGGTCACACAGAGCGCCGCGCGGTCGATTGATCGTCGCATCCGAATGGCACCACTCACCTCTCTGAAATCCAACGGCGGTGTAACCGACGACCGCTTGCGCGCCCTTATCACGACCGCGTGCCAATTCTTACGGGAAGGTGCACCGGAAGAATCTCCCGGCCTTATTCACAGGCTCGACAAGGCCGACACCAAACACGGGCTCACAAGTTTGCAGCCTTTGGCGAGTTTGGGCGTGCCCTATGCCATGGTGCTCTACGAACGCTTTCTCGGCCGCCCGTTTGCCGGACACCGCGATTCCGTGTCCGAGCTTGTCGGCGATGTCCTGGAAGCCGCAATTGAGGCGGCTCTCGTCGCGGCCGGTATCAGCTCACGCAAGACCAAGCGCGCGGAGCGTGTCGCCAACTTCGACCAGGCACCTGATTTCATCGTCCCGAACGAATTCAACCCGCAGGTTGTCATCGAGGCGAAGATCACCGAGGACGATGGCACGGCGCGCGACAAAATCACTCGCGTGCAGCACCTTGGCGCTTTGAGTATGCAGGGCCGCGCTTCGATCGAACCGCCGCGCTTCGAAGTGGTCGCCTGCATCGCCGGCCGGGGCTTTGGCGTCCGCCGCGAGGACATGAGGAAGCTTATTCTCGCCACCCGCGGCAAGGTATTTACGCTTCAGAACCTTTCTCACTTGGTCGAGTGCACGGGGCTTGCCGCATTTCGCACACGGCCGACCGCGCCATGACCGGCAGCTTGCCGAGCTCTTCGGCCGCGCACCCCCAACGGCTTTCTTTCGCAACGACCCTCCGGCGGTAAACCGAGATTTGACCGTCAACCCGACCGCGAAGAGCGCGTGACCTTTTTCCGAGATTGCGATACACAGTCGCCGTCCCCGGACGGCGAGACATGCATAACGGGGCGGAGAATAAAAAGAGAATACGGCCACACCGAAAATACACTAAGTCATTGATATCGCGGGTGTAGCTCAATGGTAGAGCAGCAGCCTTCCAAGCTGAATACGAGGGTTCGATTCCCTTCACCCGCTCCAGTCCTTTCACTAGGTTAGTATGTAACGGCGGCGGTTGGTCGATCTCATTCTTCCTTTGGACCACACGCGGACCACCGATTTGTTCAGCTTGGCCTCGCAAAATTCGATTGAGGCGACAAGGCTCCGGCCGATCGGGACCCCATCTAGTGCACCGACTCAGTCAGAAGGTGCAGCCACGGCGTATCTGTTACGTGGTCGCGGGAACCGCCGAGCGCCGCGCCCATATCAGGGAGCTCCGAGGGTCCGACACAATCCGACGGACGTGAATCTTTTGTCGGTGTCTGAGCACTAGGACAGGCGTTATGAGGGGACATCAAACGGTCGACGGGAACACCGCGCGGGTCCCGCCTTCCGTGCCGACGCGACCCGCCGCGACGGTGGAGCCGACGGCGCGGTTGCGAACCGGAGCGCTGTAGCCAAGCGGCGCGAAGGCGTAAAGCAGCGTCCGTCCGGTCGCGGTCCCGATCCCGATCATGAAGCTCAGAACCGACGCAAAGGCGAGGTTGAGCGGCGACACGCCCAGCGCCGCCAACGAGACGGCGAGGATGATGTAACCAATGGTCGGAACCGTATAGGCCAGCTTCTTGTCGAGCAGGCGCCCCGTCGCCGCCGACGTCGCCGCCGATCCGAGATTGTACGCCATTTGGATGATCGCGCCGTCCGCCCGGGATATCCCGCGCGCGCCCATCAGCGACGGCGCCCCCATCGCCATCGTATGCATCAACGCCAGCGGCAGGAAGGTCGACGACCAAAGCGCAAGCGTCAGCGGCAGCTTCTTCCTTCCGAGAACGTCGATCCAGTAGTTGCCCTCGGGCGTCCCCGGCGCCGCCACGACGCGCTTCGACGCCGGCAGGAAGAATATCATCGCGATGGAAATCAAGATCGGCGCAATGCCGCCGACATAGAAGACCTGGCTCCAGCCGTCGCCCAGGATCCCCGTGGCGACGACCCCCGCCGCCAGCATGCCGCCTAAGGCGATGGAGGCGTAGACGACGCCCGCGTAGCGCTTCTTTTGCGCGGCTGGGCTGTGATCGCTCACCAGGGCGATGACGACCGGCGTCGCCGCGCCCGAGACGGCGCAAAAAATGACGAATGGAGAATCAGGGAAGGCGGCGCGCGAACCGCGCGCCGCCTCGTTGCCGCCTGGACCAGCCTAGAGACTAGGCGTGGGCCGGCTTCGGAGCCACATAGGCGTCGCCGCCATGCAGCATCCTGACAATCGCCAGGCACGCGACGAGCGCCACCGCGACCGCCGGGATCATCCACACCAGCACCATGCCCGCACTGAGGCCGGCCGCCTGCAGAACGCCAGCGAACATCGGGCCAGCGATCGTGCCGAGACGTCCGGCTGCGATGGCGCAACCGACGCCGCGGTTGCGGACCGCAGCCGGATAGCACAGCGGCGCGAACGCGTAGAGCAGCGTCTGGCCGGTGGTGGTCCCTACGCCGACCAAGAAGCCGGTGGTCATGCCGAACGCGAGGCCCAGCGCGACCGCGCCGAGCAAGTACAGGCCCAGCGCGAGCACGATATAGCCGACAGTGGCCACGCCGTAGGCCTGGCGCCGGTCAAGCAGATACCCGACGACGACCGCCGCGACCGTCGATCCCAGGTTGTACATGGTCTGGATGATCAACGCGTCGGTCGGCGAGAAGCCGCGCGCCTGCAGCAACGTCGGCATCCACAGCACGCACAGATACATCACGGCGAGCGTGAGGAAGGTGGCCAGCCACAGAGTGAGCGTGATCGGCAGCTTGCTCACGCCGAGGATGTCGGCCCAGTCGCCCTCGACCCCCGCCGCGTCGGCGACCAACGCCGACTTCGGCCGCGACGCCGGCAAATAGACGATCATCGCGAGCGCGACCACGATCGGCAACACGCCGCCGATGTAGTAAATCGGACGCCAGTCCGGACCCAGCCAGCCGGTGGCCATGATCGCCGCGCATAGCATGCCGCCTAGCGAGATCGCGCAGTAAACGATGCCGACGTAGCGCTTCTTCTGGGACGCCGGGCTGTGGTCGCTGGTCATCGCGATCACCACCGGCATCGCCGCGCCGAGGCCGGCGCCGGTGAGAAAGCGCGCCGCGAGCAGGCTCTCGAAGCCGGTGGACCAGGGCGTGAGCAGGCAGGCCAAGCCGAACACCGCGGTCGCCGCGATCAGGACCGGCTTGCGGCCGAACCGGTCGGCGAGGATGCCGCCGATCGCCGCGAACAGCAGCACGCCAACGGCGCTGGAGCTCGCGAAATAACCCATCTGCATCTTGTCCAGCTGGAACTCCGTCGCCAGTTTCCGCATCGTTACGCCCGCGGCCTGGATGTCGAAGCCCTCCAGCATGATGACGAGAAAACTTATCACCACGACCTGAACCGTCTTGAGTTCGATCAGTTCCTTTCTTACGTCTTCCATTGTTTGCTTCGTCGATCTCGCGACGCTCCCTTTTGGTGTTAAGCGCTAGACTTGCGTCTTAGTCCGTCGCAAGCCGTTCGGCGCCGGCGGGCCGCTGGGCGCCGCCAATCGATTCCGCCAAGTCCAGCCGACCTCCGACAATCCGGCGATCTCGCCCCCCTGACAGGCGAGACGGAAAGCTCCGTTGCCGTACGTCCCGCAATAATTCGCGCGCAAAAGACGTCGCCGCGCCGCTCGGCGGTCTCTGCAAGCCTCCCTTCTGCGTCGCTATGACCCGCACGGGACCGTCCCGTTGCGAATGAGCGGCGCCCGCGGCCCGATCGCCGGCCGACGGGCGTCGAGAAAGCCGCGCGTCACCGCGTCATGGTTCCGTCCCATGTGCTCGCCTTGGCGGGGATCGCCTTTCCGGTGAACCAAGTCGAAGTGACGTTCTTGCTCTCGGTGAAGAAGATGAAGCCGTCGCGCCCCATGCAATGCAGGTCGCCGAAGAACGACTGCTTGTGGCCGGTGAAGCCGAAGACGCCGAGCGGAACCGGAATCCCGACGTTGACCCCGACCATGCCGCCGTCGGTCCGATAGGCGAATTCGCGGGCGTAATGGCCGCTTTCGGTGTAGATCACCGAGCCGTTGGCGAACCGGCTGGCGTTCATGATGGTCAGGCCTTCCTCGAAATTGTCGACGCGCTTGACGCACAGCACGGGGCCGAAAATCTCGTCGCGGCCGACGGTCATGTCTTGCGTGACATGGTCGAAGATCGTCGGCCCGACGAAGAACCCTTTTTCGCAGCCGCGCGGGACCTTGGGCTGGCGTCCGTCGAGGACGAGACGCGCGCCCTCGCTGACGCCGGCCTCGATCCAGTTGAGGATGAAATCCTTGTGGCCCTGGTTGACCACCGGACCGAGCCCGGTCGCCTTGTTGTAGGCCGGACCGAGATTGATCTCCTTGCAGGCCTTGACGATGGCTTGGACGAACTGGTCGGCGATGGCGTTCTCCACCACGACGCAGGGCAAGGCCATGCAGCGCTCGCCGGCGCAGCCGCTGAACGAATTGACGATGCTTTGCACGGTGCGTTCGAGCACGCAGTCGCGCAGGACCAGGGCATGGTTCTTGGCCTCGGTCAGCGCCTGCACGCGCTTGCCATGGGCGGCGGCGGTCGAATAGATGTGCAGGCCGACGCTGGTCGAACCGACGAAACTGACGCCCTTGATCGCGGGGTGCTTGAGGAAGATTTCCGCTTCGTTGCGGCTGGTGGTGACGACGTTGAGAACCCCCGCGGGAAGCCCCGCCTCATACCACAGTTCGGTGATGCGCAGAGCGCATTGGGGGGCGAAGCTTGCCGCCTTCAGGACCATGGTGTTGCCGGTGACGATGCAGATCGGCGCCATCCACCCTTGCGGAATCATCGCCGGGAAATTCCACGGCGCGATGCCAGCGAACACGCCGATCGGCTCGTTGAAGCGAACCGTGTCGTAGCCCGGCGAAACGTTGGCGAGCGAGTCGCCTTTCATGATGTGCGGCGCGCCGGTGGCGAACTCGACAACCTCGATGACCTTGAGGACGTCGCCCTGGGCCTCGTCCCATTTCTTGCCGTTTTCCTGGGCGCAGAGATAGGTCAGTTCGTCCAGATGTTCGTCCAACAGGGCTTTCATCCTGAACAGCACCTGGATTCGCTTGCTCACCGGAGTGTTGCGCCAGGCCGGGAAGGCTCTAGCCGCGGCTTGAATGGCTTCCTCGACCTCGTCGGCCGTGCATTGCGGGGCGAGCGCGATGACGGCGCCGGTGGAAGGATCGAAGCAGGGCATGTATTTTTGCGTGGCGGACTCTTTCCACTTGCCGCCGACGCCATATCTCAGTCTTTTCGGCCGCGCGCCGCTGATGGGGTCCAGCTCCGAACGAGACTCGGCGGCAAAAAAACCGTCATCCATAACTCGCTCCTCGTGTTCCAAGTCCCGTCTCAGGCAAATCGCCTGACGGCCGCGACCGCTTTCCGCCCGCGCGCCCGCGCAGGCGGGAATCCGGAAAGACGACCTTGTCGTTCAACCCCGGGTTCCCGCTTTCGCGCGCGCGACGGGAATTGGCGGCGGCCGTCCCTCTCGAAGGCCGAGGAGCGACGGTCCGCCGCCCGCGCGTCCTCATTTCGCTTGCGCCTGCCCCCATCCTTCGGGCAGCCAGGGATAGTTGCGGTCGCCGAGATAGTTCGGATCGACCGCATCCTTGATCTTTCTCTGGAAATTGAAGACGAAGGTCTGCGGCGCTTTGGCCATTCCGTCCCAAATCTTCTCGTCGGGCCAACCGATCTGCAGGTACAGGAACTCCTTGCCGAGCGGGATGCCCTCGGCGATGCAGTCGGCGATCGCATCTTCCATGTGCTTGACGCACGCGTCGATCGAGGCGTCACTAGCGGGATCGTAGGAGACGAACTGCTCGAGGCCGAAATAGCCGCCGCCGCCCACGGTGCTGCCGCAGCCCATCAGGGCGTCGCCGCCGCACTCGACCAGCAAGTGACTCTTTTGATCCTCCGCGAAGCCTTTGATCGCCGTCGGAACGTATTTCTTGACGAAGTCCGGGGTTCCGGCCTGCATCCAGCTGCCCATGTAACCGCCGGCCCAGATGAAGTTGCAGTGCTTATGGCCCATCCGTTGCATGTACATGTTGGTGAATTCAGCCATGTCCCGTTCGCAATATCGCTCAACCTTGAAACAGCCGGTCTGAGCAAGGACCTGGTCGAGAATCTTGTCCTGCAGCCCGATTCCGTCCACCGAATTGCCGGCCAGGATGAGTTGGAAGGAAATTCTCGCCTTCTCGTTGATCTCGATGATCTTCGGATCTTTGGAGAGGGCTTCGACGTCGTTCAGGGTCTTGGTCGGATCGATGTAGGTCAGCCACAGAGCGGTCGCCAAGTCGGCGCCGGCGAGATTGAACTGGCGGTGGAAGATGTAGCCGAGACCATTGTCATAGATGGCGTAGTAGCAATTCGCCCAAGCGTCCCAGTCCGGCGCGCCGAGGGTGTAGACGCGGAAGTTCTCGGAGATCGGCAACCGATAGCCCGGCGGCCGGCCCTGCGCCTCCAGCTCGGCCGGTCCCGGCCAATCTGATAGCCTGATGGCGCACTTGGTGTAGGTCCCCAGGCCGCCGCGCGATCCCAGGAAGCCTCTGGTGACGCCCCTGACGCTGGGACCGGGGCCTTCCGAGCAGAACCAGCCGGCGCCGGAACCGAGCGATCCCGTGCGAACGATCTTTCCCGCCGGGGTCACCCATTCCTGGCCGAGCAAATTGTCGGAATTGCTGCCGGTGTAGTAGCTCGACGGGCCGCCGCCGAAATAGGCGCAGGCGCTGGCCAGCACCGAGGTGGAGCTGCCCGCGCCGATGATGTTGAGGTTGAGCCCGCGCTTCATCGCCTCCGCCTGAAGCTGAGCGCAGATCACGTAGGGCTCGACGATGGCGAAACGGTTCTTTTCGTCGAAGTCGATGATGCGGTTCATCCGCCGCAGATCAAACTGGACCGTCGGCTCGTTGTCCTTCATCGGCGCCGCCCAGTGATACCAGCCGGTGGAAATCGGCTTGATCTTGATCTTGTATTTGTTGCAGACCTTGGTCACCGCCTGCACTTCGCGGGTCGAGGCCGGCATCGCCACCGCCCAAGGCCGCGGCATGTAGTGGCTGCGGTTCGGCCGCACCAGTTCGGCGAGCCACTCGAAGGCGTAGGAGTCGAGGAAGGCCGGATCGTCGGTGACGTTTTCCGGACCGACGATGTCCTCGATGGCGCGATAGGCGTCTCTGGAGATTTCCATTTTTCGGATCCTTCCGATCAGAAGGCCATGTTGACGAGCTGAAGAATGTCGAGGACCTCCAGCTTTCCCTTCCTGCTCCGCACGGCGTCGGTGAAATTGCGCTCGCACCACGGGCAAGCGGTCACCAAGGCGTCCGCCCCGGTCGATTCGGCTTCCTCGATGCGCTCCCCAGCCGTCCATTCGGAGAATTGGGGATAGGCTTCCTTGGCCCCGCCGCCAGCGCCGCAGCACCAGGCGGCTTCCTTGTTGCGCTCCATTTCGACCAGTTCGACGCCGGGCGCCGCTTTCAGCACGTTCCTCGGCGCGTCGTAGACGCCGAAGGCGCCGTTGTAGCGCGGGCGCGGCGGGTCGTAGACGACCGCCTGGCCGAAGATCTTCTTCTCCACGCCGTCCCACGGCACGTAGTCTTCGCCCTGGCGGCCGAGGTGGCAGGGATCGTGGTAGGTGACCTTCATCGGAACGGGCTTGGTCATCTTCAGCCGCCCGTCCGTCACCATCTGGTCGAGCAGTTCGACCATGTGGACGACTTTGATCGTCGAACCGGCGTGCTTCGGATAGAGCCGCTTGAAGGCGTAATAGCAGTCGGCGCAGGGCGTGATCACCGTCTCGACCCCCGCCTTCTTCCACATCGCCAGATTATGGTCGGCGGCGAACTTCAGCTGTTGATCGACGCCGACGCTGAACGCGCGTCCGCCGCAGCAGCTTTCGGCCGCCCCCATGACGCCGAAGTCGACGCCCGCCTTCTTCAGGATCTCGACCGCGGTCTTGGCGACGCCGCTCTGTTCGCCGTCGAACGAATAGCGGCAGCCGGCGTGGAAGACGAACTTCGCCGTGGTCTTGGAAAGATCCTTGACGCCGAGATCGCGCGCCCAGTCGCCGCGCCGCTCGTGCGGCTCGCCCATCGTATTCGAGTCCTTGCGCAAGGACTCCATCATCGGCGCCAGGTCCTTGGGCATATGGCCCTCGTCGACCAGCTTGGCGCGCAGTTCGTGCATCGCCAGCAGCGGCTCCATGTCGTAGCGGCACATCTTGCAGGCGACGTCGCAGGACCCGCACATGAGGCACATGAAGACGGAGTCCTTGACCTTCTCGGTCACCGTCGAGCGCCCGTCCATCAACGACAGCGCGGTTATCAAACGGCCGCCGGCCGAATAGGAATGGAATTTGCCATATTCGACGCTCGGACATCCCTTGGAAAACCGCCAACTCTTCATCAAGTCGAGCGGCATCCATTTGCAGTACGCGCACCGGCTGCATCGCATCGCGTCAGCGCGAAAGTTTTCAATGCCCACTTGCGTTCTCCTAAATCTTCGGACGCCTAGAAGCAGAGTTTTCCAGGGTTCATGATGTTCGTCGGATCGAGGATGTGCTTGACTGTCCTCAGCAATTCAGTAGAGGTCGCGTCCCGCTGGTAGACCAACTCCGACCAGTATCCATATGGCCGAGAGAAATATGCGCCTTGATCGACGAGCGCAGTGCTTGCGTCAAGGTAGATATTTTTCACCTTGGCGACCTCACTCGCGTCGTTTGGATCATAGGGGATATTGAATTCCACGTGATGCGACACGCCTTGGTGCTGCGGCTGGACGTAGATTCCGATGTCCGATATTGGATAATCGTATTCGGCGGCCACCGACTGAACGGTCTCGATGAACCGCGGCGCCTTGTCGAGCGTCGTGAGAAAGAAGATGTCCTGCGTCGCGCCCTTCTGCGCCACCGTCCGCGGCCGTTCGCCCGCATCCCCGTCGACGAGCCTGGCGACGTCGGCGCGACCGACGCCGGGGAAGCCGCTGCACAAGGTCAGTCCGAATTGCTGGACGGCGGAGCGAAACTCTTTCTCCTGAACCTTCAGCCTTTCCTCGGGAAACAGCGCGGTCCCCGCCAGACCAACCAGCGCGACCCATTCCGGCAGCGCCTCCCGCAATTTCGCGCACGCCGCCGGTTGCGGCTCGAGCAGTGCGGCGAGCTTGGCGCGGTTGAGCAACATGGTTTCGTCGCCCAAGCGAATCTTCGTGAGCTTGTAGACCAGATCGATCAGGCCGGAGATGTCGTCGTGCGGCACGAAGAAATAGCTGCGCACGCTGGGGACCAATTCCAATTTGATGGAAGCCCACACGACGATTCCCATCGATCCCTGAGCGCCGGTCACCAGTCTCATCAGGTCCGTCGCGATCGGCCCTCTAGGGTCGACCTGCGCGAGGCCCGTCCGCCATTGGTCCTCGAGCGACGGCGGCCCCAAGCCCGCTTCGCCGGTGAAGGCCAATTCTCCGCTTCCCCAAACCACGCCGCATGTTCGCAGCGGCTCGGGCAACGAGAAATTGAGCCGCGGGATGGTGGTCGGTTGCCGCTCGAGCAGGCTGGCGACGACCGACTTGTTGGCGCGCGGCAAAAGCGGCCGCGGAATCCTGAGCCCCTCTTTGGCCAAGG
>Ga0326728_10004248_pt1 | contig 42759 bp, 31 predicted proteins | sample MB3enrmetagenome_FD_207602 | JGI IMG/M metagenome (GOLD analysis project Ga0326728, IMG submission 207602) | Lab enriched peat soil microbial communities from McLean, Ithaca, NY, United States - MB31MN | ecosystem: Environmental > Terrestrial > Soil > Wetlands > Peat | place: USA: New York... | reverse complement strand
AAGACTCCCCGAGCGCGGTCGAAGTCGTATTCATCCAATAATCAATGGTGAAATCGTTCGTGCCGAAGTTGCCGGCATTGGGGCCGAAGTTGATTTGGGAAGTCTTCCCGTCGAACTGAAAGCCCTGGCCCACCTCCCCGGTGACGCTGGCGAGGGTCGGGGTGATGACGCCGTCATTGGTGCCGATGAGGTCGGTGGCGTCGCCTTCAAAGGGCCACCAGTCCAGCAGCCCCGGCCCGCGATAGGCATAAGTCAGCGTGTAGGCCTGGCCGATGATGGTCGGGATGGTCGCGCTCATCTGGCCGCCGGCCAGCGCCAGATAATTGGTCCCGTCATAGGCCGGGTAGAGGTCCCGCCCCGTCACCACCGCCACATCGTTGCCCGCCACCGTCCAGACTTCCAGATTCGTTCCCAACACCCGGGGCAGGAGCGCGTTGCTCTGGCCGTAATCGCCCGCGCTCACCGTCTCGAAGCTGCTGACGAAAACATTCTCGTTGCTGGCCAACTGGCCGAAAGGCGGCGGCTCAAACTTGATCAATTGCGGCGCCAGCAGGGCGTTGTCCGTGAATGTCAAATAAACATAGTTGCCGTTGGTGTCCGTCAGGCCCAGGTTGGCCGCCCCCGGCCCGCCCCGGTTCTCGTAGAGTTCCACGCTGGTCCCTTGCGGGCTGGTCAGATGCAGCACCAGGTTGTCCGCGCCGGGATCGTTCAGGCGCACCCCCACCTGCAACGACGCCAGTTGTTGCGGGCCGGCAAAGACCCCGTTGGTCGCGCATATCTGCGACTGGGTGTGGGCGTCGGTCCCCAGCGGCGTCGCCGTGGGGTTGAACTCCGTCACCGTCAAATTGGGCGTCAGGCTTTCCAGGATGGTGACGACCACCTCCAGGTTGGTCATCGCCTCTCCGCTCTCGTTGGTGATGTCGTAATACCACCGCCCCCCGCTCAACAGCGGGGCCGGCGGCAGCGGCGGCGGCGAGACGCCCAGGTTCAACGAGCCGCCCGGCGCGCTGACGTTGGTCCCGTAATCGCCCGGGTTGGCCACCGGCCGGTTTGTCAAGTAAATCCCCACCGGCCCGCCGCTCTGAAAGCCCGCCGCGATGTTCAGGTTGGTCGCGTCCGCCGGCACATCCACGTAGCCGTAATACGAGCCGTTGGTCCCCAGGCTGATCAGGTTGGTGTAATCCAGCGGGTTGAGCGGCTGCACCTGCGGCCAGACCGTCAGGGTCAGCATCGTGATCATCCCGGTCTGGGTGAAGACATTGTCCGTCTCGTTCAATATCCACTGCCCGGCCCCCTCCAGCCCGATGAAGTTCTGCAACGTCGCCGGCCCGTCCGACGGCACGATGGGCCAGGCACTGGGCGTGCCGTCCGGCAAATCGTCATACGTGTTGGTGAAGCCGCCCGGCGCCCCGGTCAAATGGTTCGGCACCGCCGTCTGCCCGGCGTGCGTCAAGGTCCCGTAAAGATCGGCCGGGTTGGCGTGATCTATCCCCACCGTCGCCATCACTTTGCGCACCGTCATCGAGCTGGGCACAAACGCCAGCGCGTTGGCCCCCTCCAGACCCCCGCTGTCCAGGCTGTCCGGAATCGCCACCGGCAGGGCAAAGGCCGATACCGTGATCGAGCCGTCGCCATTCCAATCGGGGAAGTTGGTCGTCAGCACCGCGAAAAAAGCAAAGTCGCCCCCCTGCTGGCTCTCCGACTTGACTCCGATGTAGAAGGCCGGCACCGAGGCGATGTTGGTCAACAAGACCGTCTCGCTCCCCCCCTGCCCCAGCGATTTGCTCGCCCCCGCCACCGCCGCCGGGTCCAGGTTGAACAGCGCCGGATCGGTCGAAACATACAAATCCAGGTCCGCGTTGTCGGCCGCCGGATACGACTGGTTCACCGGCGCGAAAAGGGGCAGCGTCAGCGTCGGCGGCAAAAAAGTGGCGAAGATGGCGTTGGTGTAGGCGGCGGTGTTGGCCCCGTAGAGGTTGGCGTTATTGGTTTGGTAGTTGACGTTTGTAAAGTAGAAAAAGTGCCACTGCCCCAGGTTCCCGTTGGTGCTGCCCGGCGCCGGGTAAAGGCCCCCCGGATACTCCGCCAGGTTCGGCTCGTTGGCCCCCACCCGCTGATGCAGCAGCGCCACCCCGTTGTTGGCCGGCGTGATCAACGGCGTCACGTTGGTCGTCGTCCCCTCATCCGTCACCGTCAGCGCCCCGGCCAGCCCCTGGTCGTCGCTGGCAATGATCAGCGCGTAATCCTGCCCGATGATGTTGGTCTGCGTGGTCACGGCGTTGACGTTGACCCGCGTGCCCCGCACCGACACCGTGTAGGGCGGGGCCAGCCCAAAGCCGGCGTTCAGATAAACATTCTCCACGTTGTTCACCACGTCGCTGGGGGCCGGGTCGTTCGTCGCGCTCGCCTCGGTGTAAATGTCCCCCTGCTGAAAATTGTTCCCGATGTAAACATTGCTCCCCGTCCCGTCCGTCACCACCAAATCCAGATCGTTGACCAGCGCCAACCCCGCCGCCGGATTGCCCGGCGGATCGGTCCAGACCAGCGTGATGCGCAACGGATAGTTGGTCGCGTCCCCCGCCACCCCAACCGTGTAGTTGTGCCACTGCCCGGTCTGCAACGCGTTGGTCGGACTCTGATCGAAAAAGAACAGCGAAGATTGGGCGCTGTTCAGGTTGGTCCGCAGGCTGTTGGTCAGATTGGGCAGGCCCCAGCCCTCCTTGTTCACCCCCGGCGCCACGTTCAAGTCCGACTGCCGGTTCAACGGGCGCGCCCCGTTGATCAAAAGCCCCTTGAGCAGCGCCGGGCTGGGCGACGCCCCAGTGTTCTTCAGATACTCCTGCGCCAGCGCCAGCATCCCCGCCACCGCCCCCGCCGCCAGGCTCGTCCCCGACTCATACCGGTAATGCGGACTTAACGCGCTGTTCAAGTTGCTTAAGACTGTATAGTATGTCCCATAATCGTTGGTCTGCAAACCATAAACCCGCAAATCATACGCCACCGGCCAGGGCTGGCCCGCCGGACTGGCGATCTCCAGAAAGCTGTTCCCCGCCCCCGGATTGGCCACCACCGCCAACCCCGCCCCGTTGGTCGCCGTCACCAGCGTCTGCGGCGGATCATTCGTGTCAAAATATATTTGCAGGTTGCCCGGAAACGGCGCCGGCGAAAAGGCGTTGGGCAGCACCTGGATGACCAGGTTGGTCGTCCCTTCCAAAATCGTCATCGCATAAACATTGGACTGCCCCGGCAACACGCTCTGCCCCGCATACACACTGTAGTTGAGCACCTGCTGGTTGACCGGGTCCTGATAGCCGGCCGCCCGCGCCGCGACCATGAACACCCCCGGCGCCACCACGTCCGGCTTGAAGCGCCCCCCCGCGCTCTCCAACCCCACCCCCACGTTCCCCGCGCTGGAAAATCCCGCCACATGATTGCTGTCAAAGGTCGTGCTCTCAAAAATCGCGTCCCCCGTCACCCCCTGCCCGGGAAAATCCACCGTGTTGGTGATGTAGCGCGGACTGTCTATCGCCCCCACCGTCAGCCCGTTCTTCATCGTCCCCGGCGAGGTGATCGAACCGGACGCCAAATCCCCGTTGCCCGCCGCCACCACAAACAGCATCCCATGCTCCCCCGGCGCCCCCGGCTGGCTGTTGCGCGCGGCCGCGTCGTAACTGGCCGCCGCCACATCGTAGGCCGTGCTCTGATAACCCCAGGAAAGGCAATTAATGTAAAAGTTGGTCGGCAGCGCTGCGTTGGTCGCCCCCATCGCGCTCAACACATACGACGCGTTGGACTGCAAACTAAAATCCGACACATACGGCCCCGTCAACAAATCCGCCGCCTGCACAAAAAGGCCCGCCTGCGGCGCCATCCCCCGGTAAAGCGCCCCCGCCACCGAACCCGGAATCGTGTTGGTCACGCTGGCCGACTCATTGCCACCCCCCGCTATCACCGACCCCACCGCCGTCCCGTGCCCGTCCCCGTCCGTCATCAGCCCCGCCACCCGCCCCGGCGCAAAATCCGGGTGCGCCGCGTCCACCCCCGTGTCCGCCAGCCCCACCCAGATGTTGCTCCCAGTCAATCCTAAATAATTGGTCAGCGCCACCGTGTCACTCGAAATCCCCAGCCGCACCCGCGTCAAGTCCGTCAAAGGACGCCGGGACGAATAAACTTCGATCTCCTGCGTCTGCGGCATCCGCGCCACCGCCGCCAACTGCTCCGGCGGCACCGTCACCATCAAGGTCGCGCCCCCAAACGGCGACGGCTCCCGCCCCGTCACCTCCGCCCCCAGCCCCGCCAGCGCCTGGCCCGCCGCCGCCTCCTGGCCCCCAAACACCGTCACCCGCAACACATTGTTCGACGGCAACTCCCCTTCCACCGCCGCCGCCAGCAACGAGCCGTCCAGCTTGAAATAAGGCTCATAGGGCAGCACCGCCTGAAACACCCGGTCCGCCACCATCACCCGCGCCGCCGCCTCACCCGCCTGCACCAAAGCCGCGTTGTTCGGCATGTAAGAGACAAACTCCGCCCCGTCCCGCCGCAAGGCCGCATAAAACTCCCCGTTCAACGGACGATCCGACTGCACCAGATAACTCCCCGGCGCCCCCTGCGAACGCAGCGCCGCCGGGATGGCCAGCCCCGTCGGGCGGGACGTGTCAATCACCGCGTTGCGCAACAAAAGCGCCCGCGGATTGCGCGCCAACTGCGCCGGTGTTGCCGCCGTGTTGCTCAGCCGATAAGACCCCGCCCGCCCGGCCCGCCCCGAAACCACCCCGCCTGCCGCGGCGGGGAAAGCCGCTCCGGCCGCTCCGGCCGATGGGAGGGATGGGAAAGATGGGAGGGATGGGAAGGATGATGGCGATACCGACGCGGCGTGCCGCGCCGCGGCCAGACGGTCTCCCGCCCGCCACAGCCAGAACCCCCCCGCAAACAACAGCAGGCTCAACACCAGCCACAGTCCTGGTTTCAAACGCATGGCACACCTCCAGCTTCGCTCGTGAAGCCATTACAACCTAGCAGGCTGGAGAGGGTTGCGCCAATGAAAAATGACCGGAAAAGGAGTCGCAAAAGTCACACGCTGGCAGCCCGATCCACGTCGAAGCCGCGTTCGCGCATGCGTTGCAATTTGTAGATCAAGGCGCGGCGGCTGATGCCCAAAGCCCTGGCGGTGGTGGTACGGTTGAAATCCTGCTTGTGCAGAGTCTGAAGAACGGCCTGGTATTCGATTTCCTCAAGGTGGTGGACGGCGGCTTCGTCCACGCTGACCGGCGGGGCGGAGAGCGGGCGGATGCGGGCGGGAAGGTGCTCGGAAAGGATGAGTTCGCCGCGGCAAAGAAGCGAGGCGCGCTCCATGGCGTTGCGCAACTCGCGCACGTTGCCGGGCCAGGAATACTGCGTTAAACATGAGGTGGCGGCGGAGGAGAGTTTGGCGCGGCCCTGGGTAAATTCGTTGAGGAATTGGTGGGCGAGAGGGAGGATGTCTTCGCGGCGCTCGCGGAGAGGGGGCACATTTAATTCGACGACGTTGAGGCGGTAAAAAAGGTCTTCGCGGAAACGGCCGCTTTTGACCTCTTCCTCCAAGTTGCGGTTGGTGGCGGCGAGGATGCGGGCGTTGACGCGGACTTCGGCGTTGGAGCCGATGCGCTGGAAGCGGCCATCCTGGGCGACGCGGAGGAGTTTGGCCTGGAGTGGCGGGGTGAGTTCGGCGATTTCATCGAGGAAAATGGTGCCGCCGTCGGCCATCTCGAAACGGCCAATGCGCTGGGCGACGGCGCCGGTGAAGGCGCCCTTTTCGTGGCCGAAGAGTTCGCTTTCGAGCAAGTTTTCCGGGATGGCGGCGCAATTGAGTTTGACGAGGGGGCCGGCGGCGCGGGGGCTCCAGGCATGGATGACGTCGGCCAGGGCTTCCTTGCCCACCCCGCTCTCGCCGGTGATGAGGACGCGGCTTTCGGAAGCGGCGATGAGGGCGCAATCCTGGAAGAGGGCGACCATCAGCGGGCTGACGGAGATGATGTGAGGGGGCAGTTGTTTCTGCTCGGAAAACCTGACGGGGGCGGTTTTGGAAAGGCCGGCGGCCTGGCGGACGGAGGAAAGGAGTTCATCCAGGTCAATGGGTTTGGCCAAATAGTTGACAGCGCCGTCGCGCATGGCGATGACGGCATCGCGGATGTCGGCATGGGCGGTGACGAGGAGAATGGGGAGGGCGCCGCGGAGTTGGCGGGCGCGGCGCAAGGTTTCCAGGCCGGAGAGTCCGGGCATGCGGACATCGGAAATCATCATGTCCACGGTTTGGGAGCGGAGGACCTCGAGGGCGCGCTCGCCGGAGGGGACGACGACGGTCTGGAAGCCCTGGCTGGCCAGGAACGAGTCAAGCAGACTGCGCTGGGCCGGATCGTCATCCACAATGAGGATGCGCGGCCCGGCGTCGTTTTTGGAGGTGTCCGAGGGCAATGTTGTCAAATATGTAATGGGTCCGTCATAGGCAGCCGGGGGCGCCGCGCGGCGGGCAGAGGACTGCCCGCCCTACCTTTCCTGGCCGCCCCCAGGACTGACCGGTTGAGCTAATCTTTGCCGGAAAGCTTGATGTGGGCAATGCGAAAAAGAGCGCCGGCGGGATCGTTGGGCAGGCAGGCAATGTCCCAGCCGTGGGCCTGGACGATTTGCTGGACGACGGAAAGGCCCAGGCCGGTGCCCTCGGCGTGGGTGGTAAAATAGGGTTTGAAGATCTCGGCGCGATTGGCCTGGGGGACGCCGGGGCCGTTGTCGGAGATTTCGATGAAGGCTTCCTCGTTGTTGCGTTTGCTGGCGCGGATGCGGATTTCGCCCTTGACCGGGACGGCCTGGACGGCGTTGAGGACGAGGTTGAAAAGGGCCTGGCGGAGGAGTTGTTCGTCGGCCTCGATGGTGAGCGGCTCCATGACGATCTGCAACTGGATCTTCTTTTCCTCGATGTCGAAATTCAAGGTGCGGGCGACTTCGCCAACAACGGCGCCCAGATCGGTGGGGGCGCGGCGGACTTCGCGGGGGCGGGAGTAATTGATGAATTCATTCAATTGGGCGGTGACGCGGTCGGTTTCATCAATGATTTCGCCGGTTTTGGCGCGGATTTCGGAGGAGGCGTCCTGTTGTTTGGAAATAATCTGGGCCAGGCCGCGGATGATGTTGAGGGGGTTGCGGGTTTCGTGGGCCAGGCCGGCGGCGGCCAGGTTCATTTCCTTGAGGTGGAGATTCATTTCGCTGGCGCGGACGAGGCGGACTTCGAGTTCGCTGGTCTGGACCAGGCTTTTCCAGGCCAGGGCGTAACCGACGACGCCGGCGGTGCCGAGCAGGCCGATGAAGAAGCGGAGCCAGAAGTCAGCGCGATCCTTCTCGTGGACGGGATCGGTGGACATGCCGACAAAGAAATTATGAGCGCCCGCCCTCTCCCGCATGGAGCTGTATTCCGCCTCACTCATCCAACTGGGCCGGACGAACTCGCGAGGCGGCGGCTCACCGCGACGCCCGCCCAGGCCCCGGCGCGGCCCGGCGAAGCCGGGGGGCGCGGCTTGAGGGTTAGTGGGTTGAGGGACAGGATTGGTTGCGGTGACGGCAGCGGTGGTGTTGATGTTGGAATTGGTATTGACGCCGGAGGCAGTGGATTGATTGGTCAACACTTCCAAGGGCACCACGACGACCTTCATGTCTTCGCTGAGATTGGTTCCCAAATCCACCAGATTGGGCAGCCAAACGATGGGGCCGTCCCAATTGGGTTCGCCCCGCAATTCTACAGCGGACGGCACGATGACATTGGTGGCCGCCGCCGCCGCCGCGATGTCTCCGGCGCTATTGACCAGCACAACGGAACGGAGTTCCCCGGCGCCCCGGGAACGGAGTTCCAAGGAACGGAATTCCCGGGGAGTGACCAATTGCTGGATGGAGCTTTGCAGGCGTTCCTTGGAGATGATGCCGGAGATGCCGGCTTGGGCCCGCATGATTCTGCCGCAGGTCATGGCGACGTAGCGGGCGCGTTCGACCAGCAAATCCCGCGCGGCGTTGGTGACGCGCTGATGCTCCATCACCTGCCAGGCGATCAATCCCGCCCAGACGGCGAAGAGCAATCCATAAACCAGTCCGTTGCGGCGCGATGTCATATTGATCAAATTACACTAGAGAGCGCGGGTTGTGCAAGCTTAGAGAAGCGTATTTGTAATACCATTTCGAGATTGCAATCGCACTATTCCCAAATTGAATTTGCGGCGGTCATAGACCGCCCCTACAGCGCAAAACCGAAGTGGAAATGGGGCAAGGCGTTTTAAGTTGCAGGGCGCGGACTCGATGCGCGCCGCGGCGGGCAGAGGACTGCCCGCCCTACCTTTCTTCGCGGTCAGTGACGCATTGCCGTGTCTTGAGGAAATCACGGTTCGGTTGGAGGCTGCGGTGTGGCAGGCTGAGGCGGCCTGGGCAGGGCCACCCCGGAAGAGGCGGCGCCCGGCGTGTTCGGCGATTCGGGATCAATGAAGGCGTTGCGCTTCTGTTGCGTGAAGGACCTCGGGGCCAACGCCGTGCGGCTGGTTTCATCCACAGACATCGCCGCGAGCTCCTCGCCGGTATCAATGACCGTGGGGGTGACAAAAATGATCAATTCGGTCTTGGCGATGGACTGTTGCTTGTGTTTGAAGATGTTGCCGAAAATGGGGATGCTCATCAGACCTGGAATGCCGCTGTCGGTGACCGTCTTGCTGTCCTGCATGAGGCCGCCGATGACGACGGTCTGGCCATTGGGGACGATGACGACGGTGTTGGCGGAACGGGAGTTGATATACGGGGTGCTGAAATTGCCGTTGGTGCCGGTGGAGATCTGGGTGGATTGGGCGGCCACCTCGGAAATGGTCGGGTTCAAGATCATTTCGACGCTTTTGTTGGCGCGGATGAAGGGGGTGACTTCCAACTGGATGCCGACGCTGGTGTAAGTAATGACGCTGGTGACCTGGCCCAGGGTGCCGAAGTTGACGCCGGTGATGAGGGGGACCTGCTGGCCGATGAGGATGGAGGCCGGCTGGCCGTGGCGGGCCAGAACGGTGGGCCGGGAGAGAACTTCCACCTTGCCTTTCTCCTGAACGGCGCGCAAGAAGGCGGCGAAATTATCGCCGGTCAATTGCACCAGGGCCGCGGTCGGCAAGGTATTGATGCCGGGGGTCGGCGTGGATCCATTAGCCTGCAAACCCTCCAGAAGGTTGAAGCTCACGGTATCGGGGGTGTTGAGCTTGTGCGTGATGGAACCTTCCAAGCCGAGGTCCAGGCCGTTATTGTAGGTGACCTCAAGGAAGACGACCTTGATGAGGACTTGGCGCATCTGGCTGTCCAAAGCTTCGAGGGCTTTTTGAACATTCGTCTGGTTGGCCGCGGTGGTAATGTAGATGATGTTGCCGGTATTCGGGTCAACCGTAAAAGTCACAGGCCCGACCTGCCCCTGTGTGGCGTAGGTGTTGTTCCCGGTGCCGCCGCCAGCGCCACCGGCGCCGCGCCCGCCGCCGCCAGCGCCGCCGCCGCCGGCGCCGCCGCCGCCGCCGCCGCCGCCGCCCCGCCCGCCGCCGCCGCCGCCGCCGCCTGCCAGAGCGGGGAGGACCAGGGAGAAGCACACCAAAGCGGTGAGCCAGTGAGTGAGGGGGAGTTTATTAGTTGTTGTCATCATATAATTGTCTTTCCAAGGATTGAGATTAGAGTTCCTGCCTCCCGCCGCCGCTGCCGGGGCCGATGGGGGTGGAGGAGTTGATGAAAGTTCGTTGGTGTGCTTTGTCCAGGGATTGAGATTAGCGCGCGCCTGATCCCGCCCCGCTGCCGCCGGTGGAACCGATGGTTTGTTGGGCGCTGGTGGTGGACTGTGTGGCGGCTGTTTGCACGCGCTGCAGCAGAGGATTTTGCTGGGAAGAGGCGCTGGAAGTCCTGCCATTTTGCTGCGGGAACAGATCGGTCAGCGGGCCAAGCAGGTCCAAGACGTCGGAATACTGCGCCGTATAAACATAGACCTGCACATGGCCGGAGTCGCAGGCGTCCATTTCGTCAATGATCTTCTCGATTTGATCCATGGTATCTTTGGAGGCGGTGACCAGAACCGATTCGGTGCGCGGATCGGCCACGGCATTGACGGTGACTTGCTTCTTCAAACGGTCGCTCATGGTAGGGGCAGCAGGGGTGGCCGCGCCTCTGCCGCCAAATCCGCCGAACTGGGCGGTGGCCCGGCGCCCGTTTTGGTTCTGCTGGGATGACTGGTTTGGATCCGGGAACAGGGTGAGCAGTTCGTTGGCCACATCGGTGCATTCCGCATTGGTGAGGAAGAAGAGCCGGATCTGGACGGTGTCTTCCTGCGGAATATCCAGCTTGTAAATAATGTTGGAGATGCCGGGCATGTAGTCGGCCGGGGCGCTGACCAGGACGGCGTTGTTCTCGTCGTCCGAGACGGCGTTGACGTGAATCCCCGTGCGCCGGGCGTCTTCAGTACTGCCAGCGGCGCCACCCTGGCCGCCGCCGCCGCGACCGCCGCGGCCACCACCAAGGATGGTTGCGATGTTGAAGCCGCCAGCACCACCAGGGCCAGTCGTGCCGGTGTCCGTGAAGACGTCCTTCAACTCCTGGGCGATGGACTTGGAATCGGCGTAGGTGAGAAGAAACACCTGGAGGTCGCCATTGCCCGTGCTGTCCAGCGCGGAGATGATTTGCGCAAAGCGTTTGATGTCAGCCTGGGGAGCGGTCATGAGGATGGAGTTGCCGGCGTCGCTGGTGTTCATCTTGGCGCCTGACGGAATCAGGGTGAAGAGGTCCCGGACCACTTGGGCCGGATTGAGAGTGTGAACCGGAATGACCTCGGTGACGTACTCTTGGTCCGCCGGAATCGGTTCCGCCGGATTGTAGATATTGACCGGGGTTTGCCCGCTGTCCGAGGCTTCCTGCGTGGTCATGACGGTCAGCGTCTTGCCGTCCCGGATGACCGTCAAGCTGTGGTCGGAGAGGACCTTGTTGAACAGGGCGACGATTTCGTCCTTGTTCAGCGGGGTGTCGCTCACCACATCCACATTGCCATTGAAGCTGGTGCTGGTGGCGCGGTAGATGGTAAAGCCCGCCGACTCGCTCAGGAAACTCAAGGCCTGGTCAACGGACACATTGCGCAGATTGAGGGTGAGGCCCTGATCCGCCGTGCCGGAGATGGCGTTGGCATTGGAGATGCGGCTGCGGTTGGCCGGCAACGGGGGCAAGGCCGGATTGGCCGGCGGGGCGGATTGTTCCGCCGGCGGCGGCGCGGCCGCGGCCGGAGCGGCGTCTTGCGGCGCGCCGGCCGCGGAAGTGGCAAACCATCCGGCGAGCAAGCCGGCCAACAAGATAGGGGACATGTTTTTCATAGTTTTGGATTCTCCTGGGCGCGGCTGGGTTTCTGCCAGAACGCCTTTTTCAAAGGTTGCGGAATGGACTGTCTCAGTCTTGGGATGGTAAGGCGCGCACTTCGTGCGCGCCGCGGCGGGCAGGGGACTGCCCGCCCTACCTTGCCGGCTCAACTGAGACTGGCCGGCTGCTGCGGAATGTAAATTGGGGAAAAAGTTTTTCATGGTTATTGTCCTGCGGCGCGCTGTGCCTGGAGTCTTGCCACCACAGCCGGGTCAGGAGCGGCCGGCGCGGCAGTTGCAGCGGGAGCAGCAGCGCCGCCGCCAAATCCGCCGCCGCCGAATCCACCGCCGCCGCCAAACCCGCCGCCGCCGCGGCCACCCCGACCGCCGCCGGCGCCGCCGGCGCCGAAGCCGCCGCCGCCACCACCGCCGCGCCCGCCGCCACGTCCTCCTCGCCGGCCAGCCCCGGGGGCAAAGCCTTGGTTAGGATCAGTCGCGGTGGTAAGTTGGCCGCTTTGATCCAGCGTAATCATCGGCATCTGGTTAAATAGCGCGCCCAGCCCGGCTGCGCCAAATGGGGAGGGGGTTTCTTGGACGCGAGCGACAAACGTAGGATAGACCGGAATGTACGGTTTCGTCGTCCACGGTCCGCCATCGCTGCGGGTCAGTCCCTCTTCCACACCCAAAACGATCTCGGGGCCGGTGATGGCGCCGGCGACCGGGGTGTTGGTGGCGCTGGCGGCCAAGCTGTTGGTCGTGCTGTTGGTCCCGCCGGTCACGCCGCTTCTGGCGGGGCGAGGGGTGAATGCGGTGTCTATCAAGGTGACGTTGGACGTGGTGAGGGCAGTGATCTTGAACTCGCGGGAATCTCTGCCGCCGACGTAGTCGCCGACGACGCGGGTGGGCGGGTAGGACGGCACGCCATCGCCCCCAAAGAACGCCACGGTGCCTTTTCCTACGATTGTCCCCGTGCCGCGAAAGGAGAACGTCTCGATGACCGGATTGAGACTGAATCTTCCGGGAACATAGGGCACGCGCGCGGGATCAAAGATGTTCCGCTGCCAGACGATTTGCAGGTAAGACTTGCTGACCAGCACACTATTGCTGGCAGCCTGGAGTTCCTTGTAGGCGGCGGCGAGATTGGCCTTGCGCTGGACTTCCAGGGCCGCTTCCTCCGCGCTGATTTCGGGGGCATTGGCCGCGGCGGCGTCCGCGGAGTTGGTCGTGCCGGCGGCGCCATTGGTCGCGCCGGTGTCGGCACTATTGGCCTGCGTGGCGGCGGCGCCATTGGCCGCGCCGGAATCCGCCGGGGCGGCGGGCGCGGGAGTCGCGCCGGATTCCTCGGCGGCGCGGCGGGCGGCGAGTTGGGCTTCGACTGAGGAGGAGGCGGGAGCGTCCTGGGCGGAGGCGACCAAGCCGGCGGCGGCAAACAGGAACAAAGTTCCGAAGGTGATGAGGCGCTTTTTCATAAAGGCTAAAGGCTAAAGGATAAGGGATAAAGGCTGAAGTTAAGGATGAGGCGGCTGGCGGTCACGGCCAAGGGGCAATTGGGGAAAAGGGTTTTCATGGTTATTATTGTGCGCTGCGTTGGGCCTGGAGTCTTGCCAGCACGATCGGGTCAGGAGCCGCTGCCGGGGTGGCGACTGCGGCGGGAGCGGCAAAACCTGGAACACCACCGCGGCCGCCGGGGCCTCGCGGGTTTCTTCGACCCGGGAGAGGGCCGCCAGGAGGGGAGACGCCGTTCGGCGGGACTCTTGGATTTCTCGGCGCCGGCAAGGACACCGGGCCGCTGAAGAAGGGCATGGGAGTGTTGAACGAGGTTGCGGCATCAAGTGGAGTGCGAGCGACAAACGTAGGATAGACCGGGATGTAGGTATTGGTCGTCCATGGTCCGTCATCGGTGCGGGTGAGTCCCTCGTCCAGATTCAAAACAAACTCGGGGCTGGTGATGGTGCCGGCGGCGCTGCTTCCGCCTGGGCGGGAGGTGAATTTGGTGTCTATCAAGGTCACGTTGGACAGGGTGATAGCCGTAATCTCGAACTGGCGGCCACTGTCGCCGCCGAGCAGGTCGCCCACGACGCGGGTGGGCGGGTAGGACGGCACGCCATCGCCGCCAAACAATGCCACCATACCCTTGCCTACTATTTCCGATATGCCGCGCAGGGAGAAGGCCTCGATGACCGGCGGCTGCGTGTACCGGCGGGGGCTATAGGGCACGCGAGCGGGATCAAAGACATTGCGCTGCCAGACCATTTGCAAAAAAGGCTTGCTGACCAGCATATTATTACTGGACGCTTGGAGTTCCTTGTAGGCGGCGGCAAGGTTGGCCTTGCGAAGGACGTCCGCGGCCAGTTCCCCGGCGCTGCTCGCGGCCAGATTGGCTTCGGCGGTGCCGGCAGGGGCGGCGGGCGTGGCAACCGTGCCGGCGTCCTCGGCGGCGCGACGGGCGGCGAGCCTGGCAGCGGCTTGGGCGACGGCGGCATCGTCCTGCACAGCGGCAATCAAGCCGGCGGCAAACAGGAACAAAGTTCCGAAGGTGACGAGGCGCTTTTTCATAAAGGCTAAAGGCTAAAGGCTAAAGGATAAATGATAAATACTAAAAGATGTTTTGGGGAAAGTTTCATGGGGCGCAATTAGTGGGGTGGCGGCGCGTTATTCGTGTCAGGGTTAAGGATCAGGCCGCTGACCGTCAGGCCCAGGGCCAGTTGGAGTCCCCGCTCATCGCGGGAGGACAGTTCGACGGAATCCACCTTCAACCCCAGCGGACTGGTTTCCACACTGCCGAGAAAGTGAAAAATCTGGGTCAGATCCCCGGTGACGTCGGCGTGCCATTCCTCGTTTTCGTAAGCCGGGTCGTCGCTGTCCTTGCGTTGGGCTCTTTGGCCGACGAGAATGACGCCGTTGGTCTGAGCCCAGACCTGGAAGGCCCTGAACAACTGGCCTTGCGTGCCGGTTTCGTTGGGATTGAGAGTGTTGGTTCGCATGTGGTTCCATTGATTGGTGATGGATTTGGCATTGGCCATCAAGTTGGTTCCGTCTATTATGGCAGTTCTCAGTTCTTTGATTTTGTCCTGGCGCGCGCTCCAGCTACGACTGAGCGGAGAAACGACGATATAATTAACCAGCCAGAGGCCGACGCAGACCGCGACGGCCATCAAGAGCATTTTTTCGCGATTTTTAGTTTCCATGGGTGGTGTCCTCTTCTGCGGCGGGATTCCATTGATAGGTTAAATTGTATTGCATCTGGGGGGGGATTCCGGCGGTGTCGGCCTTGAGTTCGACGACGCCGGGGATTTTGCCCAAGCTCTCGCGCATGGCATTGAAGGCGGCGACGGTTTGGGCCATGCCGTGGGCCGTCACGGTGTTCAGGTCGCGGACTTCGAGGTTCTTGACCGTGACGGTGCCATAGTCGGGAAAGGCCGAGGTCAATTTGGCGAGGATGGTGAGGGCGGGGAGCGAATCATCAAACCACGGGCGGTATTTCTGGATGTTGGCGAGGTCGGTCTTCAGCTCGGTAACACGTTTGCTGATTGCGTTCCACCGATTGTTCAGGATGTGAAGCTGGATTTGCTGCCAGCCAAACAAGCCGCCCACGATGAGGGCCACCACGGCGCCCGCGCCGCCCGCGTAGGCCAGTTTCTGGGTGGACAGCTTGGTGGTGACGAACTGGCGCCAGGGGGAGACTTTCGGGGGCAGAAAATCAGGGCCAACGTCGCCGCTCAGGACGTAGGCGGCGGCCAAAGCCAGGACGGGGGAGGCGGCGATTTCGGGCTTGGGCGCGGTCTCAAAAGTGACGTTGGCCGGGCGGTCCATCGGCTCGACTCTCAAACCGAGGACGCTCAAGCGCGGAGCAATATCGGTGATGAATTGGCGCGCCATGTCGCCCTCGCCAAAAACCTTGATGGGGCCGGGGCCTTCGGAAAAACCGCCCGGCAACTGGCCGAGGGTGATGCGGAGTTCGCGGGCGACCAGATCGGCCGAGACTTTGCGGTGGGCGCCTTCGGTTTCCACCGCGGCATCCAGGGAGCGGAGGGCGATGATGCCGCCGCCGCCGGTGACCTGCAATTCCAGGCCGTGATTGCTCAGGGCCAGGGTGAAAACGCGCTGATTGGGCTGCTGGGAGGGGCTTTGGGTGGCGCTGATGCCCGTGGCAAAGGCGAGGGGCTTGAGTTTGGCCGCCCGCAAGACCCGCTCCAGCGTGTCCAGTTGGTTGCGGGGCACGGCCAGTTGCGTGGCGTATTGATCGCCGCTGGGCGTCTTAAACATCGAACGGGTGATGAAGAGCGATTCGTGGCCGGAGGTAAAGCCGCGCTCGGCTTCGATTTGCAGGTAGCTGTCCAGGTCCGCCCCGGAAATTTCCGGCACCTTGGATTGCAGGGTCAAAACCCAGGTGAGGGGCAGGCAGACGACACACCGCCTTTCGCGCACGCCGGCCGTCTCGAGGTGGTTGCGGATTTCGCGGGCGACCAGTTCGGGATCGCCGGTGAGGGGCGCGAGGGCCATCTCGGCGGAGACGGCTTTGCGGACTTGGAGAGAACCGCCGCTCCGCCGGACGACGACGGCTTCCAGGCGGTTGCCATCAATGGCAATGCCCAGAACGGAGGAGGCGCGTTGTTTCTTAAATAGCTTCATTATTTTAAAGTTCCTGCCAGAAACTGGTCATGTATTTTCTTGCCCAAGGCCCAGCCCAAATAGGTCAGGTCCTGCCGATAGACAATCTGCGGCACACCGCCGCTGCAATCGAAGACAAATTTGACGCGGCGGTAGCCGCGGCCGAAGTGGCCGACGGCGGCGACGTCGGCGGTGTATTGCCAGGAATGGGAGGTGACCCACGGGCCGGCGGCCAGGATGGCGTTGGTGCCGAGGCTTTGCATGGCGTCAATGAGCCAATAGACCGAATTGAGGCGGCTGGGATTGCTCTGGCGGAAGTTGAGAATGGATTGGGCGTTGGCGGAGCCGAAGCCCAGGACGCTGTCCCAGCCAATGCCCGGGATGCAGCCCAGGGTGACGGCGTTGGCGGTGTTGACATTGATCAAACCGACGGTGTTGGAGGAGGTCATCAGATACGGCTCGATGGTGATGAAGTCCTGTTCGGTGATGCCGCTTTGCAGGATGAAATCGAGGACGTTACTGACGGCCGTCATGGTGCGAAGCTTTGCGCTGATCGCGTTGTAAACGGAGGGGAAATTGGTTCCGATAAAGTTGGTCAAGTCCGTCAGGTCGCTCACCACAATGCGGTTGGTCTGATTAGCGGCGGTTCCGATGTTGGTCGGTTCCTGGGTATAGACGGTGAAGTATTCGAGGAAGCCGCAATCCAGGATGCCATCGCCGTTATCGGTCGGAGGCAGCCGGTCGCCATCGTTCTCGTTGGGGTCGAGGGCGCCGTTGAGGTTGGCGTCCTCCCGGTAGAGAATACCCATGTCCACTCCATAGACCATGCGCAATTCGCCGACGGTGTCAAAATTGGTCATTTTGCACAGGTAGGGAGGATTGAGGCTGCTGTAGGTGGGATTCTTGGCCCCATTCTGGGCGGGGGTGGTGTTGGTGGTTTCCCAGTCATAGATGGCGGAGAGGATGTTAATGGTCATTTGGGGCAGGCCCAGGAGCAAATTGGTGGCGGTGGTGTCGTCCGGGTCGCCATAGAGCGTGTTGTTGTTCAAGTTGGCCTTGGAAGCCTCATCAATCAGGCCAAACGATGGGTTTTCCGAGCGGCGGGAGAAATCGGTGGCGTTGGTGTCGCGCCCGATGGCCCACCACCTGGCCTCGCCCACCTTGACCCCGTTGGCCTGGTAGTAGTTGGTCGGCGGCAGCATGTAAGGCTGCATGTACTGCCCCAAGCCCGCCTGCTGCTGGTTGATCTGAATGACATAGGACAAAACATTGCTGTAATAGATGGCGGCGGATTCGATGGCCTGGTCCGCTTGCAGGGAGGCGAGGACGTTGTCGGCCGCCCGCATGTTCATCTCCATGGCATGGGCGAAATAAAGGGCCATGCCGACCAGCCCAAAAGCAATCCACATGACCACGATCAGGACCGAGCCGGAAAGGCGGCGCGAACGGCCACCTGCCATGGCGGGGCGCAATCCGCAATCCGCAATCGGCAATCCGCAATTGGGGTGAAGGTTCATGGCAGCGCGGTGGTCAGGTTGGTGCTCATCTGGACATCCACCGGGATGATCAGCTCATAGGTCTTGGCGGCGGTCGCGCCGCGGCCAGTGCCCTGGCTGGCCATGCGGATGTCCATCTTGATGCCGTAGGGCAGATTGGTTTGCTGCGTGGAGTCCCAGTTCTGGTCCCAAGCCAGGCCATCGTAATACATGAAGGTGACGTTTTGCACGCCGCTCAATAGGATGGTTTTATAGTCCGGGGTGGTGGGGCCGCCGTTGACGGGCAGGAGGTTGCGGGTGACGGCGCGCACCAAGTCGCTGCCCCGAAGCTGGCGGTTGGCCGTGGGCACCAGCAAATAATCAATTTTCTCCACGTCCCCCCACGGGACCAGGCCGTCGGGCTGGCCGTCGGTGGTGTAAAAATCCGGGCCGACCTGGAAGGGCAGGGTGTTGGTTTGGTTGATGGTTTGGAAAGCGCCGATGAGCATGATGTTGTTGCTGGAATTGTTGCAGACGATGTTGGCCAGATCGCGCTGGATGCCGATCAGGGCCTGCTCCACCGGCATGCTTTGCTCCAGGGCATCGGTCACGCTGCTCTGCAATCGAAAGGCGATGTAAAGGACGCCGCTCATGGCGGTCAGAACCAGGGACATGATGGAAATGGCCAGGAGCAACTCGATGAGGGTGAAGGCCGGGGCCAACGTCTTCAATCCGGCATCCCCGGCGGCGGCGCCGGGTAATTCTTCAGTGACCGCGGGGAAAAAGGTAGGGCGGGCAGTCCTCTGCCCGCCGCGGCGCGCACGGAGTGCGCGCCCTACCGCCCATAGCTGACGCATTACGGCGCGGGAGGCGGGAGGGGTTGAATGCGGGGCCGTTTTCATGGGCTGACGAAGGGCGGCACGAGGCAACTGAGTTGGACGCTGCAAGCGCGGCCGGCCACGTTGTATTGCACCGTGATGGTGGACATGAAGAGCTGGCCCTGGTTCAAGGGGTCCCCGGTCCACATTTCGGTGCTGAGGGACCAGTTGTAATTGACGCCGTCTTCCAGGACGTAACCGCGCTGGCCGCCGTTGAGCAGGAGGTGTTCCACGCGCAGTTCATTGAGTTCTTTGTTGGCAATGCGGGCGGCGACCAGCTTGCGCTGGGCGGATTCCCCGGCCACGGCGGCCACGCGCATCCCCCCCAGGGCCACCGGGATGACGACGACCATAAAGAGCGTCGCCACCAGCACTTCCACCAGGGTGAAGGCGCGGCGGGCTGGCTCAGTAGCGCGCGGTTGATTTGGCATGGCCGAGTTCAATGTCGTATCTTGTGTGATTGGTATTTTCCACAATCCAGATTTCGGGATCCGTTCCCTGGATAAACATGATCCTGCGCGGGCTGTTGTCGCTGATAAAGCCGTCGGGCTGAAAGTGGATGATGGGCAGGGCGCCGCGGCGCATGGCGGAGGGAGTCCAGAAGTTGGACTGGGTGGTCAAGGCGCTGGACTGCGGCAAAACCTGCATTTGCACATTTTGATCCACGGTAAAACTCAAAACGTTGGTCTTCGATTCGGTATAGCCGCCGCTGGCGGCCATGGTGTATTTGTTCTGCTTGATGTTGATCACCAAATCCACCGGCACGCCCTCGCTGACGGCCCGGCTGGTGCCGTAGCGCGTCAATGATAAAAACCGGCGCGCCTCGTTTTCCTCGTTTCGCCCCTTCAAAAACGCCTTGAACGAGGGAGCGGCCACGCCCACGGCAATGACCAGGAGCGACAAGACGACCACCAGTTCGACCAGGGTGAACGCGCGGCGCGGGCCGGGATTATCTCGGGGTGGCGGGTGTCCAGTTGCCAATCGCATCATTGCCTCCGTTTCCATCCTTTCCCAGGGAATAGATATCGTATCCATCCGGGTTGTGTTTGCCGGGGTTCTCATAGATATAGGCCCGGCCCCACGGGTCCAGCGGCACCTTGTCCACATCCAAATACTTGTGCCACTTGGCCGGCGCCCCGCTCGGCTTGAAGACCAGGGCCGACAATCCGTCCCGCCCCTTCGGATAATAGCCCATTTCCACCTCAAACATGGACAGGGCGGTCTTGAAGGAGGCGATGTCGGCCATGGCGGCAGTTTCTTTGGCATGGGTGCCCACATTGGTGAACTTGGGCAGGACGATGCCGGCCATGATGGCCAGAATGGTCAAGACCAGCAACAGTTCCACCAGGGTGAAGCCGCGCTGGCGCCGGGAATTAGTTGGGCTTGGGTTCGTCTTGAGATTTTTTGTATTCATAAAGCAGCCTTTCTTTTGGTTATTTAATGTATTCCGTCAAACTGAAGATGGGCAGGAGCATCCCGATGAATATGACCCCGACAAACGCCGCGATCATCAGGAGCAAGGCCGGCTCGGCCAGCGCCACCGCCGTCTTCAAGTTGCGATCCAGGTCCGCTTCCGTGACCACCGCGATGCGCACCAATTCGGCGTCCAGCTTGCCGCTTTCCTCGCCCACCGAAATCATTTCCAGCACCGAACCCGGGAACAGGTTGCGGCAGTCGGCCAGGCTCTGGCCCAATTGCGCGCCCTCCTTCACCCGGTCAATGGAAGTGGAGACGGCATCCACCAAAATCTGATTGCCGATGGACCGGCGGGCCACGTTGAGGGCCTGCACCAGCGGCACGCCCGCGTTGAGGAGTGTTCCCAACATGCGGCAGAACCGCGCCATGGCGAACTGGCTGGTCAGCGGGCCGAGCACGGGCAAACGCAGCATCAGGCCTTCCCACTTGCGCCGGCCTTCTTCCGAGGTCACCCATTTGCGCACCGAGTAAGCGATGATGACAATGGCCACGAGAAGGTACAGACCGTAAGACCGCACGGCATCGCTCGCGCTCACAATGATTTTGGTGATGAGGGGCAACTGGGCGTTAAACCCCTCGAACATCTTCTGGAAACGCGGAACAAAGAATATCATCAAGAAGACGAGCACGTTCGTTGCCAGGAACAACAAAACGGCGGGATACAACACCGCCGCCAGCACCTTGCCCCGCAAATCCCTTTCCCGCATCTGAAAGTCGGCAATCTGCGCCAGCACCACATCCAGAAATCCGCCCGTCTCGCCCGCCGACACCATCGCCACATAAACGCGGGGAAAGGTCTCGGGCATGGTGGCCATCGAGTCGGCCAGCGTCACGCCATCCACCACCGAATCGTAAATCGCCTTCCATTTGGACTGGGCGACCAGATTGGAGGTTTCCTTGCAAAGAATGACCAGCGCGCGGCTCAACGGCACGCCCGCCGCCAGCAGGCTGGACAGCAGCCGGGTGAAAGTCTCCAGCGTCCGCGACGAAACCTTCTTGGACTTGAAGCTGAAGCTCAAACCCTGGGACGCGCCCGCCGCCGCGCCGGCGTCGGGGGTCGTGACTTTGGGGGCCGCCCCGCCTTTGGGGGCCGCTTTTTCGCGGAGGCTGATCGGCTTCAGCCCCTTTTCCTCCATTTGCCGGAAGGCTTCCTGCCGCCCGCCCGCCTCGAGTTGGCCCTCGGCGACCCCGCCGGAGGCTTGAAAGGCTTTGTATTGGAAAACTGGCATAAAAGCTCAAATCAAAGTTAGGCAGCCACAATTTTGGGTTTGGCCTCGGATTCAGAGATGACATCTATGTCCTCCTTCTGCGTGGACAGCGCCTTCGTCTTGGCGGCCTCCAGCGTCTGATCCTTGCACACGCGCATCACTTCTTCCGGCGTGGTGATGCCCATGCGCACCAGGCGCCAGCCGTCGTCGCTTAAGCTCTTCATGCCGTTGCGCTGCGCGGCCCCGCGGATGATGATGGCGGAGGAATTCCTCAAGAGCAGTTCGATAATTTCGTTGTTCATGTCCATCCACTCGAAGATGGCTTGCCGGCCCTGAAACCCGGCCTGGCGGCAGGCCGGGCAGCCGACGCCCTTGTAAAACACTTCACTCTGCGCATAACCCAATTTTTCCTTCAGAACCGCGGCGATTTGCGATTTATCCTCCACCTTGCAGGCCGGGCAGAGGACACGAACCAAGCGTTGCGCCAAGACGGCTTCGAGCGAGGAGGCGACCAAATAAGGTTCGACACCCATATCCACCAAGCGGTTGAGGGCGCCGGGAGCGTCGTTGGTGTGCAAGGTCGAAAAGACCAAGTGGCCGGTCAGGGAGGCCTGCACGGCGATCTGCGCCGTTTCCGGGTCGCGAATTTCCCCCACCAGCACCACGTCCGGGTCATGGCGCAAAATGGAGCGCAGGCCGCGGGCGAAGGTCAGCCCGGCCTTTTCGTTGACTTGAATCTGGTTGACCCCCTTCATCTGGTACTCGACGGGGTCTTCAATGGTGATGATCTTGTTTTCTACGTTATTGATTTCGTTCAGCGCCGTATAAAGGGTGGTCGTCTTGCCGCTCCCGGTTGGCCCGGTCACCAGGATGATGCCGTGAGGCAGGGCCAGGATGCGTTTGAAAGAGGCCACTTCGTTGGGGCCCATCCCCAATTCGGCCATGCCCATCAGCGTCCCCTTCTGGCGCAGCAAACGCAGCACCACCGCTTCGCCGTGGATCATCGGGATGATGGAAACGCGCACGTCCACTTCGTTGTTGGCCAGAAGCAGCTTGATGGCTCCGTCCTGGGGCAGGCGCTTCTCCGCGATGTTGAGATGGCTCAGAATCTTGATGCGCGAAACGATGGCCGGCTGAAAGCGCTTGATCTGCGCCGGCACCGGGATTTCCTGCAACACACCGTCAATCCGGTATCGGATGCGGAATTCCTCCTCGAACGGCTCCAGGTGGATGTCGGAAGAACGCAACTCGATGGCATCGGTAAAAACCTGGTTGACGAATTTGATGATGGACGCGTCCTCGGCCGCGGCTTCCAGGTCGGCGTTTTCATCGCCGACCTCGTCCAAGACCTGCAGCGGGGCGTCTTCGTCCAGGGTGTCAATGGTGTCGGCCCCGACGCCCAGGCGCGACTTCATTTCGCGGCGGATGGCTTCGGCGGGGGCCAGGACCGGCTGGATTTTCAGGCCGGTCAGAGTCTTGAGAGTGTCCAGGCCCTGGGTGGCGAACAGGCGGCTGGTGGCCACCTGCACCACCCCGTTGAGGCGCTGCAACGGGAGCAGTTCTTCCTTGGTCAGGACGCGGGCGGGAAAGAGGGAAAGGAGTTCGCGGTCCGGCTCGATGTTGTCCAGCGTGGTGAAACTCAAATGGTATTCATTGGCCAGCCAGCGCAGGACGGTGTCCTCGGACTTGAGAAGCTCCGGCTTGCCCTTGGCGGCTTGGGCGGAAAGAATGCTGGCATCGGCCACCGACAATTGTTTGGCTTCGACCATGCGCTCAAGCAATTTGGCCGGCGTTTCCACGGGCTGGGCTGTCTGACTTTCGTTCATATTGGCGCTGCTTTGTCGTTCTTATTTATCGTTCTTATTTAGCTCGCGGCGGCGCTCCCCAAGGAGCGCCGCCGGGCTGCTTAAACCCACCGGCGGCCCAAGCCGCCGGTGCAGATTTTAGTCACTTTGGTCATGCGTTTCTTATTGAAACACCCCGACCGTCCAGAGATAGCCTTCCTGCAGGGGGGTCAACAACTTGCGCAAGTCATCCTGCGCTGCGACATAGTCGGCTTGAGCCTTTTTATGCTCGTCCGCCACCTTGGCTATCGCCGCTTTGATATCAGCCGCGGGCGCTTTGTCGTTGACAGCTTTTAGCAGGGCTGTCATGGCGTCACTCACCGCAGGCGCGCCGCCGCCGCCACCACCGCCGCCGCCGCCACCACGGCCACCACCACGCCCACCACCACGCCCACCACGGGCGGGCATCGCCGCTGCCCGCGCTGTGTTGACCTTGGTGATCGCCGCTGAAATGGCGGTCCATTCAGCATCATCCTTCACTCCCATTGGTTCACGATAGCCGGCGATAATCGTCGCGGGGTCAAATCCTCCCCCGCCAAAGCCACCACCGGGGCCACCAGCGCCACCACCGCCGCGGCCGCCGCCCGCCATCACTGAGCTAACTCCCAATCCCAACGCGGCCACACAGCCGGCCAGGATCAACGTCTTCTTCAATGTACTCATAATTTCGTTTTGGTTTAAGGTTCTGTTCAATTCGGAAACGGGTCTTCCCCGCATCCGAATGCGGAACACCTTTTCTCTAAGGCAATTAGCGTGCCAATCGAGTCAAAGGCCGTTTTACCAGCAGAACACGATATTTTCTGCTGAACGCAACAACCCAGACGCGCAAACCTTGCGCAAAGTTGCGCAAAAAGTGCGCGCCGACGAAGAAAAGTGAATTTGGCCAATTTCCAGCCCGTTTTCCGGCAAGTCCAGGCCTGGCTATTTCATAGCCTGGTAGGGCGAAGCTGCTGCTTCGCCCTGATTCAGGGCGGCGCGGCAGCGCCGCCCTACCAATCAGGGGGTGTCAACTTCGGGGAGAGCTGTGAAATATCCGGGCAAGGGCCTTGACAATAGGGGCGTCTTCGGCACTCCGGGCGGGGGAGGCCCGGAAAACCCGCAGGCGAGGCCGCCTACGCTACGTTGCACAGCCGTCCCAGGCTGCGGGTTCAGGCGGCGTCTCGTGGCCGTGAAATTCAATATCGGGGGTGGTTTTGGCGCCGGCCTTGGCGGCAAGCCGGGTTTCTCAGTCTTTTCCATGTATTCCCGCACAAGACCCCAGCGCGGCAAAGCCGTAACCAAGAGAATTTAACCACAAAGATTGCAAAGATCGCAAAGAAGAAATGCCATAAGTTCTTGTCTCTGTGATCGCGCCGTTGTTGGTCGTGTAGGTGAATTGGGCTTGCACCGCTGCCGGGGCGGCCAGGAGCAGCAGAACCAAAAGGAGGGACCATGTTGTTTTCATATCGCCCTGGCGGGAAACGGCTGGTTGAGGCTCCGCACGCCATTTTGCGCCTTCGGCGGAAAAGAAGAATGAATTATGGAGTGCATTAGTGCTCCCTGGTTATTAGAGATCATAGCTGTGGGCCGTGCTTGCGTCAAACCCAAAGATGAGGTAATGCGTCAGTCATGGATGGTAGGGCGCGCACTCCGTGCGCGCCGCGGCGGGCAGCGGAGTGCCCGCCCTTTTTCCCCGCCGTCACTGACGCAATACAAAATGAGCCTCCAGCGCGTCGGCGTGGCCACTGGATTGCGCCGTCTTCACTCGCTCCGAGTCAAGCGCCGTGATTACGCAAGCAGCGGGACGGAGGGATAGAATATCCGTGAAATCCGTGAAATCCGTGGTCCACTTCATCTTTATGAAAGTTGAGGAACTTAAAGCAACACCGTTCTGGAGGTGGCGTTGCTCCTCCACTTCAAAGGATCAAAACTGGCATGGAAGCGTGTTGTGAGCGGGCAACCAGAGTGAGGACCGGCAGAAGGACCACGGATTTCACGGATTTCACGGATAAAAATTCTTCATTTTGCATTCTGCATTTTGCATTCTGCATTACCGTCAGGCGCAATCGGCAACTCCCCACCCGCGCCCAATCGCGCCATTCTTCTGGTTCCCGCCCAAAGACGCCACCACCAGCCCGGCGGCGGGCCTTGGCGGAAATCCGCCGATGGCGCGACGATTTTGGTTGGATTGGCGGCGGAGAAGTTGTTTAATGGCGGCGGATGAAAACTTTTGCCGAACTCGGATTTCCCGGAAGGCTCATCGCCGTCGAGGGCCTGGATGGATCGGGCAAGTCCACCCAGATCTACTTGTTGAAGCGCTGGCTGGAATTGCAGGGGCTGAAAGTGTTCTTCAGCGAATGGAATTCGTCCGAACTGGTCAAGAACGCCACCAGCAAGGGGAAAAAGCGCGAACTGCTCTCGCCCAACACCTTCAGCCTCATCCACGCCACCGATTTCGCCGACCGCTACGAACGCCAGTTGGTGCCGTTGCTCCGGGCCGGGTACATCGTCCTGTGCGACCGCTATATTTTCACCGCCTTCGGACGCGACACCGTGCGCGGCTGCCCGCCGGAATGGGTGCGGGGCATTTACAATTTCGCCGCCATGCCGGACCTGGTGTTTTTTTTCAAGGCCTCGCTGGAGGTTTCCCTGCATCGCATTCTGGAGGGCCGCCCGCAATTGAAGTATTTCGAGGCGGGGATGGATTTGCGCCTCTCGTCCGATCCTTATGAAAGTTTCCGCATTTTTCAGGGCCGCATTCTGGAGGAGTATCTGGCCATGAGCACGGAATTCGACTTCCTGGTCATAGATGCCAATCAGCCCATCGAGGCGCAGCAATCCATCGTGCGGGACTTGGTCGCCGCCAAGGTGAACCTGAAAAAGTTCAAGCTGCACAAACCGCTCCCCCTGCCATGAAACGCTCCGCTCGCGTGCCCGTCGAGTCCACCCCCCGCCACATCGTGGTGCCGAAGGTCAAACCGCGCCAGTTTTACGGCCAGGGCGTTCCCGGCATGGACCTCTCCAAGCTGGGCGGCAAACTCATTGTGGTGGAAGGGGCCGACGGTTCGGGGCGCTCCACCCAGATCGCCCGGCTGGTGCAATGGCTGGAAGGCTGCGGCCACGCCACTGTGCAAGTCGGCCTCAAACGCTCCACTCTGGTCAGCGAAGAATTGGACCACGCCAAGGCCGGCAATGTTTTGAGCCGCACCACCTTCAGCTTGTTCTATGCGACCGATTTTGCCGACCAGTTGGAGAACATCATCCTGCCCGGCTTGCGCGCCGGCATGATGGTCCTGGCCGACCGCTATATTTACACCCTGATGGTGCGCGACCTGGTCCGCGGCATGGACATGGCGTGGCTGAAGAACCTCTATGGCATCGCCCTGGTGCCGGACGTGGTTTTTTATCTGGACGTGCTCCCGGAAGAATTGGTGGAGCGCAATTTCGCCAAGAACCAGTCCCTCGACTTCTGGGAAAGCGGCATGGACCTGGGGCTGTCGCGCGATATGTTTGACAGTTTCCTTAAGTATCAGGCGCTGGTCGCCCTCAAGTTCAAGGAATTGCAGGCGACCTATGACTTTACCATTGTGAACGGCCATCGCACGCCTGACGAAATCAACATCGAACTCCGCCAGCGCATCGAAAGCGTCCTGGCGGCCAAATAACCATGTCTGAAGCAGCCAAAAAAGCGGAATACTTCGCGGGGGTTGACCTGGGCGGGACCAAAATCCTGGCCGGCCTGTTTGACGCGGAACTCAATTGCCTGGGCCGCGCCAAAGTCAGCACCAAGTCCGAGCGCGGCCCGGAAGAAGTGATCGAGCGCATCGCCCGTTGCGTGCGGGACGCGGTGGATGAATGCGACCTGGACCTCAAGCAAGTCAAGGCCGTCGGCATCGGCGCGCCCGGCACCATAGATGCCGGCAGCGGCCGCGTCCTTTTCGCCCCCAACCTGCAATGGGAGGACGTGCCGCTGAAAAAAACCCTGGAAAAGGCGCTGGGCCTGCCCGTCTTCGTGGAAAACGACGCCAACGCCGCCATCCTCGGAGTTTATGAGACCGAGCTGTCCTCCAAACCGCGCCATGTCATCGGCATTTTCCTGGGCACCGGCATCGGCGGCGGCATCATCCTGGACGGCAAATTATTTTCCGGCTTCACTGGCACCGCCGGAGAAATCGGCCACATGGTCATTGCCGTGGGCGGCCCCAAATGCAACTGCGGCAACCAGGGCTGTTTCGAAGCCCTGGCCAGCCGCACCGCCATCTTCCGCAAACTCTCCGAGGCGGTGGCCGCCGGCAAAAAGACCATTCTCACCGAGTCCCTCGGCCCGGATTTGAAGGACCTGCGCAGCGGCGATTTGCGCAAGGCCATCAAAAAAGGCGACAAATTGGTCGAAACCATTATTGAAGAAGCCGCCGAATACACCGGCATCGCCGTGGCCAACCTCATCAATCTTCTCAACCCCGAGGTGGTGGTTTTGGGCGGTGGCGTCATTGACGCCCTGGGCGATGAAATGATGGCCATTATCTTGGAAACCGCCCAGGATTACGGCATGAGCGGCGCCTTGAAGGGCGTGGACATCGTGGCCAGCAAGAGAGGTGACGACGCCGGCATTATCGGCGCCGCCGTCCTGGCCCGCCGCCAATCCAAGTGACCGATGAACCGCCCGCGAAATGCTCCGGGGAGCACACGCGCCCTCGCCTGTTGCAGTCGGCGCCCCCGCCGATTGGTCGAGGATCTGGGATGAACCGCCCGCCCCCGCAACGCCGCGCCGTCATTGACGTCGGCACCAATTCCGTCAAATTGCTCGTGGCCGATGTGGCCGGCTCCCAAATCACGCCCGTCGCGGAGGAAAGCAATCAGACGCGCCTGGGCGCCGGTTTCTACGCCACCCGCCGCCTCCAACACGCCGCCATCGCCAAAACCGCCGCCGCCGCCGCCAGGTATTCCACTCAAGCGGCGAAATTGGGCGCCACTTCCGTCCGCCTCATCGGCACCAGCGCGGCGCGCGACGCCCTCAATGCCGCCGAACTGGCCGCCGCCATTCGCCAGGAATCAGGTCTGCCCATCGAAATCCTCTCCGGGGAGGACGAAGCCGAATGGGTCTTTCGCGGCGTGGCCAGCAATCCAAAACTGGCCTGCCTGCCCGTGCTCATCCTCGACGTCGGCGGCGGCAGCACGGAATTCATCGTGGGTGAAAACGCCGTCCCCCGCTTCTGCCGCAGTTATGCCCTCGGCACGGTGCGCTTGCTGGAGCAATTGCCGCCGGGCGATCCGCCGGGGCTGGAGGCGCTGGGCCGCTGCCGCGCGGTTTTGCGGGAATTTCTGGACCGGCAGGTCGTTCCGGCGCTCGAACCCGCCCTGCGCCAATCCGCCGGCCCGGTGGAATTAGTCGGCACCAGCGGCACCGCCTCCATTCTGGCCCGGATGGAGGCGAAGGCGGAGGATTTCAACCGCGAACAGATCGAAGCCACCGTGCTGCCCGTGAGCCATCTCCGCGCCATGTTGGAAGCACAATGGCAACTGCCTCTGGCCAGCCGCAGGAAAACGCCCGGCCTGCCGCCCGACCGCGCCGACGTGATCCTCACCGGCATGGCCATTTACGAAGCCGTCATGGACCGGTTCGGCTTTGCGCGCCTGCGCATCAGCACCCGCGGCCTGCGCTATTGGGCCTTGCTGCAAGCGCCGGACTGCCAGCCTAAAGATATTGCTCCCAGCGTTTCGGATCACGCCGGAGGTCCATCACCGACACAATGAGAATTTCATCGCTCCGAACCTGATAAATCAGTCCGAAAGGAAACCGGTGTGTCCGACAGCGCCGGGTTCTGGCCGACAGCGGTGTCCAAGCAAGAGGATGGGATTGGATGAGTTTCACGGCGGCCTCGACTTCAGCGACCAACTCCGCGCCAAGTCCAGGCTTGGCGGCTTCGTAGAACTGCATCGCTTCCTTGAGTTCCAATTCAGCCGAGGAAGTGTACCGGGCTTTCACTTCGGAAGGCTTTTCTTCAAATCCTCCAATACATCCCGGGCATTCCGCGCCGTTAACTGTCCAGCCTCGAAGGCATCAATGCGCCGCTCGGATTCCGCCGCCCATGCCGCCTCGCGCGCTGGGAGTTCCGGTCCTGAGAGGGATTGCCAGAGCACGTCAATCAACTTGGCTCTCTCCACGGCCGGAAGGCTCAGAAGTTCATCCTGCATGGTCGCAACGTTCATGTGCAGGCAATTTACCCGAACCGGCCGCCTGTGCAAGGCAAATCCAGCACAAACCCAGCGCACTCCTCCGTGCGCAACGCCAGCCGGTGAAACCGCATCACCTCCCGGCACTGCTCCATGCATTTGAGCTTGGGATTGGGCGTCAGCCTTTCCAGTGGCCGAGGCAGCCTTTCCCCGGCGGACAGTGGGATGTTCATCAGCCAATAATTATCCTTGACAAAGCCTCTTTTCAAACATCCAATGCAAAAAATGAACGGAGCCAGGCCGTGAAAATTCCATCGAAATACTGTTAGGCGAATGCTCGCCTCACCATAAATTGAAAGCCTATCTTATATGCGCACATTTGAGCCGTGGATTGGCAGTCGCTATGCGATAGATGGCTTCGGCGGCAGGCGCCTTCTGATTTTTGGGGGAGTCACATTATGGCGGCGAGGGCTGCCATTATCCCGCGTTCACTACCGAAATCATCCAAGATATGGCTCTACAAAAGGGACGCCTGCCTGTTTTTTGTCGCATTCACCGGCTCGTCGTTGGTGGTCGCGGCGGATTCAGCGACGAGAAGCGAGCCGATTTCTGGCACCGTGTCGCATTTTACAACTATATTCAGATAGCACTTGAGGAGCAGGGCGACCGTCCGACTTACGAGATGTGGCAGGCGGCTCGTGAGCCATTCCTTCAGACGGTTCGGGAGCTTACCCCGAACATCATTCTCGTGCTGGGTATCGAGTTACACCGCAACCTTCCACCAGTCCCAGATGGTATTATTGTCTGTCCGGTGCAGCATCCTTCGGCGAGAGGTTTCAGCTATGACGAGTGGCAGCCCAAAGTCCGTTTAGTAATATCGCCGCATACGCCTAACACCGCGCTGGAGCCAACGCCGAATGCCCCTTGAGATTTTGATTGAGCCATGAGACTTGAGAGTCCAGATTGCATTCGTGAGCCAGCCGCCGGTGGCCGTGGTTCAGCTTTGGATCGTTAGGCCACTTTGCATTGCAATCCACAAACTAAGACCAACATGTTGGTCGAAACGAATATAAGCTGTTTGCCTCCAGCATGTTGCGAAGCCTCTTTTTCCCAGCGAAGTCTGGGAAAAAGCGTGTACTGCAATCCCCCAGAGTCGCTCCGTTTCGCCAAGATTTTTACCGCGGATGGCGCGGATGGCGCGGATAATGGCAAGGGGGAAAGCAGTGTGCCGAGTTTTCATCCGTGAAATCCGTGAAATCCGCGGTTAAACTCCTTTGGTTGCGGCTTCCTGCGCTGGGAGTTTTGAGCCTTTTCGCGGCAAATCATTCCAAGTGCCTTTCCATCAACCATTTACACGCTTTGCCTCCATTTAGCTTGGAGATTTTTCCCCGGCCCAGTATATTCGCCCGGCCAATGATGACCGAAAACGCTTCGATTCCGGGAGATAACACCGCCGGCCCCATAAAAAAGGGCGGACGCCATTGCAGCGTCCGCCCTCCCAACAACCAAACTAACCAACCCTTGAGTCTGAACCGATTGCCGGGTGGGAAAACCAAAAACCCGCCCGGTTCGGTGTCAGAACTCCCTTATATGATAGCAAATATCGTCCCAATGTTCAAATTCTTTCTGCAAATCCCTTTTCCGCCAGGCGCATGACAAAAATCTTCACCTTCCTGGTAGGGCAGAGCTGCGGCTCTTCCCTGTACTCTTGGGCGGCGCAGCAGCGCCGCCCTGCCGAAGACGTGGAGATTCTTGTCATGAGACCTTTTCCGCCCTGCCGGCCCCCGGTTTCCACCCCCATCATCCCCTCTAACAGCCCCCATGCGCATCGTTAATCTTAACCCCGACACGGATATTGGCGCCAGCGCCTGGTTCGTGGAGATGGACGGCAACCGCCTCCTCCTGGACGCCGGCGCCCATCCCAAACGCGAAGGCCGCGCCACCCTCCCACTCTATTCCGCCATTGCCGATGAAGAGCTCGAGGCCATCGCCCTGACCCATTGCCACCACGATCACGTTGGCTCCCTCCCGGTGGCCATCCGCCAGTTTCCCAAGGCCCATGTCCTGATGACCGAATTGAGCTACTGCCTCCTCGGCCGCGTCCTCCACAACTCCGTCAACGTCATGATCCGCCAGCGCGACGAAAACGGCGTCCGCGACTATCCCCTTTACACCCACCTGGAATTGGAGGACCTGGAGCCGCAATTTCAGGGCTTCCGCTACAACCGCCAAATCGAATGGAACTCCCACGCCAAGGCGCGGGCCGGCCTGCCCTCTCCCACCCTCGAATTTCACGACGCCGGCCACGCCCTCGGCTCGGCCGGCATCCTCGTCCGCGGAAAATCCCAGACGCTTTTTTACACCGGCGACGTTTGTTTCCACGACCAAACCATCCTCAAAGCCGCCCGCTTTTCCGACATCCGCGCCGACGTTCTCATCATGGAAACCACCCGGGGCGACCGCGCCACCCCGCCCGGCTTCACCCGCGAGGCCGAAGCCGAACGCCTGGCCCAGTCCATGGAGCGCGTCTTGGCCACCGGCGGTTGCATTTTGATTCCCACCTTCGCGCTGGGTCGCACCCAGGAAATCCTGGCCCAGCTCGCCTTGATGATGGCCGCCCATAAACTCCGGCGCCAGCCCATCTACATCGGCGGCTTGGGCCGGGTTTTCACCGAAACTTACGATATGAAGGCCCACCTGGCCAATCGCGCCCACCCCGATCTCCAATTATTGGAGGCCTTGCAACTCATCGTCCTCGAACGCGAGCAACTCCTGAACATGAAGCTCGCCGGCGGCCGCATTTTTGTCCTCACCGCCGGCATGATGACCGAGGGCACCCCAGCCCACGAACTGGCCCTGCGCATGGCCGGCCAGGAAAACCAGGCCATCTTCTTCGTGGGCTACGCCGACCCCGACACGCCGGGCGGCCGCCTCAAAGCCTCCCAGGCCGGCGTGCCCTTTCTCTTCAGCGCCAGCGGCGGCCAATTGACCCGCAAGTGTGTGCTGGAAGACTTCGACTTGACAGCCCATGCCAGCCGCGAGTCCCTGGTGGATTTTGTGGGCGCCGTCTCCCCGCGCGCCGTTTTGCTGGGACACGGCGGCGACACCGCCCGCCAATGGGTGGAGGACCAAATCCGCGAGCGCCACCCAAAAATCAAAATCCTCCAGCCCGCCCCCGGCCTCAGCGTGGAAGTTTAGCGGATTGCGGATTGCGGATTGCGGATTGCGGATTGCGAATTGCGAATTGCGGATTGCTCCTGACGATAGGGCGCCTGTCCTCCGTAGATTGAGCGAGGGGGGAAGACTCTGTCGAGCCGCGACTTTTCCCCGCTTTCTGGGTGGCACAGGCGACCCGCCTGTCCCGGTCGGCGACTCGCCGACCGGATTCCGCGAAGCCGCCAAGCAGTCGAGCGCACCTTTTCCTGTGGAATGATCTCATCCCCTTCATGGGGAGCGCGGTCGTCCTCGCCCGCCGCGCCCGTCGTCCCGCCGGGCGCACCCTTCAGAATCCCCGAGTCGCAGCAACCGCCTTGCGCCGATTCCAAAACGCCCCGCGCGCCTCTTCCCCCTCTCCTCCACACCCTTGTGGAGGAGAGGGCAGGGGAGAGGAGGCTCCCATCCCCGATGTTCGCGTCGGCGCTGTGCGCCGATGGCACAGGAGAGTTCCGGGGAGAGGCGTTTCCCACCCGCTCCATGCAGAGAAAGCGTAGCGGCGGTCGGCCGACCGCCGCACTCTTCAAAGAAAGCAGCCTTCCACCCGGTACGCGAACCGCGCCCCACCGCCAACCATCCTCCCAGTCTCTTGGGCGGCCATCCCCTGAAAACGCGAAGAACCTTAAGTCGAAACCAGAGCACGCTTTTGTGGCCCTCTCCAAGCCGACGGGAAGGCAGCCGCCGTTCATGGCCGGATTCGCTTTTTTCGTATTGTTTTCAGGAGGCGTTGCAGATTTCTAACATCCGCCGTCTCACATTCCCAGATAACGAGCACTTGCCAACCGGCGGCACGAATGCGCGATATGTTTTCCATGTCACGCCGTTTGTTTCGACGAATTTTCGGCAGCCAGTAAGCTCGGTTCGACTTCGGCTTGCGGAGACCATCTCTGCACTTTATACACCCGTGCCAGAAACAACCGTGGACAAACAAACAAATCCGCCTGCGCACGAAAACAATATCTGGCCTTCCTGGCAATTTCGAATAGTGAAGTCGGTAGCGGCAGCCCGCTGCGTGCAAGTACGTCCGAACGCGTAGCTCCGGTTGGGTATCCTTGCAACGAATCCGCGACATCACCTCTGACCGCTTCGCCTTGGTAAAAATATCAGGCATGGTTCGACCGCATGGCTTCCGCAGCTTGCGCTTACCAGAGATCGTTCAATTCTCCGACGACTGCCTCAAACAGCGGCGGAGGAACCGCATTCCCAATCATCTGAAAACGATCGCGGACGGAGCCCCGATTCCAAACGAAGCTGCGCGGAAATCCTTGCAACGCGGCGCACTCGCGGTACGCAAACCGGCGTGCCGGTCCCTCTTGGGAAAAAACCCATTTATCTGTGTTAATGCGTCTCAGCGCCGGACTCATCGGGTGAAGTGGCACATGCCGCCAGTGACCAACGATGCACGGGCTGGGTTCAGCCCAATCGTGACGGCGCCGGCGGGACAAATAGTACCAGTGGAACGGTTCGTCGTTGAAGTCTCCCGTGGGCCACTCCGGCATTCCGGCGAGTACATCTTGCTGTGAAACCAATGTTCGTCTCGTGTTCTGCCCAAATTGCCGCTCAGGGAATTCGTAAGTGAAATCCAAATCGGAGCGAATCCCGACGATGAAAACGCGTCTCCGGCTCTGTGCAACGCCGTAATGCTGCGCGTCCAGAACCTGCCACTTGACTCGGTAGCCAGCCAACCTATATCGCCGAAGCTGGTTGTCCAACAATTGCCTGTTCTCGCCATAGGCCATGCCGTTGACATTTTCGACGACGAACGCCTTTGGACAAACGATGCGCAAAACCCGGTCGAACTGCTGATAGAGAAAGTTGATTGAATCGCCGGAATCGCGCCGCCCCCCTTGGGTAAAGCCCTGGCACGGATAACAACCGACAAGGAACTCTGCCTGCGGAAACTCGATAAAATCTGCGATATCGCCGCACTCAATGACGGTGCCAACATTATCGCTGTATGTTTCACACGCGACCTGTGAAATATCGTTGGCCCAGACGACATCGTAGCCCAATTCTTGCAGCGCAAGGTCGGAGCCGCCACACCCGCTAAAAAGCGAGATTGTTCGTATCATCTTCATCGGTCGCTTGTTAAGATGGCTTCCATTTTTGGCGGAAACAAGCATGAAATCCATAGCGCAAAACCCACTTGTGGATCACCAAAACCACCCATAGCTACGATGCTAACTGAGGGCGATGAAAGTGAGATGCATCGGGCCAGCAATATGAAACTAACGCGGTTGCACAAGCACTGATTGAACGACTAGCGGATCAGCGTACATCTTTGCCATCTGATGGTAATCAATTCCCTCGTGTGACTTCACCCGGTCAGCAGAAGACTCTGCCGCCAGCACCATCCGCGCCCGGTCAAAAACCACACCAGCATCCTTGGAAATCTCGTACAGGTGCAACGTGTTTGGAATGTGGTGAGCGACAAAGAAACACCTCATTGGCGCTGCATGGCACATGGGCCGCAACCAGATTCCAAGGCGCTTCAGACTAAGCGCGCGCCCTTTGTTTGCATCAACATCATTTTTACCGCAGGCGCACTGCCCAATCGCGAAAAAGTGTCCCAATCGGCCATCCTGCCACGGCTTCCAAACGACGATGTCGAGGCCGGCGTCTCGCAGATGCTTGAAGGTGGGTTCGTCCGGAAAACCTGTCTCAGGACACCACCGGAACTCGCCACACTGTTTATGGAGCGCGAGAAAAGTCTCTCTTGCCGAGTTGCCTCGGTTCTCAACAGGGCACGACGGCGCGCCTGCTCGGAAACCTCTCGCCCCATCCCCCAAGAACGAAGCCAGCACATCGCGCGCGATCCATTCAAATATTGCCGATGTGCTTGGAAAGCCATCTAGCGCGCCGGTAGGGTTGCGGGCGGCGGCGAGGCAAAATTCATAGACACCTGTTTTGCTCGGCTGATACGACAATGCACTCCCTGGGGTGATGGTGAATGGATAAGCAGCTTTCATTATCCTTGCCCTCCGATCCAATTCCTCGGCAACGGCCCCGCTCAAATTCTCGAGAACTTCCTGCCGCTCCCCCCAACTGTTTCCATTCTCGATCAGCGCGTCATCAACGGCCCCAGACATGCGCTCCGTTTCAATGCCGGCATCGATGTTCGCTACACCAGCCAACATCGTCAGTGCCTCCACCTCGTCGGCAGCAAGGGCAGCTTTAAACTGCCTGTGCCGATCCTGCCAATTTTCGGGATTCACTTCTTATCCTCGTTGGAGTCGTCGCCCGCAGCAGCTATCCCCATAAGATCAGATACCGCCTTCTTGGCAAGATTGGATACCGTTCTTGCTGGTTCTATCAAACTCAGGGCATCATCCGGTTTCAAGCTGCCTGGGACGATGAGGCCGGTGAGGTCCTTTAACTGGTCAGCCAACCTCTGAAAGCCTTCCTGGAGCCGCTCTCCTGAAGGCCTAGCCTCTTCCATCACGAGCCTCAACACCTTGCCTTCCTTCAACCGGCTACAGAGAACCGGGTCACGCACAGCCTTGGCCAGCTCCCCAATATCCCGGCTGTCCTCGACAACGGCTGGCAGGCCGTGTTTCTTATCGCCGAACATGAACCGCATAAGCAAGCCGGCGTGCTCGAGCTTCTGCTCTGGAACAGGATTCTCGTCCGGCGTTCCGTCGGTCTCGATAAAACCCACAAATTCTCTGATCGGAGGATTGTCCAAAGCCGTGTAAACCCAAGAGAATGGATACTCAGGATTGCTCCCGCGCCCCTTGCGCTGACTCTGGTCTGGTCTGAATTGCCCCGTCCGGATCAACTGTTTCACAAAACGGTACCCGGCCAGCATTCGTGAAGCCGTATCGTTTCTGTCACCAAGCATCTCCTTCACCTTGTTCAGGCTCAAATCGTGATCGCGCAGCACTTGATCGATCCACGCGGCCTTCGCGTAAGAATCCCACTCCAAAGTACCCTTAATGTGCCGGACACCAATGTAAGGCAGAACCTCCCTCATCGCGTTCTTCCCCCGGTAAATAATTACTGGAACCGGATTAATACGTTTTCGCCCATTCTCGACGTGAATCTTGACGAAATGATCGTGCAGACGCGTCTGGCTGTCAGCCCTCATGTCGCCAGTCAGAATCAGGCAGGCCGCAAGTCGGCGGTTACCTTCCAAAACCCTGATCTTCTTTTCATTTTCGAGGTGAATTGCGACGAGCGGCTCGGAGTCAGAAAAACCATTGACCGCGATTGAACTCAACACATCGTCCACCCCAAAAGTTGCAACGATATGGTCTAATGCTTCGCGCTCGGTCTTTATTGTTGCCGCCGCTGCGCCGTAACGAGGGTTTTGCAAATCGAATTGGAGTTCCTCCAGATCGCGAAGCTCCACCGGATGTTTCGCTTTGGCCGCGGCAGTTGTTTGTTTTCGAGTCGTCATAATGTTTGAAGGGCATATTGAACTCGATGAATCAACAAATCAAATGAAGTTTACGTGCAGGCCTTACACGTTTGGATGCTTCAAGCCCGGAACTCGCAATTGCAATTCGAGAGGCCCGGTCCGGGAAGAGTGACGAAACGGCGCAAAGCCTCCCCGGTGCTGGCGGCCTTGCCCCTCTGAGTTCATCGGTGTTGAGCTGTGGCTTGCGCGGAACGTTCCCGGTGGTGGCGGCCTTGGCCCCTGTGCTGCCGGGGGAGGCGCTTGCATACGGGCAGCAGGGGGCATTCCGGGCATCCGTCGTGGCTTTGGCGAAGGAGGACGGCCCCCCTTCATTTCATTTGCTTTTTCCGAGCATTTTGTGGCGGAGAGCGTCCAATGTGTTAAAGTGACAGAGCGACAGGGAGAACCCGGCCTGGGCTGCAATTGACGAAACGTTCTGACGATTAGCAGGTTGGACTATGGACCAGCACAAATTTGTGTGTCCCCATTGCGGGCAGCACATGGAATATACAGACGCGTATTCGGGCATGCGGATGCCGTGCCCCAAGTGCCGGCAGCTCATTGTCTTCCCCGGTCTCCCGCCTCGCAAGATGACCTCCTCGTTGCGCCTGGCGGGGGCTGTGGCCAGGCCGCCGGCCAAATTTCGCTTCAATTTCGCGGCCCTGGTCGTTTTCCTGCGCCGGTTCAAGCACTGGAGAATTGTCGGCCTGTGCCTGGTCCCTTTTGTGCTCGTGGCCGGCGCTTTGGTGGCGGCCTCCTTCGCCGGCCGCCAGCCGGCGGCCCCCGTGCCCGCTCCCCCCGCGGCCGTCGTGGACCCGGGCGCCTTGGAAAAGCTGACAGACCTGACGCGCGCCGACCAATTGGTGCAGCAGCGGTTGGCGGCGGTCAACCGCGCCTTGACCGCATGTCAAACGGCCGAACAGAACGGGACGGCGCTGCGCAACCAGCATCACGCAGCCGCCAGCCCGGCAGCCCTCCAGGCGGCGGACCAAGCCGCCAAGCGCGCGCAACTGGCCCTCGCCAACGCCCGGAAAGACTTCGACACCGCCTATGCCGAATACCAAAAGCTGGGCGGCGCCATTGATTACCGGCGGCAATTGCCCTGATAAAAATCCTTGCCCGCGGGCCTGGCGCTTGTTAATCTCGCCAAAGTTTCAGCCCCTGTGATCGAAGAAATATGCACATGAGCCGGCAAGATCCGGCGGAATTGGCAACCAAACAGCACATTATGAGCAATACAAAGAACATCCAAAAAGCTTACCAAATCGCCCAGGAGCGTTACGCCGAACACGGCCTGGATACCGAAAAAGTCCTCAACGAACTCCCCCTCGTGCCGGTTTCACTGCACTGCTGGCAGGGCGATGACGTGGGCGGCTTTGAAAACTTCGGCGGCACGCTCACGGGCGGAATCATGGCCACGGGCAATTACCCCGGCAAAGCCCGCACGCCCGACGAACTGCGCGCCGATGCCGGCAAGGCGCTGTCGCTGATTCCCGGAAAGCATCGCTTTAATCTGCACGCCATTTACGGCGAATTTCACGGCGAGAAAGTGGATCGCAACCAAATTCAGCCCAAGCATTTCCAGGGCTGGATTGACTGGGCCAAGTCCATCGGCATCGGCCTGGATTTCAATCCCACCTGCTTCTCCCATCCCAAGTCGGACGTCGCCACGCTCTCGCATCCGGACAAGGCCATCCGCCAGTTCTGGATCGAGCACTGCATCCTCTGCCGTGAAATCGGCGCGGTCATGGGCAAGGCGCTCGGCTCCACCACTGTCACCAACGTCTGGATTCCGGACGGCATGAAGGACACGCCGGCCAACCGGCGCGATCCGCGCGAACGGCTCGCCGCCGCCCTGGATGAAGTGTTCAAGAAGCCGTTGAACCCCAAGCACCATCTGGACGCCATCGAAGGCAAGCTCTTCGGCATCGGCTGCGAAAGCTACACCGTGGGCATGCACGAGTTCTATCTCGGCTATGCCGTGAAGAATCAGAAGCTGGTCTGCCTGGACGCCGGCCATTTCCACCCGACGGAAAACATGTCGGACAAGATTTCGTCCGTGCTCTGTTTCCTGCCGGAGATTCTCCTCCACGTCAGCCGCGGTGTCCGATGGGACAGCGACCACGTGGTCATCCTCAACGACGACTTGCAGGCCATCGCGCAGGAACTGGTGCGGGGTGATTACCTCGGCCGCACCCATATCGGGCTGGACTACTTCGACGCCAGCATTAACCGCGTGGCCGCGTGGGTCATCGGCGCGCGCAACATGCTCCGCGCCCTCTGCATTGCCAAGCTCGACCCGGTGGCCCAGCTCAAGAAGCTCGAATTGGAAGGCGACTACACTTCGCGGCTGGCGCTGATGGAAGAGGCCAAGACCCTGCCTTTCGCCGCGGTGTGGGATTATTATTGCCTCAAGATGGGAGCGCCCGTCGGCGATGCCTGGCTGGCCGAAGTGAAGAAATACGAGAAAGAAGTGCTCTCCAAACGCAAATAACTATGAACGAACTTGCCGCCATGACTGCCAATCCCGCCCTGGGCATCATCATCTTTGTCCTGGGCGGTCTCGCCGGCGCGGTGTTTTATCTGCCGCTGAAGAAGGTCAAGAACTGGGCCTGGGAAAGCTACTGGCTTTTCTGGGCGCTGTTCGCGCTGCTGATTGTGCCGTGGGCGCTGGCTCTTCTCCAATCGCCCAACACCTTCAGCGTCCTCAAGGCCGCGCCCAGCAAGGAGCTTTGGTATTGCTACCTTTGCGGCGCGGCGTGGGGCTTCGGCGGCCTGACCTGGGGGTTGATGATTCGTTACCTGGGGGTCGGTCTGGGTCTGGCCATGGGCTGCGGCCTCTGTTCGGCGGCGGGAACCATCGTGCCAAAAATTCTCCGGGGCGAATTCGGCCAGCTTTTCCAATCGGACGCCGGAAAAGTTTCCTTCGTTGGCGTCCTCGTCTCGCTCTTCGGAATTGTGCTGGTCGGCCTGGCCGGCATGTCCAAGGAAAAAGAGCTGCCGGAGGCGGAGAAAAAGAAAGCCGTGGCCGAATACAACTTCCGCAAAGGCATGTTGGTGGCCCTGTTCTCCGGCTTGATGAGCGCGGCGCTGGGTTTCGGCTTGGTGGGCGGTCCCACCATTGAGAAGCTCGCCCTGACGACCCAGCCGCCGACGCCGGAGATTTGGAAAGGCATGCCCGTGCTCGTGATTGCGCTGCTCGGCGGCTTCACGGTCAACTTCCTCTGGTGCCTTTTCCTCAACGCCAAGAACAAGACGTTTGGCGATTACACCAAAAAGGACGCCCCGATTGTGCCCAACATCCTCTTCGGCGCGGTCGCCGGGGCCATCTGGGTTTGCCAGTTCGTTGCCTTCAAGACCGGCGAACCGCAGATGGGCGACCAGAGTTATGTCGGCTGGGCGGTGTTGATGGCCAGTTCCATCATGTTCAGCGGGGTCCTCGGCTTGATCCTCGGCGAATGGAAAGGCACCAGCAGCAAGACCCGCAGCCTGCTCGGTTTCGGACTCGCCGTCTTGCTTGGCTCCGCCGTCCTCTCCGGCTACAGCGGCAAACTCGGCAAGGATGAAGATGCGGCCAAGAAAGCGGTCCCGGCCCAGGTCCAATTAACGCCGCCCGCAACAAAGTGAACCTGCCCGCCCGCGACGCGCCCGTTTCAACCATCCAGGAACCAACCAAAGTTATTTGATATTCTCGGTAAGGATTTAAATTCCCGGTAGGGCGGCGCTGCCGCCCCGCCCAAGAATCCGCGAGATAACTAGATTTTAAACGTAAAAATCCAACCCCATCTTATTGACCTATGGCAAAACGTGTTTATCTCGGTATTGATCTCGGAGCGGAAAGCGGCCGCGTCATCGCCGGCCTGTGGAACGGCAAGACCATCCAACTCGAAGACGTCCACCGCTTCCCCAACGGCCCGGTGCCGCTGGCCGACAGCCTGCGCTGGGACGTGATGCGCCTCTGGGCTGAAATCCAGAATGGCCTGGCGCTGGCCGCCAAGAAATTCGGCAAGTCCATCGTCTCCGTCGGCGCGGACACTTGGGGTGTGGACTTTGTGCTGCTTAACAAGCAGGACGAAATTCTCGGTCAGCCCTACCATTACCGCGACGCGCGCACGCGCGGCGGCCTGGAGCGGGCTTTCAAGAAGGTGCCGCGCGCCGAAATCTTTGCCCAGACCGGCCTCCAGTTCATGGAATTGAATTCGCTCTACCAGTTGCTGGCGTGGAAGGCGCATTCCCCGGCCATCCTGGACGCGGCGGATTGTCTGCTTTTCATGCCGGACTTTTTCCACTGGTGTCTGTGCGGTTCGCGCGTGGTCGAATTTACCAACGCTTCCACGTCGCAGTTCATGCATCCGCTCAAGCGCAATTGGTCGCTGGCGATGCTCAAGAAGTTTGGCCTGCCCACCCATTTCCTGCCCAAGATCGTCACGCCGGGCACCAAGCTGGGCGAGATGCGCAAGTCGCTCGCCGAACGCACCGGCCTGTCGGGCGTCAACGTCGTCGCGCCACCCACTCACGACACCGCCTCGGCCGTGGCCGGTGTGCCGACCGCCAACACCGGCCGGGCCAACTGGGCCTACCTCAGCTCGGGCACTTGGTCGCTCCTGGGCGTCGAAGTTCAGAACGCCGCGCTGGGCGCGCGCGCGCTGGAACTCAACGTGACCAACGAAGGCGGACTGGACGGAACGTATCGCCTGCTCAAAAACATCATGGGCCTCTGGCTCGTCCAGCAGTGCAAGCGCAGCTTCGACGCCCGCGGCAGCAAATACGATTACGCCCAACTGGCGGAGATGGCCGCCAAAGCGCCGCCCATGCGCTCCATCGTCAATCCCGATGATGCCCGCTTCCTCAATCCCCCGGATATGCCCAAGGCCATCCAGGATTTCTGCCGCGAAACCAAACAACCCGTCCCCAAGACCGAAGGCGAATTGGTCCGCTGCGCCTACGAAAGCCTCGCCCTCAAGTATCGGGAAGTGCTCGGCTGGCTGGAGGAACTGGGCGGCGAGCACATCGAAATCATCCATATCGTCGGCGGCGGCTCCCAAAGCAAGATGCTCAACCAGTTCGCCGCGGACGCCTGCCAGCGCCCGGTGCTGGCCGGCCCAGTGGAAGCCACGGCGCTGGGCAATTTGCTGGTGCAGGTGCGGGCCAGCGGTGAAATCAGTTCATTGTCGGAAATTCGCGAAGTCGCCCGCCGATCCAGTCAAGTCACCCCCTACGAACCGGCCAAGGCCCCGGCGTAAGCCGCGTCGCCGGCACCCTGCGCGGATAGAGCGTTTTAAGTAATAATGTAGTCGTATTGTAACCCCACGCATGGTAGGGCGGCGCTGCTGCGCCGCCCTGAATTGGGGCGAAGCAGCAGCTTCGCCCTACCAGACTAAGAAACATGCGGACTGTTTTGCCAGCGCCCTTTCGACCAAATTCGCTTCGGAACGCGTGAGAGTTCCAAAGCGTTGATTGGCAATTGGTCATTGAACATCTTTAATTGGCAATTAAGCGGATGGGGAAGCGGGACTCAATTGCAGATGATTCCTCAATCTGAGGGAATCGGCTGGCTTCCCTTCGCGGGAGCGCGTTGTTGCGCTGCATGAGGCAGTGTCCACCAAACCCAGAAAACGCCCGGCACAAACATTAGCAACATGCGGCCGCCCCGGTACCAGATGGGGCTTGGCTCGCTCCGGTCAAAAACACGGGCGATGGCTGTCTTTACAAAGTATTCGGCGATGGCTTGATTGCCGCTCATTTGCCGGCTAATTTCGGGCTTTTGCACTGGCTGAGGGCGGTCAAGTGGTTCAGCAAGCGAACCCGCAACCCCAAACCCCGCCAAAAGAACGCAGACCAGCAACGACACGACGCGGCTGGTCTTATCGCGACTCGCTCTTGCCAGAAACCAAATGGCGGCCAGAGCAACAAGGATACCTGACATTTCCCCGATCAATTCCAGATTCCACTTTGGGTGAAAATTAAAGAAATTCCAGTTAAAATCCCATCCGACCATGCTGTAAAACAAAACGCAACCGGCGGCCGGCCAACCGATCGCCAGCAGGATGGGCGCATCTCACCTTTGTCGGGCTTTTCTGTCCCGACGGGGCTGCTTTGATTTTTGGGTCGCCCGCTCCAATGGGCCTAATTGGGCGCGCTGGATAGC